>Ga0233425_10006518_pt1 | contig 17231 bp, 19 predicted proteins | sample Watercolumn_Towu_2_FD_181712 | JGI IMG/M metagenome (GOLD analysis project Ga0233425, IMG submission 181712) | Freshwater microbial communities from Lake Towuti, South Sulawesi, Indonesia - Watercolumn_Towuti2014_140_MG | ecosystem: Environmental > Aquatic > Freshwater > Lake | place... | reverse complement strand
CAGGCCGGCCTCGGCCACCGACAGCGGCTCGGTCACGTAGGCGTCGATGGCGAACGACGCGAGGTCCTTCAGCACCTTCTGCATCTCGTCGTCGCCTGCGGGCACGTGCGCCGGGGCGATCACCGCCCAGTGATCGCCGTCGTTGGACACGCGCAGGTCGCCGAAGGCCAGCTCGATCACGCCCTTCTCGTCGAGCGACAGGATCTTCTTGTCGCGGAAGTCCATGGGGCTCTTCTTCAAGGACTGCCCGGTGTACTTCGACACCTTGGCCACCTCGGCCGAGCCCTCGACCTGCACCCAGGTGCTGTCGTCGGCCTCGCCGGCCAGCACCAGCGCGTGCGTCGCGCCGTCCTTCAAGACCACGCTCACGCGCGCCACGGGCGTGTCGATCCTGGCCTCGGCGGGTGCCTTGTCGGCGTAGCCGGTGACGTACAGGTTGGCCAGCGACGACAGGTAGGAGGCCGGCGAGCCCACGCGGAAGCCCTCGGGCTTCACCATGGTCCAGGACTCCTCCTGCTTCGGGCCTGCCCCGAGATCCGTCGAGGGGTCGGGCACCGGGTCCTTCTTCAGGACGGCCTCGGGCCAGCGCGCGTCGACCGTGGACGCCAGGCGCAGCTCGACCACGTCCTCCTTCTTGAACGAGAACAGCTTCTTCGAGCGCAGGTCGTCGAAGGGGTGATCGAAGGGCTGGCGCAGGTCCTTGCCCTGGATGCGGTAGATCCACCCGTCGTCGCCGTGCTGCACGAAGGTGTCCTTCTCGCCGCCCTGGTCGTCGGCGCCCTGGGCGTTGCCGATGGCCAGCTTGAGCCACACGGTGCCGTCGCGCTTCAGGGTCACGACCAGGCGCTCCTTCTCGTCCAGGCCGTAGTAGCGCAGATCCTTGTCGTCGGTGACCGGCGTCGAGAACACCGACTCGCTGGGGCTCGTGAACAGCTTGAGCATGGCCTGCACCTTGTAGGTGTCGGCGGCGGCCTTCTTCGGCACGCTGAACTGCCAGCTGTCCTTGCCCTGCTTCTCGAGGGTCACGGTCGCGCCCTGGCGCACGATCTCGATCAGGTTGATGGTGTCGAGCGAGTCGCCCGAGGGTACCTTGGCCGCCTGCCCGGCCGCGGGATCGACCACCTTCTCGGCGTCGGGCGTGGTCGCCTTCTCGTCCTTCGCGTCGGGCTTGTCCGCCGTAGCCTCGGCGGAGGCGGGCGTCCCGGCCTCGGCGGCCGGCTTGGCGTCGGCCTTGGCCTCGGGCGCCTTCGCGTCGTGCAGCACCGGCAGCGACAGCGCCTTCGACGTGTCGCCCTCGGGCGCCCGCTGCAGGAACAGCACGGCCGCCAGCAGGGCCGCGAACACGCCGACGATGATCCAGGTGTTCTTCTTCATCACGCCTCCTTGCGGGCCAAGAGGGCCGCGACCTTCTTCTGGATGCGTCCGCGCCGCAGCCGCCAGCGCAGCATGCCGAACAGCACGAACAAGAGCGGAACGCCCACGATCACGCCGTACTGCACGCCCTTCTCCTCTTCGGGGCTCACGCGCACCAGGGGCCGGCGGTCGTAGAACTTGGTGCGGATGGCCACCAGCGCGTCGTTCTGGATGGCCCAGTCGAACACGTTCTCGATGAACGAGATGGTGCCTTCGAGGAAGCCCTGCTTCTGGCCCAGCATGATCTGCCAGTTCTGGAAGGTCTTGGCCCAGCCGCGCAGGTCGGTCAGGAAGTCCATGCCGCCGGAGGTCAGCTTGGACAGGTCGAAGCCGGCGAACAGGTCGGCCGCGTTCAGGGCCTCGAGACCGAAGTTGGTGCCCACGACCAGCAGGCGGCCGGAGCCCTCGTCCTTGCGGCTCTGGGCCGTGAGCTCCTTGCGCGCGTCGGCGGCCGAGGTGTCCTTGCCCTTGTCCTGGTCGTCGGCCTTCGCATCGACGCCGGCCGGGGCGGGCTTGCCCTTGAAGTAGCTGGTGAACGCGCCGTGGGCCAGCACCGCCAGCGTGTGCGGGCCGTTCGACTGGAAGGTGGCGGCGTTCTGGTACAGGCGCGCCGGGTCCACGTCGAGCCCGCTGGTCATCGACACGGCGTCGGGCGACGAGGTGATGAGCGGCTCGTAGGTGACCTTGCCCTCCCTGGCTGCCGCCTCGCTCACCTTCAGCGAGCTGGCGTAGGGCAGGGTCACGCTCGGCAGGTTCTGCACCAGCACGCTGCCCTGGGCCAGGTCGGCGCCGGTGGCCACGGGGAAGGCCGGGTACGGCAGCTCCTTCTGGCGCTGCAGCTGGAACTGGCCCTGCTTCTCGATCTGGGTGATGACGATGCGGTCGGACGAGCGCGCGTCGTACACCAGGTCGCCCCGCAGCTCGAGGCCGTAGGCCTTCAGGTAGTCGCCCAGGTTGGTGGCCGTGGCGCGCACGTAGGTGTCGACCATCTCCTGCTCGTCGTTCATGGCGAACACGCCCGTGTCGAACGAGTCGGCCAGCACCACCACCGACTTGCCGGACAGGAGGAACTGGTCGACGTAGTACCAGTCCTTCTCGGGGATGGGCCGGGTGGGCCCGAAGACGACCAGGGCGGCCACGTCGGCCGGGATGGCCTTGCCGGCCTCGACCTTCTTGATCTCGATGCCGCGGTTCTTGAACACGCCCTTGTTGATCTGGTCGTTGATGCGGTTGACGTACTCCTCGATGCGCTTGGCCTGGTCGACGAACTGGCTGACGAAGGGGTTCTTCTGGCCGAGCAGCTGCCCGATCTCGGGCTGGATCAGCGGCTTGTCGCCCGGGAAGGGGCAGAACTCGCCGTGGCCGCACAGGATGCCCACCGCGCGCTTGCCCGGGGCGTTCTTCAGGTCGTCGTTGGCCTTGTCGAGGTCGGCGAAGACCTCCTTGACGGCGGCGGCGGCCTTCACGGCGCGCACCCGCATCTGGTCGTCGCCCGAGGCCGCTCCCTCCTTGAGGGCGCCGTACACCTGGCCGAGCTCGTCGGCGAAGCCCAGGAGCACGTCGAGGAACTCGTTGCGGCCGGCCATGGGGCGGGCGGCGGCGACGGCAGCGGCCACGGGCTCGCACGCCTTGTCGATCTTGTCGCGCTCGAGGCGCAGGCGCTCGACGGTCTCCTCGCTCTCCTGCTTGCTCATGAGCAGCGCGGCCAGGCCCGTCTTCTGCTGCTCGCCCCCGGCGGGCCGGGTGATCTCGTCGACGACCTTCTGGCAAGCCTCGGCGGCCTCGAAGACCGCCTTGCCGGCCTCGAGCTCGTCCTTCATCTCGACCGAGCGCGCGGCCTTCTCCTTGAGGCGCACCAGGATCTTGGTGATCTCGTACTCGTAGAACTCGGGGTTGATGGCCAGCGGGTAGGCCTCGGTGGCGTTCTTGTAGTGGAACGTGGCGCCCACCGCGTACTCGCTGAACTTCAAGAGGCCCTTCTCGACCGTGGCGTTCTTGCCCGAGAACAGCTGCAGCTTGGCCTTCTTGGCGCGCTCGGTCACGTCGTCGGCCACCAGCGTCAGGCGCATCTTCCCGTCGGAGTACGAGCGGTACTCGTTCAGCTTGTCGAGGAAGCGCGTGCGCACGCCGCGGAGGTCGAGGGGCTTGTCGCCGCCCATGTCGAGGGTCTCGGGCAGGTCGGGAGACAGGTAGACCTTGACCTCGAAGTCGCCCAGGTCGCGCGCGGCGGCCACCGACGCGTCGGACAGGGTGTTGACGTTGTACTCGGTGAGATCGGCGCGCGTGAACACGCGGGTGAACAGCACGTTGGCGAGCACCAGGATGCCCAGCCCTGCCAGCAGCGCGATCAACGCGTTGTTGCGCAGGCTGCGCTTGGAGGCGCCCTTGGCGGCGAGCTTGCTCATGATGGCCTCCTCCCTACTTCCAGTTCCGGCTCTTCAGGGTGTAGGCCGCCACCAGCAGGGCCGCGGCGGTCACCGAGAGGAAGTACAGCACGTCGCGCGTGTCGAGCACGCCCTTCGCGATGGTCGCGAAGTGGTAGTTGAACGACAGGTAGTTGAAGACCGTCTGCGTGCCCTCCCACACCGCGCCCAGCATGCGATCGATGAAGAAGAAGAACGAGCTGAAGAGCAGCGCCAGGATGAAGGAGACGATCTGGTTGGTGGTCCAGGTGGAGGTCATCAGCCCGATGGCCAGATAGGCCGCGCCGACCAGCGCCAGGCCCACGTAGCCGCCCACGATGGGGCCCCAGTCGGGGCTGCCCAGCACCTCGAGCAGCACGGGGTAGGGCAGCGTGAGGGCCAGGGTGACCAGCAGGAAATAGAAGCTGCCCATGAACTTGCCGAGCACCACCTCGCCGTCGGTCAGGGGGTAGGTGACCAGGAGCTCGAAGGTGCCGCTGCGCTTCTCCTCGGAGAAGAGGCGCATGGACAGCGCCGGGATGAAGAACACGAAGATCATGGGGATCCATTCGAACAGGGGGCGCAGGGAGGCCTCGCCGGCCCCGAAGAAGCCCGAGGCCACGAAGAACAGGACGCCCGTGACCACCAGGAACACCGTGATGGCCAGGTAGGCGATGGGCGAGTTGAAGTAGGCGCTGAGCTCGCGCCGGGCGATGGCCTGGATGGTGGACGGGCGCACGAAGCGCACGCCGGGGGCGGTGGTGGTCGTCATGGCTTCCTCCTCACGCCTCGCGGGTCAGGCGGCCGAACAGGGCCTCGAGGTCGATCACGTCGCGGCGCAGCTCGAGCAGCGTCCAGCCGGCCTCGACGCACGCCTTGAACACGCCGTCGCGCACGTCGACGCCGGGCTCGGCCTCCAGTTCGAAGGCCGCCACGTCGCGCGCGGGCTCGAGCACGGGCACCACGCCCTTCACGCCCGGCACGGTCGCCAGGCGCCTGCCCACCCCGTCGTCGCCGGCCTTGCGCACCTTCACGATCACGCGCGGGTTGGACTGGCCGCGCTTCTCGAGCTCGTCGGGCGTGCCGTCGGCCACCAGGGCGCCGCGGTGCACGATGATCACCCGGTCGCAGGTCTGCACCACCTCGGGCAGGTTGTGGCTGGACAGGATGACCGTGCGCTGGCGCCCAACCTCCTTGATCAGGTTGCGGATCTCGACGATCTGGTTGGGGTCGAGGCCGTTGGTGGGCTCGTCGAGGATCAGGATCTCGGGGTCGTGGATCATGGCCTGCGCCAGGGCCAGGCGCTGCCGGAAGCCCTTGGAGAGCTCGCCCACGTCGCGGTGCAGCACCTCGGTCAGGCCGCAGGTGCGCGCGATGGCGGCGATGCGGCCCTCGATGCGGCCCCCCGCGATGCCGCGCACCTCGGCCACGTAGGCCAGGTACTCGTACACGTTCATGTCGGGGTAGAGCGGCGCGTTCTCGGGCAGGTAGCCGATCTTCGCCCGCGCCGCCACCGGGTTCTCGTCGGTGTCGATCCCGTCGATGACCACCTGCCCGTCGGTCGCGGCCATGTAGCCCGTGACGATCTTCATGCACGTGGTCTTGCCGGCGCCGTTCGGGCCCAGGAACCCGACGATCTCGCCCTTCTTGATCGAGAACGAGATGCCCTTCAAGGCCTCGAACTCTCCGTAGAACTTCCTGAGGTTCCGGATCTCGATCATCCGCGTCCTCCCGACGATGTGGTTTCGCGAGGATCCCCCGCGTCGAACGTCATGAACCCGGGGGTGGGGGGATTATTCCCCGTGCGCAGAGGGAATCAAGGGGCTACGTGACCTGGGAACCCCGAAAACGAAAAAAGCCCCGGCTGGTGGAGCCGGAGCTTCTCGTGAACGCCGCGGGGAGCACGCGTTTCCTGCGCGGAACGGGCGGACAGGCGTTGCACGAACTCAACTCGGGCGATATCATATTCGCGGTAACTGATATCATGGGTGCCCGATGATTCGAACCGTCGTGTCCCTCCCCGAAGCGGACAAGCACTGGCTCGACGAGGAGGCTGCGCGTGAAGGCGTCTCCATGACCGCCGTCATCCGTCGTGCCGTCAGCCGCCTGCGTGAGGAAGAGACGCGGGCGAAGGCATTCCGTGACCTCCTGTGTGCCACGGCTGGCATTGGCAACGGCGAGGACGGGGTCGCGGCCCAGAAGAAGCTCAGAGGGGAGTGGGATGGACGTACTGCTTGACTCGTGCATCCTCATCGACCACTTCAACGGCATCCAGGCGGCGACGGACTACCTGAGACAGACCGCAACCTCCGCCAGCGTCTCCGCCATCACCCGTGCCGAGGTCCTGACGGGGCTCGCGGGAACAGCCCGCAGGGATGCCGCTGCCTTCCTGGACTGCCTCACGTTCCTGCCCATAGACCGTGACGTGGCCGACCTTGCCGCTGATCTGCGCAGGGTCCATCGCTGGAAGCTCCCCGATGCCATCCAGGCTGCCGTGGCGCAGCACCACGGACTCCAGCTGGCCACACGCAACACGAGCGACTTCGACCCGAAGCGGCACGCCTTCGTGCTCGTGCCCTACGAGCTGACTCCGTAGGTCAGGACACCGACCACAACCCCAGGACCTACCGCGACGCCCAAGACGTTCCACTACTCCGACCGGATCGAGTTCGAGCACGTGAAGTTGCCCCGCTTACGTGGACACCCAACCTCTTGGGAGGGAGGAGTTCACGATGCCGAGACCGCACCCCGAGTACCCACCTGGTTTCGCCGTCAGATGATCGATCTGGTGCGCATCGCGGGCCGGACGCCGGAGAGCCTGGCGAGGGAGTTCGAGCCGAAGCGAAGCACGAAGGTGGCCTGAACCCTGTGGGGGCCGCCCCGAATTGTCTACCGCTCGTCCTCCCGAGCGAACACCCGTTCGATGGTCTTCCGCATCAGGAACAGGTGCAGGGCATCGTCGGCCAGGGGCAAGAAACCGAACTGCAGGTAGAACCGGCGGGCCTCGTCGTCCTTGGCGTCGACCCGCACGGCAGCCCAGGCGATCTCGCTGCGGAGAGCCCGGTACAGGGCGTCCATGAGCAGGTGCGTCCCGACTCCACGCCCCTGGGCCTCCCGGTGAACGGCCAGGCGTCCCAGGCGCACGGCCGGGACCGTGGGGTAGCGGGGCATCTTCCTGGCCACGTCCGGCGGCAACAGGTCGAGGGCGATCTCGGCGGCAGCCAAGCCGTAGTACCCGTGCAGGGCTCCGGAGGCCCTCTCGACGGCCACGAAGACCGAGGTGGCGTCACGCCGCACGTCCTGGCTGACCTGGGTGGCCAGGTAGCGGTTGAGGGCGGGAACCCCGCAGTCGAACCCGGAGCGGTCGTGGGCTGCCGACAGGGGCTCGATCCCATACCGGTCACGGAACCGGGTCCGCTCCATCACGGGGTCTCGTCCAGGTACCGGGCGGCGGCGATCTTCAGCTTGTCCGTGGGCTCCGGGGGATTGAGGAGCGCTTCGGCGAACGCCAGCTGGTCCCGGTAGCTGAGCTCCAGCACGTCGTTCTCACGGATGACCCGCCGGGCGGCCTCGGTGGTGGCGGCCAGCACGAAGTCGGTGAGGGTCTGCCCCTGCAAGGCGGCGGCCCGCTGCACCAGGGACTTCAGTGAAGCCGGGACACGGGTCTCCAGGCGCTCGGTTCGGTTCTCATGGGCCGACGATTGGGCCTGCATGGCGTCGATTCTCCACGACCATCCTGGAGGGAAATGTACGGCAATCCGCCGCACAAGTCAACGGCGGCAAGGCCCGCTGGGACCGTGGGACGGCCCGGATTTCATTGTTCCAAACAAAAACGCCCCGGAGGCATCTCCGAGGCGCTTTGTGAAGCATCTACCGTTTCAATGGCTTACAAGTGCGAAAGGGGGGACTTGAACCCCCACAGGCTTACGCCCACTAGGAGCCCGTAGCGCATAGCGCTATCGGGCTCCGTCTGGGGGTCTGGGGGCCCTCCCCCAGGAAACAACCTGGGAGCCTGTCTGTCGTGTATTCAATTGGTTGGCAACGACGCAGCGTTCTTGGCACTGACTTCGCCATCGCGGTTTCGCCCAATGCGCTACAGGCTCCTAGAACCTGAATATCACCCGTCACGTTGAATTCATTGGCAATTTCGGTGTCATCCGTTGTTACATGGCGTGCAAGTCGTTGACATCACAAGGAACAATGGTGACTAGCGGCCCGTTGGAGGCGGCCACGGCCTTGCATGCTTGCCGTGCAAGCGTTATAGTCTAACCTGGGACGGCTGGACGAGTCGGTTCATGATCAGATCGTTCGGGGACAAGCTGACCGAGGACGTCTTCCACGGCAGGCGAACCCGAGCCGTCCTGCGATTGGCAGAGGCGTTGGTCCGAGGTGCGGAGAAGAAGCTCGACCTGATCGAAGCTGCTGCCCGGCTCGATGATCTGCGGTCTCCCCCAGGGAACCGCCTGGAGGCCTTGGGTGGCGACTTGAAGGGCTGGCACAGTATCCGGGTCAACGACCAGTGGAGGTTGGTGTTCCGCTGGGTCGAGGGTGCCGCCGAAGCCGTCAAGTTGGTGGACTACCACTAGGAGGTGACGATGCTTCCCGAGAACCGCATCCCGACGCACCCGGGCGTGGTGCTGCTGGAAGAATACCTGCACCCTCTTGGCATCACGCAGGTAGCGTTGGCCCGCCACGTGGGCGTTCCCGTGCAGAGGATCAACGAGATCGTGCGGGGCAAGCGGGGGGTGACTCCCGAGACCGCCTGGTTGTTCGCCCAGGCCTTCGGTACCAGCCCCGAGTTCTGGCTGAACCTGCAGTCGAACCACGACCTCGTCCGGTTCCGCCCCAAGGGGCACGTGGAACTGTTGGCCAAGGCCGGATAGAACGGACGTGCCCATCCCCCGAGCCATCCACGACGACGCTGACCACGCACTCGCCGTGTCCGAGATCGAGCGCCTGTGGGGTGCCGCCGAGGGCAGCCCCGAGGCCGGGCAACTCGAAGCCCTCGTAATGCTCGTGGACGCCTACGAGGTAGAACATCACGTCATCGACCCGCCCGCCCCGGTCCTGGCCGACGACGCCTGCCCGAGTTGCGGCACCCTCATGCAGCAGAAGAGGGCAACGTTGGACTTCGTGGTCAACGGGGAGAACATCCTGGTTCCCGATGCCTCCCACCTGGCCTGCCCTTCCTGCAACGAGATCGTGCTGCGGTACGAGGACTTCAAGGCCCTGCAGGAGCGTGCACGTGAGGCCTACCGTCAGAAGCACGCTCCCGCTGAAAGTAACGAGTAGAGCCCGGCGCATCCAGTAGACGACACAGCCTCACGCCACCTTGGCCAACGGCACCTCCAGCGGCGTGGTCGACCGGGGCGCAAGGTTCTTCAGGCGGTGCTCCAGCAGATCCTGGGCAAGCTCCGGCTCCCCGGCCTTGGCGGCCATCCAGATGCGGAGCAACACCTCGGTGTTGTACTCCATGCCCGTGGGCTCATCATCCCGGGACTCCCACTGGGACACCACCGAGTGGTTGGCCATGTTCAGCACCTCGGCCAGATCGGCCTGCCGGAGTCGCAGGTACTTGCGGATGAAGCGCACCTCGGCCCCCGAGAGGCGGGCGGGCTTCACCACCAGCAGGCGCAGCACGGCCGCCTGGAGGTCTTTGAGGTTCACTTCGGGCACCTGTTGGCCCCGCACCTCGATGAGGGGAGGATCGACGAGCACGACGGGGAACCCCAACTCCTGAAAGACGACGTTCGCCATGATTCAACCCTCCTGTCCGTCCAGGCGCACCACGGTCACGACCAGCATCGAAGCCTCGAAGGCCACCACGACCCGAAGCGGAACCTCGTCGACCGTGGGTCCCTCGAAGCACTAGCTCCAGGCCCGGTGCGCCTCCTCGTAGCGATCCCGCCTGGGCACCGGGCGCCCCTTCTCCAGGGCGTGCTCGATGTCCGGCGCCGACACGTCGCGCTCCGAGCACCTCTGCCGCGCGTGGGGCAGGATGACGTAGCGGCCGGACGAGAGGGCCTCGGCCACCCGTTTCAACAAGTCCGCCTGCGTCAGCTTCGGTGCCTTCACCAGCGTCCATGCCCACAGCGTCGTCCGAGGCAATGTTAGATTCTAACGCGACGGGCGTCAAGGGCGGGGGGAAGCCGTGAAGTTCTTTCGTTGCGGAATCGTTGCGGAAGCCCGACCACTCGGTCAGGTCACGACCGAGTGGTCAAAAAAAAGCCCCCGGTTTCCCGGGGGCTTCTACGGTGCGAAAGGGGGGACTTGAACCCCCACAGGCTTACGCCCACTAGAACCTGAATCTAGCGTGTCTGCCAATTCCACCACTTTCGCACGTCAAAGAGCGCGCAAGCGCCCAAGGGCGACGGCTAGTGTATTCATCCGCCGAGGGGTGTCAAGTGTCCGCTTTCAGATTTTCAGATTTGGGTGGAGGCGCCCCCGCGAATGGATACAATGCGGCCATGGCAGCGAAGACGACCGACAGGGCTTCGGCGTTCGGCGAGGTGGTGGGACCGGCGACGGCCGTGCCCGCCGTCTTTCTCGGCGGCCCCCCCGGCATCCCCACTCCCTTCACGCCCCTGGTGGGTGCGCTGGGCTCGCGCTTGCGCTTCTACCGCTGGATCTACCGGCAGGTCGCCTCCGGCGCCGCGCTCGGCCCCGAGGAGCACGCGGCCGAGGTGATCTCGGCGGTCGACGGCGCCGGGCTCCCGCCAGTGGTCCTGGTCGCCTGGGACCTGGGGGCCCAGGTGGCGCTCGAGGTGTATCGCGCACGGCCCGAGCGGGTACGGGCGCTCGTCGTGCTCAACGGCGTGCACGGAGCCACCTATCGCCCCGCGGCGCGCATGTACGCGATCAGCACGGCGGCCCTGCGCGGACTGGCGAACGTGCGACGAGCGGTGGGCGACGAGCGCCTGGCGCCCTACGTGGGCGACGAGGCCGCGTGGCCGCGGGTCCTCAAGCTGCTTCGCGTGGTCGCCCGTCCCACCGACGACGGCACCGTCACCCACCTGGCGCGCGCCGTGGTCGACGCCGACGCCGAGTCCCTGGCCTCGTTCGCGCGCCCGTTTTCGCGGCACACGGTGACCGACCTGCTGGCGCACGTGGCCTGTCCCACCCTGTTGATCACCGGCGAGCGCGATCGCCTGAGCCCGCCCCACGTGGGCACGCTGGTCGCGCGCGAGATCCCGGGCGCCGAGACCTTCGTGGTCCGCGACGGCACCCACGTAGTGACGCACGAGTACCCCGAGACCGTGGGCCTCCGGGTCGAGAAATTCCTTCGAGAGCGAGGCATCTCGTGAGCGAGTCATCCGACCGCGACGTCCCCGTCGAGACCCTGCTGGCCGAGCTCGAGGCGCTGGCCACCGAGCTCGAGAGCGGCGATCTGCAGCTCGACCAGGCGCTGACGCGCTTCGAGCAGGGCATGGCCAAGGTGCGCCAGGCCCGCCGCGTCCTCGACGCCGCCGAGCGCCGCCTCGAGGAGCTGCTGGCCGAGACCGACGACGGCCCCATCACCCGCGAGCTCTCCACCCAACTCGATGGCGACGACCCGAGCGCGACTTGACCGCCTGCTGGTCGAGCGCGGGCTGGCCGCCGACCTGCGCGAGGCCGGCGCGCTGATCCTGGCCGGCGAGGTGCGCGTGGCCGGCGCCCGCGTGCGAACTCCGGGGCAGCCCGTGGCGCCCGAGGCCGACGTGACCGTGGCGCGCGAGCCCTACGTGTCGCGCGGCGGGCACAAGCTGGCGGCGGCCCTCGACGGCCTCGGGGTGGCCGTGGCCGGCCTGGTGGCGCTCGACGCGGGCGCGTCCACCGGCGGCTTCACCGACTGCCTGCTGCAGCGCGGCGCCCTGCGCGTGCACGCCGTCGACGTGGGGCACGGGCTGCTGGCGTGGAAGGTGCGCAGCGACCCCCGCGTCGCCGTGCACGAGCGCACCCACGTCGATCGCCTCACCCCGGCGACCCTGGGCGGGCCTGTCGACCTGGTGACGGCCGACCTGTCGTTCATCTCGCTGCGGCGCGTGCTGCCGGCCCTGGCGGCGCTGGTCCGCCCCGGCGGGCGGCTGCTCCTGATGGTCAAGCCGCAGTTCGAGGCGCGGTGCGACGAGGTGCCCGCGGGCGGCGTGCTGCGCGACCCGGCCGTGCGGGCGCGCGTGGTCGACGAGGTGGCCGCGGCGGGTCGCGAGCTGGGCCTGGCCGAGCGGGGCCGGCTGGCGTCGCCGGTGGCCGGGGCCGACGGCAACGTCGAGGTCTTCCTGCTCCTGGAGGTGGCGCGGTGCGCGTCGTCGTCGTGACCGGCTGGCTGGCCCTGCAGCCCGCCGAGGGCACCACCCTGTGGCTCTTCGCCGAGGCGGCGCGCCGAGGGCACGACGCGTGGCTGGTCGACTTCCTGACCCTGGGGCTCGACCCGGCCGGGCGCGTCACGGCCACGGGCGTGCGGCCCGCAGGCGCGCCCGTCGACCGTGCGGCCGCGGCGCTCGCCCTGCGAACCGGCGCACTCCACCGCGAGCGCCTCGATCTGTCGGGCTTCGACGTGGCCCTGCTGCGGCACGATCCGCACGATCGGTATTCGAGCTGGGGCGAGAAGCTCGGCAACCCCCTGGGGCCCTTCGCGCACGCCCTCGAGCGCGACGGCGTGCGCGTGATCAACCGGCCCGCGCGCGCCGACGCGTGGGCCGGCGGCGTGGCCCTGGCCGGGCTGCCCGAGCGGCTGCGCCCGCGCACGCTGGTCAGCCGCGACGAGGCCGAGATCCGCGCCTTCGTCGCCGACCTGGGCGGCCCGGCGGTGCTGAAGCCGCTGCACGGGTCGGGCGGCACGGGAGTGTTCCGCGTGGAGGGGCCGCGCGATCCGAACCTGGCCTCCATGGTCGACACGCTGGCGGGCCTCGGCTACGTGGTGGCCCAACAGCTCGTCCCCGAGGCGGCCGCGGGGGACCTCCGCGTGGTGCTGTGGGAGGGGCGGCCGCTCGACCTGGGGGGCGGGCGGCCGTCCGCCTATCGCCGGGTGCACCGGGCCGACGACTTCCGCAACAACGTGCACGCCGGGGGCACGCGCGCGCCCGCCTCGCTGGGGCCGGCGGAGCACGAGGTCATCGAGGCGCTGGGGCCCGCGCTCCGGGCCGACGGCATGGCGCTGGTCGGGCTCGACCTGGCCGGGGGGCGCGTGCTCGAGGTGAACGTGCACGCGCCGGGAGGGCTGCACGCCCTGCACGCGCTCTACGGGGTCGACGCGGCGGCCGTGGTCCTCGATCGGCTCGAGGCCGGGCGGGCCGCCGGGAATATTCTCCCCGCTCCGTGACGTTGATTGGTCCGGGTGCGGAGACTATGATCATCCCATGAGCGAGCCGGACGACAGGGGCTCCGAGCCCCGCGAATGGCGATTCGAGGACGACCTCATCGCCATCCTCCTGACGGTCGTGCTGCACGTGGCGCTGTTCCTGTGGATGGACATCGACCGCGGCACGGTCTCGCACGCCGAGCAGCTTCGGCACCTGCGCGCCGACGCGGCGCGCGAGGCGCCGGCGGGCGTCGAGCGGCGGCCCGACCCGAAGGGCATCGTCGTCGAGTTCCTGCCCCCGCCGGAGCAGCGCAAGGCCCCCAAGACGGCGCGCTTCCTGGGCCGCGAGGACGGCGCCACCGACCGCGAGACGAGGGCGCGGGAGCGCGCCGCCGAGCGGACCCCCGCGCCCTCGCCGGTGGCGATGCCCGACGCCACCCGGCCCGGCGCGCCCACCCAGGCCGAGAAGCCCCAGGCTCCGGCGGCCGCCCCGGGTGCGGCCAAGGCCCGCGTGGCCACGCGCGCGCCCGGCACCACCGTCAACCGGCTGGCGGTGCCCGCTCCGGCCGCCGAGCGCTCGGTGCTCTACCAGCGGCCGGGCAGCGGCCCGGTGCTGCCCACGGGCTCGGCGGCCGAGCTGGCCGACGTCAGCGCCAACCTGGTGGGGGACGGGTTGTACGTGGCCGGCGTGGCCAGCGACGACGCCCTGCTCGACGTGCCCGACGAGGGCGACCGCACCAGCCTGAACACGCGCGGCTTCCGCTACTGGGACTTCTTCCACCGCGTGCGCGAGCAGGTCAAGCAGCACTGGGCCCCCAACGAGGAGTACCAGCGACGCGACCCCACCTGGTCGATCTACCAGCGCCAGAACCGCCTGACGGTGGTGCGGGTCGTGCTCGACGGCCAGGGAAACGTGGTCTCGGTCGCGCGCGTCCGCAAATCGGGCCTCACGTTCCTCGACGACGAGGCGGTGCGCGCCTTCCAGGCCTCGGGGCCGTTCCTGAACCCCCCGGCCGGCCTGGCCGACGAGAGCGGCCGCATCGTGTTCAACTTCGGGTTCTACCTCGAGATGGACGGGAGCTTCGGCGGGGGAGGCTGGTGAGCCCCCTGGCCCCGATCCTGCTGGCGCTCTCGCTCGCGCTGGCGCCCGTGCGGGCGGTGCGCGAGGGCCGCTTCACGTGGCACTTCGCCCCCGATCGCGCCCGCGCCGTGCAGCCCCTGATCGCGTCGGCCGAGGCCACGCTGGCGCGCCAGGCCGAGCAGCTGGACCTGCCCCTTCCGCCGACGGTGCGGGTCGACGTGGCCGACACGCTCGACGAGTTCCGCGAGCTCCAGGACGTGCCCGAAGGTCGCGTGGCCATCGACTGGGCCGTGGGCCTGGCCGACGCCGAGGCCCGACGCATCCTGCTGCGCGTGGACCAGACCCACCTGTTCACCCTGGACGAGACCTTCCGCCACGAGCTGTCGCACGTGCTGCTGCTGGGGGGGCTTCCGCGGCGGGTCTTCCCGCGCTGGTTCTCCGAGGGCGTGGCCATCCTGCAGGCGGGAGAGCCGCTGATGCAGCGCCTCGACCCGGCCCTGGCGGCCGCCGCGTCGGGTCGCCTGATCCCCATCGAGGCCCTGCGGACCGGCTTCCCCCCCGAGGGGCCGGCGCTGCAGCTGGCTTACGCCGAGGGGGCCTTCCTGGTGCGCTGGATGCTGCGGCAGCGCGACTGGGGAACCCTGCGCGAGCTGATCCGCGACACGCGGGCCTTCGGTGACTTCGACGCCACCCTGGCGCGCCTGTACGGCGGCTCGGCCGAGGGCCTGTTCAACGCGTGGCGCCTGGAGCTCGAGCGCGACGCCTCGTGGTGGCGCGTGCTGGCCACCGACTGGATGATCTGGGCGGGCGTGACCGTGCTGTTCCTCGTCGCCGTCACGGTGAAGTGGGTGCGGACGCGGCGGCGTCTCCGGTCGTGGCGGGAGGAGGAGGAGCCTCCGTGGACGGGTCACGCGTGAGGGCCCGCGCCACCCGCGCCACCAGCGCGTCGATCCACGCACGGCACGCGTCGGCCTTGCCGGCCAGGTCGCCCTCGAGCATCACCACCACGGGCACGCGGCCCGCGCCCTCGGGCTCCAGCACCCCCGCCAGCGTGACCGCGGCGTCGAGCGTGCCGGTCTTGCCCCGGAAGGGCAGCCCCTCCAGGCGTGTTCCCAGCGTGCCCTCGCCGTCGGGCCGCGCCAGGGCCGCCAGGATCTCGGGCGCCCGCGCGCTCCGCGTGGCGTGCTCCAGGAGTCGACCTACCGCCCGCGCCGACAGCCGGTTGGCGCCGTAGAGGCCCGAGCCGTTCTCTAGGTGCACCTCGTCGGGGGGCAGCTCCGTGACCCTCCGCACCTCGTCGGCCAGGCGTGCCGCGCCGGCCTCGAAGCGCTTGCCCGTCGCGGCGGGGTCGAGGTGGCGCGCCAGCAGCTCGGCCGTGGGGTTGGTCGAGAAGCGCAGCATGTCGCCCACGATCTCGGCCAGGCGGGGCGAGTCGTGGCGAAGCAGGCGGCGCGCGCCCTCGGGCGTGGGGCCGACGCGCACCTGCCCGGCGATCGACACTCCCTGCGACGCCAGCGCCTGCCGGAGCAGCCCGGCGGCGAAGGTCACCGGCTGGTAGATCTTCTTCGCGACCACCACGCCGCGCGGCCGCGAGAGCGGTACGCGGCCCGAGACCCGGACGACCGTGCGCCCCTGGGCCGGCCGCGCCTCGACGGCCACCGAGGCCTTCTTGCCCTTGCCGGTGACCGCCTGGTTCACGACCTCGACGTCGGGGCTGGGCGGGTACAGCGTGACCTCGGCGGGCGCCCCCTTGGTCGCGCCGGGGCGCACGCGCACCAGCACGCGGTTGAAGTCGACGTTCAGCGCGGCCACCTCGGCGCGGAAGGCCTCGTCGGTGCGCTTGTCGTCGAAGTGGGGCGGCGTGGTGCCGACCGAGAACAGCCCCACGTCGACCACCAGGTCGCGGAAGGCGACGCGTCCCCGGTGACGCAACCTGGCCGCCAGCTCGAGCAGGTCGCGGTACAGGAGCGCCGGGTCGCCGCCCCCCTGCACCACCAGGTCGTCGCCGGCCACGAGCAGGCGCGTGACGAAACGATGATCGGGGCCGAAGGCTTCGAGCGCCAGCCAGGCGGTGGCCAGCTTGGTGACCGAGGCCGGGTTCAGGGGCGTCCGGGCGCCCTGCTCCAGGAGGGGTGGGTCCCCGCCGCCGGGCGCGCCCACGTACACGGCCACCTGGACCACGCCCTCGGGGGGCGGGCCGGGGTCCACGGCCTCCCACGCCAGGGGCGCCGCGGCGGCCGGCGCCGGGAGCAGGCCGAGGACCAGCAGCGGCCAGGGGCTCCTCATGGCGCGTCCTCCCGCAATCGCACGCTCTCCAACCCCGTATAGCGCCCCACCGGCGAGAGCGCCAGCCCCTCGACGCGCGTGGACACCACCGCCAGGTTGTCTTCGCGCCACAGGGGGAGGATCGGCAGGTCGTCGGCCAGCACGCGCTGGGCGTCGCGCACCAGCGACGCGCGTCCGTCGCGCCCGGGTGCCGCCGCGGCCAGGTCGAGCAGGCAGTCCAGCCCGGGGTTCGCGTACCAGCTGCGGTTGCCCCGTGCGTAGCCGGGCACGCGGTCCAGGTCCACGAACGGTCGCGCCAGGAAGGTGGCCAACCGCCCGCGCGCCCAAACGCGGCACTCGGGCCGCGTCCCCACCAGCATCCACCAGGCGTGGCTCGGCACGTCGAGGCGAGGCGCGCGCTCGAAGAAGGTGAGCCCCATGGGATCGCCCGGTACGGGCACGTTCTGGGAGTAGAACATCCAGCGCAGCACGTCGGGCTCGAGCGTGTCGGGGAGCTGCAGCAGCGCCACGTCGAAGTTGCCCGAGCGCACGTCGGACAGGAAGGTGGCCAGGTCGAAGGGGCGCACCTCGGCCGCCACGCCCACGCGGGCCCACTCGTCGGCCACGCGGCGGCCCACCAGGCGTCGCAGGCGCGCGTTCGACACCTTCAAGGTCAGCGCCAGCCGCGCGCCCGAGGCCGGGTCGGGCGCACGCCCCGCCCGTTCGAGCAGGCGCACGGCCTCGGCGGGATCGTACGGCACGGGGTCGAGGGCCGCCGCGGCCCAGTGCTCCG
>Ga0233425_10006516_pt1 | contig 17238 bp, 15 predicted proteins | sample Watercolumn_Towu_2_FD_181712 | JGI IMG/M metagenome (GOLD analysis project Ga0233425, IMG submission 181712) | Freshwater microbial communities from Lake Towuti, South Sulawesi, Indonesia - Watercolumn_Towuti2014_140_MG | ecosystem: Environmental > Aquatic > Freshwater > Lake | place... | reverse complement strand
CCTCCGGTGGGCCACGCGCTCGCCGAGACCGCTCTCCTCGATGGCCTGGATCACCTCGGCGTTCCCGAGGTGGCCCCCGGCGGCCGCGCACCAGACGTTGATCCCCCGGCTGTCGGCCACCAGCAGCCAGGCGTCGCGCCCCCGCAGCACCCGGCGCAGCCGCCGCACGGTGAGGGCGTAGTCGCCGGTGAGCAGCACGGGGGATTCCCGGCCGGGGGAGCCCACCGCGACCAGCCCCCGCCGACCGCGCCGCGGCAGGAAGCGCAGCAGGGCGTCGGGCAGATCGGTGAGAAGGGGATGCATGTCGGGGCTCCCGAGGTGGGTTTTTCTGGATATCAGCGAAGCTCCGTCTCAAGCTGGCGAGGCACAGGCAGACTCGCTGGAGGTCGACAGCTCGATCTCACTCCTCTCCGCCAACGTGTCCAAGACCTGCGGCGCTGGGTAGCCAGACAACGAGAACTACGCCGCCCTCGGCCAGTCCCCGAAGACAACCTCCGCCTGCTCCATCACCCTCGTCACGAACCCGTCGAGATCCTCGGCCTTCACCTTTCGCCGCCGTAGCACCCGCCGCACAGCGGAGATGATCGCGGCCTTCACGTCGTCGCGGTGGGGCTCAGTCCAGTCCACCTTGAGGTTCGCCTTGATGGACTTGACTACCTCGCGCACCAGGCCGCACAGCAGGGGCTCCTCGTACAGGGTGGCGTAGTTCCGGGCCACGGCGTCGAAAGGCGTTGCGGTGGAGGGTGTCGGGCCCCTCCGGGCGTGCGATCTTCTCCACGGCCGTGTCGAGGACCGAGGGTTCGAGCGTGGGGTAGCGCCTGGCGAGGTTCTGGCGCAGGTCATCGCACAGCACCACCTCGCGAGGATCGCGGTCCAGGTCGAGCCCGCAGCGGTACTCGTAGCGGAGGAGTTCGAAGCGCCCGAGGGTGGCGCTCTCGAACTCGGCCTCGGTCCCGCGGTGCGTGGTCACGGCTCGCCCTCGCGCGCCCGGTAGGCCTGGTCCTTGTGGTTCGGGCGGTCAGGATACCGCAGTTCCAGGCGCCCCTGCTGAACGAGCGGGTTGAGGTGACGCCGCCTCAGGCTCTGGTGGTGGCGGTCCAGCGAAGAGGCGATCTCCGATGTGGTGAGGAAGCGCCCCTGGCAAAGCTCCAGGATCAATGCGCGGGTGTGCTGGGCGCTGCGCCAGGGCTCCGAGCTGGTGTCCAAGTTGCCCGAGCTGGTGTCTAAGTTGCCCGAGCTGGTGTCTAAGTTGCCCGAGCTGGTGTCAGAGTCACCGGCCGCGGGCAAAGGTGTGACCAGATCGCTGGCCGGCGGGTGCGGCGCCATGGACGGATCCGAGGGCTCCCCGAAGGGCGGACCCCGCCGCTGAAACAACGGGACCTGCTCCCAGCCCTGCGGGTCCGGACGCCCCGCGACCCTGTAGGTGCGCGCCATCGTGCGCCCGTCGGGCAGCAGGAAGGAACGTTCCACGAGCGCGCGCAGCACCTGGGTCAGCTCCCTGGGGTGGGTGTCGGTGAGCTGCTGCAGGCGCCCGTTGGAGACCTGGCCCTCGACCTGTGCGGTCACCAGGGCGAGCACCTCGTCGCGGCCGAGGCTGTCGAAGGGATCACCGAACCGGGCGCGCAGGCGCTCCAGCGCGTCGGGCGGCAGCAGGCTGACGGTGGGCAGCGTGAGCACCACGCGATCAGGCCTGTGGCGTTCCTCCACGGAGGGGTGGCGCCAGTGCTGGGCCCGCCAGCCCTGGAGGATCTTGTCGATGCCCGAGCCCGCCTTCTCGCCGCCGCCGACCAGCAGGAACATGGTCTGGAGGGTGGGGTTGCGGCACTCGCTCAGGCCACCGCGCCAGAGCTGGTCGAGGTCCACCAGCAAGGTGCCGGGGTTGGAGATCTCGATGTGGTCGAGGTGCTTCTCGACCACCACACCGCCCTGGCCGCCGTGGTCGGCATGGATCAGGGCGTTGACCAGCGCCTCGCGCAGCGCTTCGTGGGTGACCGTCTCGTCGCGCCGGTAGCCATCGGTGCCGAGCTGGAAGGGGACCTTGAGGCTCCGGTAGAGCTTGCCCAGCGCGCGCTGGTAGAACTGGAAGAGGTTGCCCTCCCAGGTGCCGTCCCAGACGACGCGATCCGTCCAGCGGGAGCGGGGATCGGGGTCGTCGTACTCGCGGTAGTCGAGGTGCAGGCGCGGGGAACCGCCGGGATCGCGGAGGGACTGGGCGCGCCCGAACATGATCAGGCCGGCGACCGTGAGGCCGAACTGCCCGGTCGCGCGGTCGGCGCGCAGCGCGCCCAGCTTGGTCAGGAAGCCGGGAATGTCCTCGCGCAGCCAGGGGTGCTCGGGAGCGCGGGCCGAGAAGCGGTTGCGGTACTGCTGCACGCTCTCCGGATCGAGATCGTCCGGCCCGAAGTGCTCCAGGAGGCGGGTGTCGCCGGCGTCCTCGTCGCGGTCGGCGAACATGCGCCCGATCTCGAAGTCGTTGCAGCGGTAGTCTCCCTCGCCGCCGCGCCGGTAGGTGCCGGTGAGGGGGTTGGGCCCGACGTAGACCGGGCGCTGGCGGCGGCCGACGCGGTGCACGGTCAGCGCGAGCACCAGCTCGCCGGACACTTCGATGAGCCGCACGTCGTCCGGGCCGAAGGGGTTGAGGCTGATCTTGTCGCGGCTGTTGGCCAGGTCGAACACCTGCTGGCGCGCGCGTCGGGGGTCGGGCAGGCCCTGGACCTCGAAGCTGTCGCCGCGCTGCACGACGCCGAGCACCACCACCCCGCCACGGGTGTTGGCCATGGCGCTGACGGTCTCCCAGAGCGAACCCGGGATGCCACCGCGAGCGGACTTGAACTCCCAGTCCTCGTCCTCGCCCAGGGCCAGGGCGGCCAGGATGGCGTCGGGGGAGAGGAGGGGAGCGGTCACAGCGCGGCCTCCACGGCGTTCTCGGCCTGATCCAGGCGTATCTCGCCCGAGAGCAGCTTGGGCAGCAGCAGGTCGCGGAGGGTGGCGAGGGTGTGGGATTCGGCGGTGCTCGCGAAGCAACAGTGGTAGTCGCTCGCGGGATCGGCGATCAGCGCCTCCAGCTTGGCCCAGCGCTTCTCGTACCGCAGCGAGAGGAAGCGCAGCAGGGCGTCGGGCAGATCGGTGAGGAGGGGATGCATGTCGGGGCTCCCGAGGTGGGTTTTTCTGGATACACCTACCCAGCCTGCCCCCCGGAGTCCCCTTGCGCGACGCCCTGATCGTCTCCCTGCTGTCGGTGCTGCCCCAGCGCCGCCTGGCCCGCCTGATGGGCTGGGCCGCCCGCCTGCACCTGCCGGCCTTCCTGCACCGCGCGCTGCTGCGCTGGTTCGTCCGGCACTACCGGGTGGACATGACGGAGGCCGCTGGCCGCCTCGAGGACTACGACACCCTGGCGGCGTTCTTCGTGCGCTCGCTCAAGGACGGCGCCCGTCCGCTGTGCGAGGCGGCCGACGCGGTCGTCTCCCCGGCGGACTCCCAGGTGGCCGCGTTCGGCCGCGTGATCGGCGGGCGCATCCCCCAGGGCGGCGCCCGCACCGCGGACGTGCGCGCCCTGCTGGGGGGCGACCACCCCTTCGAGGGCGGCAGCTTCGCGGTCCTGTACCTCTCGCCGCCCGATTACCACAGGGTGCACGTGCCCATCTCGGGTACCGTGGTGCGCTGGCAGTACCTGCCGGGCCGGCTCTTCCCCGTGTTCCGCGGCGCCACCGAGCGGGTCGAGGGCTTGTTCGCCCGCAACGAGCGCCTGGTCACCTGGCTCTCCACCGAAGCCGGACAGGTGGCGGTGGTGATGCTCGGCGCCTTCGGGGTCGGCCGCATGTCCGCGGTCTACACCCACCTGCTCTCCAACGTGGGCGAGCCCGCCGTGGACCGCCGCCCCGACCCGCCCGTCCCCCTCCAGAAAGGCGAGGAACTGGGCCGTTTCCACCTCGGCAGCACCGTGATCCTCTTCTTCGAGCCGGAGCGTGTCCGCTGGGATCTGCGCCTCGGTGAGCGGGTGAAGGTCAACGCGCGCATCGGCACCGTGGGGTAACAGGTGTCAGGCACCCAGAGCGGCCGATGCAGTAACAGGTGTCAGGCACCAACAAATAATATTTTTTGGAAAATATTATTTGTTGGTGCCTGACACCCGGAGCGGCCGATGCCGACCCTCGCGCTCATCACAACCACAGCCGTCGCCGCCACCGCCGGCGAACTCACGCTCGAAAACGGCCTGCGGGTGATCCTGCGCGAGGACCACCGCGCGCCGCTGGTGGCCCTGACCCTGGCGGTGGACGCCGGCGCGGCCGACGATCCGCCCGGCCAGGCCGGGACCGCCCACCTGCTGGAGCACATGCTGTTCGAGGGCAGCGCCGCCGTGCCCGGGCAGGGGTTCGACCTGGCGCTGGCCGCGGTCGGCGGCGACAGCAACGCCTGGACCCACTACGACCTCATGAGCTTCTCCCAGGTCCTGCCACCCGGGGCGCTGGAGCGAGCCCTGTTCCTGGAGGCCGACCGGCTCGGCCGACCCAGCCTGGAACCCGACGCCGTGGCGCGCCAGCGCGCGGTGGTCCAGGCCGAGGGCGCCCGCGAGCACGACACCCCGCACGGACGCGACGCCGCGGTCCTCGCGGCGCTGCTGTACCCGGGGCACCCCTACGCCCGCACCCTGCTGGGGCTGTGGGGGGCCGAGCGGGATCCGGCCCTGACCATCCTGGACGCCGGGGCCCTCAGGACTTTCTGGGAGGGCCTGCTGACCCCGGAGCGCTGCGCGCTCACGATCGTCGGAGATTTCGACACGGTGCAGGCTGTGGCCTGGGCACACGCCACCGTGGGGGCCATCCCGGCCCGGCCCCCCGCGCCGCGGAGCGCTGCGCTGGCCCCCGCGCTCGCCGGAGCGCAGCGCCGCGTGCTCTGGGCCGACGCCGGGGATCGGACCCTGTACCTTGCCTGGCGTGGGGTGCCGCGGGGCGATCCCGACGAACCCGCCCTGGCGCTGCTGGCCTGGTTGCTCGCCGGCCGTGAGGAGACGGGGCTGCGACACCGGCTGACGTCCCGCGGCCGGGCTCGGCGGGTCGAGGCCTGGAGCGATGCCTGGCGCCTGGGGGGCGGTTTCGTGGTCTCGGTCAGCGCCTGGCGCGGGCGCCTCGCCCCGCTGCGCCGTGCCGTGGACCGCGAGATCGCCCGGTTGGCCGAAGAAGGTCCGACCGAGGCGGAACTACAGCAAGCCCGCGGCGCCTGGCGCGGCACCTGGCTGCGCGCTGATGAGAGCGTGGAGAGGGTGACGCCGCTGCTGGCCCAGTGCGCCCTGACCCACGCGGAGGCCGACTGTCTCGACGCCGAGTTGGCCCGCTACGAGGCGGTCAGCGCCGACGACGTGCGCCGCGTCGCCCAAGGGCTCCTGGAAGCCCCCGGTCGAGTGCTGCTCTCGGTGGTGGCACCCGGTGCGCGGCCCCTGCGCGGCTCGACCGCCGTGGAGATGGAGTGATCGCCGCCCTGCTGGCCCTGGGCACGGCGCTGGCGGGTGATCTCCCGCCGGCCGTGCCGCTCGCGGCCGTGCCGCTGCCTCCGCTCGAGGAGCGCACCCTGCCGGGCGGAGCGCACCTCTGGGCGGTGGACCGGCCCGGCCCCCTGACCGACCTGGAGATCCTCTGGACCCTCGATTCCGCCACCCTCGACGCCCGCACCGTGCTGGCCCAGCGCTTGCTGGCCGCCCTGGTGGAGGGCGAGCTGGACGAAGCCGCCCTGGACGAGCTTGGCGCCGTGGTCGAGGTCGGGCGGACGGCTGCCGGCCTGCGCCTGCGGCTGCAGGTCCCGGCCGACGGCCTGGCGGGTTCCTTGTCCCTGCTGGCCCCGGTCCTCGCCCACCCCGACCTGCCTCGTCCCGCGGTGCGCCGTGTCCGGCGGGCCTGGCGCGAGCAGGAGCGACGGGCCGCCCAGAGTGTCGCCCGGGTGGCGGAACGCGCCGATCTACGGGCATGTCTGCCCCCCGGGCACCTCTCCGCCCGCCTCCCCGCCCTGGCCGACGGTCGCGGTCTCACGCCCCGCGACCTGGTGGCTGCCCAGCGTGCCCTGCTCGAAGAGGGAGGCGCCACGGTGATCCTCGTCGGCGGCGATCCCGCCGCGCTCGGTGGGCCGCTGGCCTTCCTCGGCGCGCCCGCGCCCCCCGCCCCGCAGCCACCCGCCCTGCCCGGGCCGCGGGTGGTGCTGGTCCACCTGCCAGAGGCACCCCAGGCGCGGGTGATGCTCTCCTTCCCCCTTCCCGGGGACATGGTGCCTGCCCAGGCCGACCTGCTCGCAGCGGCCCTGGGTGGCGGCGCCGCCGGTCTGCTGGATCGAAGGCTTCGGGAGGAGGAGGGCCTGGTCTACGGCGTGGCGGTAGAGCTCCAGCGCTGGCCCGGAGGCGGCCGACTGCGGATCGACACCCGCACCGCCGCCGCGAACCTGCCCCGCGCCGCCGCAGCGCTGCTGGCCAGCCTCGGGGCCGTGAGCGCGGAAGATGGGGCCGAAACCCGCGCCCGGGCCACCGCTTTGTTCGCCGCCGCCCGCACCCTGGACAGCCCACCCGCCCTGGGTGGCGCCTTCGCCGCCCGCGCCGCCCTCGGAGCGGACGCCGCCGCCTGGCGGCGCGAACTCGACGAACTCACCGCCCTGCCCGCCGGCTCCCTCGCGGCCGCGGCCAGCGCGGTGCTGCGCCCGGAAGCCGCCACCTGGGTCGTCCTCGGCGACCGCGACACCCTGGAGCCCCTGCTGGAGGAAGCCGGCCTGCCACCGACCAACCTGTGGAGTGCCGCGCGGGCGGTGGGCGAGCGTCCGTGACGCCGGCTGGATACCGGTCGGCGCGAGACCCGAGTCCGGAAGACATGCATCGACGGAAGGCGGTGGGCGCGTGGAGTACGCTTTCACGGAGATCTTCGACATCCCGATGCTCACGCGCCTGTGTGAGCGCTTCACGGCGCTCCAGGGCACGGTCATCGCGCTGCTCGACCTCACGGGCCGGGTCCACATCGCCACGGGCTGGAAGGACATCTGCACCAGATTCCACCGGGTCTGCCCGGCCACCGCGGCCCGCTGCACCGAGAGCGACACGGTGCTGGCCGGCCGCCTCGGCGAGGGCCGGCGTTTCAACCTCTACGAGTGCCAGAACGGCCTGGTGGACGTGGCGGTGCCGGTCATGGTGGACGGCGAGCACGTCGGCAACTTCTTCACCGGCCAGTTCCTGCTCCGACCGCCCGACGTCGCGCGTTTTCGCGCCCAGGCGCACGCGTTCGGCTTCGCTGAGCAGCCCTACCTGGCGGCGTTGGCGCAGGTGCCGGTCACCAGCGAGGAGGAGACCCGCCGGACCGTGGAGTTCCTGGTGGAGCTCACCCAGTTCGTCGGCGAGCTGGGCGTGGCGCGCCTGCGCACGCTCCGCGTCCAGGAGCAGGCCCGGCGCAGCCTCGAGGACCAGGTCGCCGCCCGCACCAGGGAGCTGCGGGCCGCCAAGGAGGCCGCCGAGGTCGCCAACCAGGCCAAGAGCCTGTTCCTCGCCAACATGTCCCACGAGCTGCGCACGCCGCTGAGCGCCATCCTGGGCTTCGCCCAGATCCTCGGGCGCGACGAGGGGTTCCCCGAGAGCCAGCGCCGCAACCTCACGACCATCCACCGCGCCGGAGAGCACCTGCTCTCCATGATCAACGACGTCCTCGACATGTCCAAGGTCGAGGCCGGGCGCATGCAGCTCGATCCGGCCGCCTTCGACCTGCGGCAGCTCCTCGAGGATCTCACGGTCATGATGGAGGTGCGCGCCGACGCCAAGGGGCTGCGCTTCCTCATGGAGATGGCGCCCGGGCTGCCGACCCACGTGGTCTGCGATCCGGGCAAGCTGCGCCAGATCCTGATCAACCTGCTCGGCAACGCGATCAAGTTCACGGCAGAGGGCGGCGCGGTCCTGAGGGCCAGCGCCGAGCGCGACGGCGGCGACCGGCTGTGGCTGGTCATCGAGGTGGAGGACAGCGGGCGGGGCATCCTCCCGGAGAAGATCGAGAGCATCTTCGACCCCTTCGTCCAGGCATGCAGCAGCCCGGAGGAGCGCGGCACCGGCCTCGGGTTGGCCATCAGCCGCCGGCTGGCGCGCCTGATGGGCGGCGATATCGGCGTCGCGAGCCGCCCCGGGCAGGGTTCCACGTTCACGGTGCGGCTCCCGGTCACCGCGGCCGCGCCCGAGGAGGTCCCCGCCTGGGTGCGCCCCCGGCGGGCCGTCGGCCTGGCCCCCGGGGAACGCCGGGACTGGCGACTGCTCTCGGTGGAGGACAACGCCGACAACCGCGATCTGCTGCGCGCCGTGCTGCAGAACGTGGGGCTCGACGTCCGCGAGGCGAAGAACGGTGCCGAAGGCGTCGAGCAGTTCCGGCAGTGGCATCCCCACCTGGTCTGGATGGACATCCGCATGCCGGTGATGGACGGCCACGAGGCGGTGCGGCAGATCCGCGGGCTGCCGGGCGGCGACGCCTGCCCGATCATCGCCGTGAGCGCGAGCACCTTCCTGGAGCAGCGCGAGGGACTCATCGCCGAGGGTTTCGACGATTTCTTGCGCAAGCCCTACCGGGACAGCGAGGTCCACGACGTCCTGAGGCGCCACCTCGGTGTCCGCTTCGCGCTGGAGCCCGAGGTGAGCACGCCGCCGGCCGACGGGCCGCGAGCCCTCACCCGCGAGGATCTCGCCCACTTGCCAGCCGCGTGGCGCGAGCGACTCCGCAACGCCAGCCTGCAGGGCCGCCTGGACGAGCTGGAGGCGCTCGTGGCCGAGGCCGCCGAGCGCAGCCCCCCGATCGCCACGGCGCTCGGGGAGCTGGTGCACGGGCTCGAGCTGGAACGCCTGCTCGCGCTGGTCGAGGTCTGACCCATGGACCCCACGCGCACGCCGAAACCCTCCATCCTCGTGGTGGACGACACCCCCGCCAACCTGCACCTCCTGCACGAGCTGCTGAGCGGCCAGGGCTACCAACTGCGCCTCGCGCCAGGCGGCGAGCTGGCCCTGCGCTCCGTCGCCGCCGAGCCGCCCGATCTCGTCCTGCTCGACGTCGTCATGCCGCGCATGGACGGCTTCGCCGTGTGTCGGGCGCTCAAGGCGGATCCCCGGACCCACGGCATTCCGGTCATCTTCATCAGCGCCCTCTCCGAGACCGAGCAGAAGCTCCAGGCCTTCGCGGTGGGCGGGGTCGACTACGTCACCAAGCCCTTCCAGTCGGCTGAGGTGCTCGCACGGGTCCAGACCCACCTGGAGCTGCAGCGTCACCGGCGCGCCCTGCAGGAGCTGAACGAGCGCCTGCAGCGGAGCAACCAGGATCTGGAGCAGTTCGCCCAGGTCGTGGCCCACGATCTCAAGGGCCCCCTGCAGAGCATCATGGGGTTCAGCGATCTCCTGCTGCTCTCCGCCGAGCCCGACCTCGGCCAGGAAGCCCAGGGGTACATCCAGTACATCCAGTCCAGCACGCTGCGCATGGCCCGCCTCGTGGACAGCCTGCTGCAATACGCCCGCGTCTCCAATCAGGTGGCCCCCTTCCAGCCGGTCGACCTCGGGGTCGTGGCCGCCCGGGTCCGCGAGGATCTGAGCGCCCGGATCGCGAGCACCGGCGCGACGGTCGAGATCGGCTCGCTGCCCACGGTGCTGGCCGACGAGACCCAGATGTGGCAGCTTTTGGGCAACCTCGTCGGCAATGCGCTCAAGTTCCACCGACCGGGCGTCCCGCCGCGGGTCGTGGTGAGCAGCGAGCCGCGTGGGCGCCAGGTCTCCATCTCGGTACGCGACGAGGGACTTGGCTTCGACATGCGAGATAAAAACGAGATCTTCGCCATCTTCCGTCGGCTTCCGGAGCACAGCGCGGTGGAGGGCACCGGCGTCGGGCTGGCCGTCTGCAAGAAGATCGTGGAACGCCACGGCGGCGACATCGACGTGATCAGCGCGCCCGGCGTGGGGACCACCTTCACCTTCACGTTGCCGGCGGCAGAGCCGTAGGCGCGGCAATCCGCCCTTGCCACCCGCGCGATTCCGCGCGATCCTGGGCCTCCCCGCACCCGGAGCGCCCCATGACCGCCATCGCCCTGCTCGCCCTCGCCTCGTTCGCCACCCACGCCGACCAAAGCCCCGTGATGGCCGGCGATGTGCTCGTCACCACCCTGCCCGCCGCCCCCCTCGGCGTGCTGGCGCAGGCCTCCACCGTCTGGGTCCTCACCGCCGGGGGTGACCTGCAACGCTGGGAGGCGGCGGAAGGCGGCTACACCCTGGCTTCCACCAGGCACTTCGAGGGCGCCGCTGGCCTCATCGACGTGGGTGGGCGCCCGTGGGTCGAGGTCCACGAGGTCAAGGCCCTGCCGGCCGAGGCAGGCAGCGCCGCGGTCGCGACCGTGGCCACCGAGTCCGCGGCGCCCGCCCCCACGAGCATCGCGCCCACACCCACCACCGGCACCGTACTCAAGGCCGAGCTCGGCACCGCGCTGGTGGACCTCGGCCGGGCCGACGGCCTGAATCCGGGTTCGGACCTGCGCTTCATGGGTACCGAGCTGGTGGACGTGCCCCTGCTCGACGGCAGCGGTACCGAGCAGCGCGCGGTGGCCCGGGTGGCCGCGACCGGCCGCGTGCGGGTGGTGGAGGACGATCGGGCCCTGGTGGACCTGGACCGCGGCGGCCGGGTGGCCGAGGGCGACACGGTGGAGCCCCGCGAACACCACGCCCACTACCCCGTGGCCCCCGAGCGCCTCGGCGGCCTGGGCGAGACCGGCCTCTCGCTCCGCCCCATGCTGGCGCTCGACACCCTGGGTGTGGCCTTCATCAACGAGCTCTGGACCAGCTACACCTTCGAGCGGCCCTGGTACGCTACCGTGCGGGTCGCCCCCCTGGCCTTCGGCTTCTCCCGCGACGGCAACCCGCTGTCGGTCGCCGGCCTGGCCAGCGGCGGCTACGACGCGCGCTACTTCTCGGTGGGACTGGGTGCGGGTTGGTCCATGCTCAACGGTGATCCGGGGAGCTGGGGTCGCAACTACGCCCTGGCCGAGGACGGCGCCGGTGGCCAGGCCCCCTTCCAGGACGTGGACGGGGCGTTCTCCGTCGTGCAGGAAGCCCGCCTCGGAGGCCAGGACGGGCTCAACGTCACGGTGCGCAACACCTTCGTGCTGGTGCCCCAGACCGAGACCACCTGGAACGGCAGTTGCGACGACGAGTACTACTACTACTACTACGGCGACTACGAGAAAGACTGCTGGGACGTGGAGGACCTCGGCAACGAGTTCGCCTACGGCGGCATCGCCATGACGCTGAACGTCCCGGTGGGCGCTCGCACCGACCTCTTCGTGGACTGGGGCACGGGCGGCGCCGGCGCCACCTGGGTCGAGTCGGGCGTGGCGTCCTGGATCCGCGGCAACGGCGACGAGGGCAGCCTCGGCATCTCGGTGGCGGCCGGGTACGGGCAGTTGTCCGCCAACCCCAACGACGAGTGGGTGGATCTGTACGGGCCCCTGGTGAGCCTCGGAGCACGGTGGAGGTGGTAGGGCCTGCACCAAATCCGCACACGGCCTGCGCCAACTCCCCTCTCTGCCCGCACATGCCGCGCACTTTGCTCCCATAGGCTGATGGGCGACCCCAACCCGGAGCGCCCATGGACGCCACCCTGCCCCTGCCTGCCGCCCTGCCCGGGCGGGCCGCCCTGGCCCTGCCCGGCCTGGTCAAACCCCTCGCCGGACTCGTGCTGCTCGGCCTCGCCGGGGCCTGCGCCCGCCCGGAGATCGCGGTCTTCATGGCGGTGTTGCCCACCGGGTTGTTCCTGGTGGCCGGCGTGATGAGTGCACCCCTGCTGCTCGTGCTGCACCAGGCGCTCGGCCTGGCCGCCAGCCCTCAACGGATGACCGCGGCCCTGGCCCAGGGTGCGCGCGCCGCGGGCGGGCTGGCCGGCGGCCTGGCGCCGGCGGTGCTGTTCTTCTCTCTGACCAGCATGCGCGGCAGCCAGGCCCTCGTGGTGGCCCTGCTGTGGGCCGGCTGGGCCGGGCTGCGCGCCGCGCGCCGCCACCTGACCCTGGCCGAGACCGAGGCCGGCGGTGGGCGGCCCTTCGCCAGCGCCGCGTTGGCGGAGGCCTGGTGTGCCGTGGCGATGCTACTCGGCCTGCGGCTGGGCTGGCTCGCCTTCCACCTCGTGCATCGCGCCGCCTGACGCCCCGGAGGACCCATGGAACGACGCTCCCTGTTTGCCCTGGCCGCCCAGGTGCTCTCCCGCCCCCACGACCTGCTGGCCCGCGCCGACGACCCCCAGGTCCTCGGCCGCCTCGCCGGCCCCCTGCTCGGGCTCACCGCGCTCTGCGCCGGGCTCTTCGGACTGGTGGTCGGGACCTTCGACGGCGGCTGGCAGCTCCTGTGGGCCACCTTCAAGATGCCGCTCGTCCTGCTGGTTCCCGTGATCGTCACCGTCCCGGCGCTCCGCGCCCTGCACGCCGCCGACGGGCAGCCCGTGAGCCTGCCGCGCGCCGGCCTGGCCGCCCTGGTGGGCAGCGCCCGCGTGGCGATCCTCACCACCGCCCTGGCCCCGCTGCTGTGGTTGGTCTACTCCCTGCAGCCACCCTACACCCTGGCCCTGCTGCTCATGGCCGGCGGACTGTCCCTGTGCGGTCTGCCCGGGCTCATCTTCGTGGGCCGCGCCCTGCGGCCCGCAGGCCGGGGCTCGTTCGCGGCGGTGACCGCCACCGTGCTGCTCGTCGGGGTGGTGATCGCCCAGACCGGCTGGCTGCTCAGGCCCTTCGTGGTCACCCCCGGGGCGCGCCTGACCGTGCTCTGCCCCCGCTCCGGCGACGTGTTCTCGGGCCTGCTCCAGCGGATCGATGGGCACGTGGCCGTGGACGGCGATGGCATCCCGACGGACTGTACTGTGCCCAGCCGCCGCCCCAGCTCGCCCACGGTGCTGTGATGGGCGCCCTGAGTTCGAGCGGCCTGCCCTGGATCGAGGGCCCGCCCTGGCTCGCCGCCGCCGCGCTCTACCTGCTGGCGGGCCTGGCCGTGGCCATGCTGCTCGCGCGCCAGGGGCAGCCGCTCGGTACGGTGCTCGGCGCCTGCCTGGCCTGGCCCCTGCTGCTGGGGCTGCTCGGGGCCCGCGCCTGCCCGGCTCCTGGCGGCGGTCCGCTGACCGCCCGCATCGCCGAGGCGTTTCGCGCCCTGGAGGAGGTGCTCGGGGAGCACGCCGAGGCGCCGCCACCCGGCGAGCTGGGGGCCCTCAAGGCCGCCCTGCTGGCGGCGGATCAGCGCCTGGCAGTGGCCGACCGCATCCTGGACGATCCGCGCCTCGCCGCCGGTGCGGGCGCGGTCGCCGCCGACCTCGCGACGCTGCGGGCGGCGCGCGGGCGGGCCGCCGCGGAGCTGGAGGACGTACTTGGCGGGGTCATGCGGCTGCGAATACAGGTCGGTTTGCTGGCCCTCACGGAGATCGGCGGCGAAGGCGCGCGGACCGTGGAGCAGCACCTCCGGCAGCTCCACGCCCGGGTCCGGGCCATCGAGGAGCTGTCCTCCCTCGCCCCCCTGCCATGACCGCTCCCCGCCTCCTCATCGTGGACGACGATCCCCGCCTGCGCGAGATGCTGGGCTACAGCCTGCGCCGCGAGGGCTTCACGGTGCTGGAGGCCGGCGACGGTGCCGCCGCCCTGGCCCTGCTGGCGCGCGAAACCGTCGATCTCGTCGTGCTCGACGTGCTCATGCCGGAGCTGGACGGTCTGGAGGTCTGCCGCCGACTGCGGCGCACCAGCAGCGTGCCGGTCATCTTCCTCTCCTCGCGTGGCGAGGAGCTGGACCGCGTGCTCGGCCTGGAATTGGGCGGCGATGACTACCTCGCCAAGCCTTTTTCTCCACGGGAGCTGGTGAGCCGGGTGCGCGCCGTGCTGCGCCGAGCTCGCCCCGAGTCACCCGCCGAGGCGCCCGTCGAGGAGATCCTGGCCTACGGCCCCTTGCGTCTCGACGTGGCCCGGCACCGCTGCGTCGTCGGCGCCCGGGAGCTGGAGCTCACCGTCACCGAGTTCCGCATGCTCCAGGCCCTGCTCACGGCCTCGGGCCGGGTGCTCACTCGGCAAGAGCTGATCGATCGGGCCTACGAGGGCCGCCACTTCGTCTCCGACCGCACCGTGGACTCCCACCTGCGCCGCGTGCGCCAGAAGCTGCGCGAGGAGGGCCTCGACCCCATCGAGACCATCCACGGCCTCGGCTTCCGCCTGCGGGAGGACTGAGGGGCCGTGCGCCTGCCGCGCCTGCCGCTGCGGCTCTGGATGGCGGTCTCGCACCTGATGGTGTTGGCCCTGCCGCTCCTGGCCCTGATCCTGACCGGCAGCCTGGCCCGGGAGCTGCAACTGCAGGCCCAGGCCGAGCTGACCCATCAAGGCGCGGCCATCGCACGCCTGGCCGGACCGCTGCTGGTGCGGGGCGATGGGGCCGCCATGGCCGACCTGGAGACCGCCTTGAAGGCCGTGGAAGCCGACACCGGCTCGCGCGTCGAGCTGCTCGACGCCAGCGGCAGGGTCCTGATGGGCAGCCCCCCGCGCGACCGCCCCCTGACGCTCTCGGACCGCCACGAGGTCGCCCGAGCGCTCGCGGGCGAGCGCGCCTTCGCCGTGCGCAAGCGCCCCAAGGGCTGCCAGGCGCCCGAGTGCGCCGGCCTGGTGCGGGTCTTCGTGGCCACCCCCGTGCTGCACGACGGTGCCGTGATCGGCGCCGCAAGGGTCTCCCTGGCCCCCCGCCACGCGCTGCAGGCGGTGGGCGGCTGGCCCTTCTGGCTGGCGGTGGGCCTCACCCTGACCTGCACCGTGGGCCTGGCCGTGGCCTGGGGGCACGTGCTCTCCCGCTCGCTCACCGCCCTGTCCCGAGCCAGCCGCCGCATCCAGGACGGCGATTTCCGCGCGGTCCACGCCCTGGAGCGCCCCGGCCGTTCCCACGTGACCGAGGTGGGGGCGCTGGCGCGTGACGTGTCCGCCATGGCGCTGCGCCTGGAGCAGCGCCTGGCCTACATCGGCGAGTTCGCCAGCAACGTCTCCCACGAGTTCAAGACCCCCATCACCACGCTGCGCGGCACGGTCGAGCTGCTGCGGGACGACGAACAGATGGATCCGGCCCAGCGCGCGCGCTTCCTCGAGAACGCCCTGGCCGATCTCGACCGCATGGAGCGGCTGGTTTCGGGGCTGTTGGCCCTGGCCCGCGCCGAGCAGGCCGGCCCCCGGGAACCGGTGGACCTCGACGCGCTCCTCGCTCAGCTCGCCGAGCGCTTCGGGCTCACCGTCGAAGGCCGGGCGGGCACCGTGCCAGGCAACCCCGCCCAGCTCGCCGCCGCGATCGGCAACCTGGTGGAAAACGCCCTGCAGCACGGCGGCTCCGACGTGCGCGTGCGCCTGCTGGCCTGGCGGGAGGACGAGCGCGCCTGCGTCGAGGTCGTGGATGACGGCCAGGGCATCTCCGCCGCCAACCTCCCCCGGGTCTTCGACCGCTTCTTCACCACCGGGCGGGCGCGGGGGCGCGCCGGCCTGGGGCTCGCGCTGGTGCGCGCCGTGTGCGAGGCGCACGGAGGGGAGGTCAGCGTGCAGAGCCGGCCTGGAGAGACGCGATTCAGGGTGCGGTGGCCGGGGTAGCGATCCACCCCTCCGGCATGGGTGGCCTCCCCTCCACACGACCGCCGATCTCGGCCATACCCAGCGCCCGCCAGTACAGCGGGCAGGCGCCCTGGCAGATTTCGATCCGCGCGCACCCCTGGCAGGGCTCGGGCGCCATGCGCTTCTCGCGGAAGAAGCGCGCCGGCCCGCTCTGCCAGATCGCCTCGAAGGGCTGCGCGAGCAGGTTGCCCAGGGTCTCATGGCTGCGGAAGCTGGAGCAGGGCAGCACATCGCCCGCGGGGGAGACGTGCAAGAGCCCGTCGGCCGCCGCGCAACCCGGGCTGCCGAGGCCAAACGCCGGGGTCTCGAACAGGCAGAGCGGCACCGGCGAGTACCAGATGAGGCGCACCCCGCGGGCCTCGGCGCGCGCCCGCAGCGCGAGCACCGTCGGCCCGATCTCGGAGTAGGACACCTGCAGGGGGCTGTCCGCCGCGGTGCCGCAGGGGATGATCAGGTTCATGGTGAGCCGGTCGAGCCCGCGCTCGGCCACGAGGTCCACGATCCCGTCGAGGTGCGGGAGGTTGCCCCGGTTCACGGTGGTGTTGGTGTGCACCCGGACGCCGGCCGCCCGCAGGTGATCGAGCCCGGCCCAGAGCCGCTCGAAGGCGCCCTCCCGGCCGACCAGCGCATCGTGGATGGCGGCGTCCGGGCCCTCCAGCGAGAGCTGGGCCGAGTCGAGCCCCGCCGCGGCCAGGGCGCGCACCCGCGCCTCGGTCAGCAGCCAACCGTTGGAGATGAGGTTGGTCTTCAGGCCGAGCCCATGGGCGTGGGCCACCAGGGCCTCCAGCTCGGGCCTGAGCGTGGGTTCGCCCCCCGTGAAGGAGACCGAGGGGCAACGGGCGTCGCGGTGGATGACGTCGAGCGCGCGGCGGAAACCGGCCTCATCGAGTGCTTGGGACTCGTCCCAGCCTTCGGGCAGCCCGCCGGCCGAGCAGCCCGCGTAGCAGAAGCGGCAGGCGAGGTTGCAGCGATACGTGAGCGCCAACTCGCTGAGGACCGGCAGCCTGCAGAAGTCGGCCTTGAAGGGCTCCTGCACCACCGCGCGCCGGCCGCGGCCCTCACCGAGCGTGCCGCGGAGCAGGTCCTGCAGATCGGCGAAGAAGAAGTGCAGCTCGCGGCGCTTGGCGGCGCTGTCCCCCTCGCGGCGCAGCACCTCGGCCACGGGGAGCCCCTGGTCGAGCATGGCGCCGAGCACCCGGATCGCCGTGCGGTTGAGCTTGTACGGACGGTTGGGCACCAGGATCAGCAGATCGTCCTCGGGCCGCACCACCACGTGCCCGCGCAGGTTGGTCACGAGCTCGTCGGCCCAACGCAGGTCGATGGGGTGCGGCTGACCTGGCCCCAGGAACACCGCGATGGGCAGGTCCGGGTCCGGACCCGGATCGAGCCGCCGAAGGAGGTCGCGCAGTCCCACGGAGGCTCAGGCGCTGACCTGCCGGGCACGCTCGGCGGCGCCCAGGGCGTACTCGATGAGGTCTGCCACGGTCTCGGGAGGGGTGTGCCAGCCACCGCTGCGATCGGCGCGCTGGCGCACGACGAGGAAATTCACACCGTCGCTGTGGCCCGGCTCCTCGATGAAGGAGGACCTGGGATCCGCGAAGCGGAAGGGCGGCTTTC
>Ga0233425_10006515_pt1 | contig 17238 bp, 14 predicted proteins | sample Watercolumn_Towu_2_FD_181712 | JGI IMG/M metagenome (GOLD analysis project Ga0233425, IMG submission 181712) | Freshwater microbial communities from Lake Towuti, South Sulawesi, Indonesia - Watercolumn_Towuti2014_140_MG | ecosystem: Environmental > Aquatic > Freshwater > Lake | place... | reverse complement strand
AGAAGACAAATCCAAAGCTGCTTTCGGAGATCTGCCCAGTTCCTGTAATAGGCATCTTCCCCTTCATAAAAGGCCTGGAAGAGACTGCGCTCGAAAAAGCGGCCCACAAGAGCCTGAACCAGGAACTTCTGAAGAAATACCTGCCTGTAAAGTAGCTTCTCCTGACACGCAATAAAAAAAGCAGGCTGAACAACAGCCTGCTTTTTTCGTTAATGCAATCTGCCTGTCAGGGCGTGGTCACGCTCTGGCAGACTCCTGAATATCCATATGCAAAAGGCTGCGTGGCTGACTGGATATATGACCTGACCTGATATGAGTATGTCTGGCCGCTCGCAAGCCCTGTATTGCTGAAGGCAGTAGTATCTGCCGCAAGGGTCTTGATAAGCACCCATGCATTGGCAGATGCACAGTTGCCAGCTTTTCTCATCACCTGGAAACCTGTCTCATTGGTGCTGTTGTCTGTCCAGGACAGGTCCACTTCTGTAGAAGATGCAGCAGCTGCATTAAGTCCGCCCGGTGCAACAGGAACGACAGCAGTGCTCGTCTGCGGAGAGCATTGTGTAGTGCCGGCATTGCACGACTTCACATAGTATGAGTAGTTGGCGCCGGAACTGTTGTCAGTGAAGCTCTTTGTCTTGACCGTGCCGATAAGTACAAAGGTTGAACCGGATGCGGTCTTCCTGTATATCCTGAAGTCAGGGGAGTCAGTATCCGCATATGTCCATGCAAGGGCTGCTGATGTCGAAGACTGGGCAGTTGCCTTGAGCCCTGCAGGAGAATCAGGCGTCCCTGCCGGCCCTGTCGATGCAGAGGCGCATGCAGTATAGTTGGAATTCGCTGCAGCATTATATGCCCTCACCCTGTATGAGTAGGCGGTGTTTGCGGTCAGACCTGCTGCATTGGTATAGGTAATGATATTGGCTCCGACAGTGCCGATCTCTGTCCATGTGCCAGCATCTGCACATAATCCCGGCTTGCGCTCGATTCTGAAACCGGTCTCGTTGCCGGAGTTGTCCTTCCAGCCCACGACCATGCTTGAGGGCCCGGTGGCCTTCACAGTTATGGCCGAAGGCGCAGCTATTGCACCGGTGCCGTTCAGCATGACATCAACAAGAGGCGCATCCGCGTCATTTGACTGTATTGTGAGATATGCAAGCGCACTGCCGACAGTATTGGGGGTGAATGTAAGATTAACAATACATGAGCCGTTTACTGCCACAGAGCTGCAGCTGCTGGTCTGGCTGAAGCGCAGCTTGTTCGGTCCTGTTATTGTTATTGAAGAGATGGTGAGGCTGCTCGTGCCCCGGTTGTATATTGTCACTTTGCCGGTACTGTTCGAGGCGCCGATATTAACATTCCCGAAATTGACGCCGGTCGGGGAGACCTCGATCTGGGGACCTCCTGCAGACTTTTCCCTGAGAAAGAAATTGATATTTGCAGCGTTCTGCCCTGCCGTGAAGGTGACAGGCTGTGCCGACGCATAGTTCCTTGCATTCGGATACCACTGGGCATCCACCTTCTGTGTCTCAGCAGCCGGAGAGCTTATCCTTATCCTGTATGTGCCGGGAGGAATGCCCCCGACAGTGTACTTGCCGTCACCATGCATGAGGAAGAGCTGCTTGGAATAGGCAACATTCGTAGAGGTCGAGTAGAGCTCAAGAAGGAAGACCTCTGCAAAGAAGCTGTCCACTATCTTCACTGCTCCCTTTGCACCTGCTGTCGATGCGCCGTTCACGATCTCGAGAGGAGCCACCCTCTTTGCATCACCGGTGGTCATGGCATAAACAATCACTGTCCCGAGGTCTGAAGGGGAGACTGACATATTGAATGTCGATGAAGCACTCAGATAGTCCGGTGCATAAATAATATTGTCGAGCAGGGTGATGCCGAAGTCGATCATCCCCGAGGTTTCATACCCTATCCAGGTCAGAGTGTCCGAGCTTGTCGCAGAATAATAAAGGTCACTCGTCGTATCAGTATTGGATACAGGAGAAGAGACCGAGAGCGATGTAATTTTTGGGTTGCTGATGGATATCGTTACGGCAAGAGCGGCTGACTTGCCGTCAGGCGTCGAGGCCGTCAGGGTCACTGATCCAGAATCATTTGCGTACATCGAAGTTCCGAACATCATTTTGAAGACCGGCAGCAGCAGCGTATTGCCTGACTGGATGTCAGCCTGATATCCCCTGTCAGTCCCGTTCGAGTCAATAGCTTCGACAAAGATGCCGGTGATCTGGCCCTGCTGTGAAATAGTCTTTGAGGTTATATATGTCTTGTTGCTGCTGAGATCGAGCACATACCATTTGACGGCATTTATGGTCACCACCTCAAGAGTGAAGGTCGCATACCTCGGGGCAGAGCTGCCTTCAACAGCCTTAAGTGTTGCCGTGTATATGCCCTTTGCGAGTGTGGAGGTGTTTATCCTGAGCAGAGCGCCTCCGGCAGTCTTGAGAGGCGTATGCAGGAATGTCGCCCTTGACGAAAGCGCAGCGCTGCCCTCAATACTGAAGCTGATGCCGGCTGTGGTAAAGCCTTTGAAAAAGTCTGCGCCTATTACGAACTCTGCTGTCTCGCCCTTTATCACGGTGATCTTGTTCTCAACAATTGATACGGAGTAGTTGGGCGAAGTTACATCTATCTTCTTGTCAATGTTGCTTTCGACAAAATCAGAGATGACATTGACCTCTCCGCTCTGTGCCGGGTCACTGAGTATGATCTTTATGCTCGTTCCGGTCCAGCTGTCTATCGTCATACCTGTTGATGAGCCGCCCACCGTTACCTGTCCCATGGTTGCGGTGAAATTCTTGCCGTCTATGGATATGACAGACCCGTACGGAGACGATGACGGGGTGATGAATTCGACCAAAGGCAGAGGCGCTGTCGTAACAGTGGCAGAGGTTGAGAGCACTATGTTGTCAATGATGAATTCTCCGGAAGTCTCCTTCACAACTTCGAGCTTGACAAGTTTTCTTGCGTCTGCAGGAAAGGTGTAGGAGCCGCTTACGGGTGTATCGCTCGTGATGGTCGCATTGTCAGGGTTCAGCACCTTTATCTTATGGACAGCATCAGCATTGTCAACATATACAAGGTAGAGTGCAATAGTATTGCCTGGAGGAGCAAAGTTCTGGGTAAGTCTCGCAGAGAGATCGAATGTGGCGCCTGCAATGCCTGTCACCTTAAGGTTCTGGTAGATCACAGTGCCGTTGAAGCCCGCCTCAGGATGCAGGTTCACTGCATTGCCTGTTGTCGCATGGGTAACAAGAGGTATCCATGTCGTTGATGTTATGGCCGGGTTTATGTTCCACTGGTCAAGCCCGCTGTTGAAATTGCCATTGCGGCTCAGAGTTACTGCGTCTGCAGCGGTTGCAGATATCAGCAGCAGAAAAAAAAGGATAACAGACATAAATAAGCCGGCCTCAAAACGTTTCATGGGGGTCCTCCTGGTGTTGGATGCATCAAAATTATACTATTTTATACCTTCAGGTATATAATTTACCAACCTATGCACCTTGATAAAAAGATCCGGATAGGCCATCTCTCCACCTTCTACCATACATCACTCCTGATGATGGCAAAGCCTGAGCTCTGCCGCTGCGTTGAAGCAGAAATTGAGTGGAAACTCTTCGGAACAGGGCCTGCAATCGTAAATGCATTCATGTCCGGAGAGCTTGATATGGCTTACATAGGCCTGCCCCCTGCCATAACAGGCATTGATAAAGGTGCCGGAATTGTATGCATTGCAGGCGGACATATGGAGGGCACTGTCATATGTGCAAAAAGCAGATACAGAGGCTTTCCAGGGACCCCTGACATTTCAGATATAATGGGCCAGTTCAGCGGCGGAACAATAGGCGTACCAGGCAGGGGTTCGATACATGATGTGATACTCAGGGACTGCCTCGCCTCAGCAGGGCTTGCAGGAGAGATCAGTGTAAAGAACTTCCCATGGGCTGATATGGTACTCGAGGCTGTAGTAAAAGAAGAGGTTGCAGCAGCCTTCGGCACGCCAGCACTTGCAGTTGCCGTAAAAAGATATGCGGGCGGGAAGGTGCTCTATCCTCCGCACCTGCTACGGCCCAACAATCCGAGCTATGGCATAGTTGCTGACAGGCAGTTCCTCGATTCTCACGGGGCAGCGGCAGAACAGTTTCTCATGGCGCATGAAAACGCGACCAGAGCATTACGGGAAGAACCTGCAGCTTCTGCAGCAAGGATCGCCGGCCATATAGGTTTCATAGATGCTGATTTCGTGCTCGAGACCATAGCACTCTCGCCAAAGTACTGCGGCCAGCTTACTGATGATTATATTGCCTGCACAATGTCCTTCGTACATACACTGAAGGAGCAGGGCTTTATCACAAGGCTTGTTGCTGAAGAAGAGATATTCGACTGTTCCATGATAAGCAGGATACATACTGAAAAAGAGCACTACAGCGAAGGTATCAGACTAAATAAAGAACAGAACTGAAGGAGAAGATACATGTCAGACGAGAACAGACCGCTGCCCATACCTCCTAAGACGCCTTTTGGCAGAAAGAGGCAGGATGAAGAAACACCTCAGGAACCACTGATGGCTGACCAGCTTGCAATGGCTGCGGCAACAGGCAGTCTTGAGGAATATATGAAGAAGAACCTGCCTGACAACGAGCATGCCCAAAGGCTTGCAATGATGATGATGGGAATGACAGGCATGATGCAGGGCATGCCTCAGCCCAATGCAGCGCCTGATGCTGCTGCACCTTCCGGGACTGCACATGAGAATGAGTCCGGAAGCGGGGTCCAGGTCCCTGAGGACCTGCAGCAGGCAGTAATGTCCGGAGATCTCGAAAAACTGAAAGGCCTTCTGATCAGGGAGCATCAGAAGAGGTCAGGCGAAAAGATGATCAGGCCTGCGGAAGAAGGGCTCTCAGAATCAGCTCCGCAATCAGGCATCGAAAAAGAGGTCCTCGATCAGCTGATCTCTATTGCCTCGGACAACAGCGTCTCGCTCGACTGGCTCATTATGCGCTCTCTCAGGGTCTATATTCAGGAATACCGGAGAACAGGAAGGCTCTGAAAGTATCCGCATATAGTCAAATTAAATATCCCGTGCTATTCTATATGTCATGGACATCAAGCTGAAGCTCTTCTGTGCAGTTGCAGAGACAAGAAGTTTTTCGAAGACATCAAGGATAGCGCATCTCAGCCAGCCCGCAGTAAGCCTCCAGATACAGGCGCTTGAGGAGTTCTTCGAGACAAAGCTGTTTGACAGGACAGGAGGCGAGATCAACCTCACACCTTCCGGCGAGCTGCTCTATCAGCATGCAAAGCATATCCTCGAGCACTACACGGATATTGAGAAGGAGATGAGAAAGATCTCTGGGGCGCTTAAAGGCGGCTTCACCCTCGGGGCAAGCACTTCTATCGGCAACCATGTCCTCCCAAGGGTGTTGATAGCATTCAAGAAGGCACATCCGAGGGTCAAGATCGGCATGATGGTCGGCAATACCAAAAGGATCGAGGAGATGATCAAATCCGGCTTTGTCGATTTCGGCCTGGTGGCAGGTGAATGCATGGGCGGCAAGATGAAGAGAGAGAAGATCATGTCCGATGAGCTGGTGCTTATTGTATCGCGCGATCATGCATGGTCGAGGAAGAAGAACATTTCGGTCCTTGACATTGTCAAGGAGCCCTTCATACTGAGGGAGGAAGGCTCCGGCACAAGGCAGCAGATAGAGGAATATCTTGCAGCCCACGGGATCAGCATACATGACATGCATATAGCGCTTGTGCTTGGAAGTACAGCCTCCATCAAAGAGGCTGTCGAAGCAGGCATCGGCGTCTCAATAGTCTCGAAATGGGCGGTCCAGCGTGAGATCGCCGACGGCAGGCTTAAGGCCGTCTCTTTCAGGGAGGGCAGTATGTTCAGGGACCTCTCGCTCATAATCCCGTCGAGAAAATACCTTTCTCATGTTATGGACGAGTTCCTTATCTTTGTCAGAAAGTTCCCTTATGAGACCCTTGTCAAAAGGCCCTGATCGGTCCGCCTCCTTATAAGCTTCTCTATTTCGACTGCCACAAACACAACTGAAGACATGCCGATGGTAAGCAGCAGTTCCTCCAGTGTAAGGGGCTCAGTTCTGAAGACCCTGTTCAGAGCAGGGACATATATGGTTGCCATCTGAAGAATAAAAGTTGCGGCTATGGCACCAAAAAGATACGGGTTCGAGAAGAGCCCCATTCTGAAGAGTGACTGCTTTTCTGACCTTATCGCAAGCACATGACCAAGCTGCGTCAGACATAGGACTGTGAAGACCATTGTCTGCCAGTGCGTGTGTTCTGTCTTTATTGCCCAGGCCTGCACAGAAAGCACGACTGCTGCCATCAGAAGACCTACCCAGAGGGCATGATATCCGAGCCCGTGGGCGAATATGCTCTCCTTCGGATGGCGGGGCGGCCTTCTCATTACATCGCCTTCTGCAGGCTCTGCAGCAAGTGCCAGGGCCGGCAGGCCGTCTGTCACGAGGTTTATCCAGAGTATGTGTATGGGCAGAAGGGGTATCGGAAGGCCCACAAGCGGCGCAAGGAACAGGGTCCATATCTCACCCGAATTCGTGGTAAGCAGGTATTTGATGAACTTTCTGATATTGTCATATATCTTCCTGCCTTCTCGCACAACCTTTACTATCGTTGCAAAATTGTCATCGAGAAGTATCATATGTGAAGCTTCCTTGGACACATCTGTCCCTGTTATGCCCATGGCTATACCGATATCAGCGCTCTTGAGCGCAGGAGCATCATTGACTCCGTCGCCTGTCATCGCAACGAAATGACCCCTCTCCTGAAGCGCCTTCACGATCTTCAGCTTCTGTTCCGGGGCCACCCTTGCATAAACAGTCACATGCTCAACCTTCTCCTCGAACTCCTCAAGGGAGAGCTTCTCAAGCTCCTTGCCGGTTATTATGGCCTTCGGATCATCATCCAGCATATCGAGCCTCCGGGCTATCGCCCTTGCCGTCAGGGGATGATCACCGCTTATCATCACCGGCTTTATGCCAGCTTCCCTGCATATTCTGACAGCCTCCCGGGCCTCTTCCCTTTGGGGGTCCATGATGCCGACAAGACCGAGAAGTACCAGCTCTGATTCGATATTCTCATGCTGCATATTGTCCGGCAGCGTATCCCATCTCCTCATCGCAATACCGAGAACGCGAAGGCCGTCTGCTGCCATTCTGTTGTTTACCCTGTGGATCTCATCCCTGTCTGCCGGAACAATTCCCTGCGATGTCAGCATCATGGGCGCTTTATCTGTCAGGACATCTATCGCGCCCTTGGTGAATGAGATGAACGGAAGGGGTTCCAAGGTTCTGGGGTTCGAGGGGCCGGGTATATTGTTCACTTGAGCCCTTGAACCCTCTGCCCCTTGAACCCTATGTATCGTTGTCATCAGTTTTCTGTCGGAATCAAATGGTATCTCGGCAATGCGGGGATAGGCCTGCTCCAGGTCTTTCTTGCAAAAACCGTTTTCCAGTGAAATATTGTAAAGCGCAGCTTCGGTAGGGTCGCCGATAACATTGCCTGATGAGTCCTCAGTGACATCATTGCTTATGGCAAGGGCAGTGAAAAGAAGGGGTTCCAGGTATCGAGAATCCAAGGGGTCAGGGGAATTTATGTCTGAAGCCCTGGACCCTCGAACCCCTGAACTCTTCCTTATCTCCCCATCCAGATAGATCTCTTCTGTAGTCATCCTGTTAAGTGTGAGGGTGCCTGTTTTGTCAGAACATATATAGGTGACAGAGCCAAGCGTCTCGACCGCAGGCAGCTTTCTTATAAGTGCGTTCTGTTTGACAAGCTTTTTTGCACCGAGGGCGAGTGATATTGTAATGACAGCAGGAAGCGCCTCAGGTATTGCTGCAACAGCAAGGGATATGGCAGTAAGCAGCATAAGCATTGGAGCTTCGCCTCTTATGATTCCAACAGCAAAGACAACTGCGCATATTGCGAGAACGGCAAAGGCCAGTTTCCTTCCGAAAAGGGCGAGCCTTCTCTGCAGGGGCGTCCTGATCTCTCCGCTTTCCTGGAGCATGGAAGCGATCCTGCCAAGCTCGGTATCCATCCCTGTCGCTGTTATGAGGCCTGTGCCGCGGCCATATGTGACATATGTGCCCTTGAATGCCATATTAGTCCTGTCGCCAAGCGGCAGGTGCTCATCATGAAGGACAGCGGTACTCTTTTCAACAGGGACAGACTCGCCGGTAAGGGCGGCCTCTTCTATCTTGAGCTGGACAGACCTGATGAGCCTGGCATCAGCAGGCACCACATTGCCGGCCTCAAGAAGGACAATATCTCCCGGCACAAGCTCTGAAGACGCCACAATAACCGGAGCGCCATTGCGCATCACTGTTGCTGACGGTGCAGACATCTTCTTAAGCGCTGCCATGGCCTGCTCTGCCCGATACTCCTGAATAAAGCCGATCACGGCATTCAGGACAACGATCACGATAATGGCGATGGTATCAGACACCTCTCCTATGAAACCGGATATGACCGCAGCCGCGATAAGGACCAGGATCATGAAGTCCCTGAACTGGTCGAGGAACATCATGAACGCCGTCTTCTTTGCCTTCTCTGTCAGTTCATTTGGCCCGTATTCCCTGAGCCGTTCAGAAGCAGCATCCAACGACAGGCCCAGCTCAGATGAACCCAAGGCATCCAGCAGTTCAGCAGCATCTCTCTGATGCCAGCCTTTGGTTACTGTCATCAGTCACGCCTCATGTTTTCCAGCCTTGCTATCCTCTCCTCCATGGGCGGATGGGTACTGAAGAGCTTCAGTATGCCTCCGCCAGAGAGCGGATTTACGATGAACATATGCGATGTAGCAGGGTTTGCATCCATCGGTATCCTCTCTGACGCCATCTGGAGCTTTCTGAGCGCGCCTGCAAGAAACAGCGGATTGCCGGATATCTCTGCGCCGCCGGCATCTGCCCCGTATTCGCGTGACCTGGATATCGCCATCTGGACCATCATCGCCGCGATAGGGCCTACTATCATCATAACGAGCGCAGCGACAGGGCTGCTGCCTTCGCCTTCGTCATCGCTCCTTCCTCCAAAAAGCATGGACCACTGCGCCATCTGGGCAAGGTAGCTGATGGCCCCGGCAATAGATGCAGCCACAGTGCCTACAAGTATGTCTCTGTTCTTTATATGGGCAAGCTCATGGGCAAGCACACCTTCAAGCTCCTCCTTCGAAAGGATCCTCATAATTCCGTCTGTTACAGCAACTGCGCCGTGCTCAGGGTTCCTGCCTGTAGCAAAGGCATTCGGCTGGTCCTGGTCCATAATATAGACCTTTGGCATCGGAAGCCCTGCCCGTTCCGATAGCCTTCTCACCATTGAATAAAGCTCCGGGGCCTGCGTTTCGTCAACCTGCTGCGCCCCGTACATCCTCAGAACAATTTTATCACTGAACCAGTATGATACAAAGTTCATTCCGAAGGAAAAGATCAGGGCAAAGGTCATGCCAGTCTTCCCTCCGATCAGCCCTCCAACAAAGACCAGCATAAGGGTCAGTGTCACCATCAGTACCATTGTCTTAAAAGCGTTCATTTATGCCTCCTGCATTCCAAAATAAAAAAGACCTTTACCGCTGCGCAAAGCGTGCGGTAAAGGTCTTGCTTGTTAGTTTCATCTAACCAGCGGTGCCGGGAATCTCTCCGTGCTGACGACATCCGCTGATACAGCTACTCCCCTTTACAGTTTTTATATTATTTGTTCGTCATGGACCATGTCAACAGAATTCGGCTATCCTGTTTTCGAACCATTGGGCTGACCGGATCAGCACCCCAATTCTGATTCACACTGAACAATTCCGTTAATCAACCCTTGCTGCATATTCCGCGAGCCTGATCTGTTTCTGCGCCTCCATGACCTTCTCTGCATACCAGGGAGCTCCGCCCACATACCGGATGAGCGCCTTCCTGATGTCGTTAGTCTCTTCGAGATAAGTTGTAAATACATGGGCACCAGCAGCAATATTGACAGATACCCTGTAGAGATCATCCCTCTGCTTAATGATGCCCTGCTTCTTAAGCTCCTTCATCCATACGCCGGGCATTATGCCCATCAGACCGATGGCCCCTCTGTCGCTTTCCGCCACCGGATTGAAGTTGGATTCTACAAGGCAGATGGCGAGAATAAGGTCCCTGTTGCCGGTAAGCGCTGCAGCATTATATATCTTGGCCAGTATGTGGTCCGGCATTGCGGAGTTCTCAGCCATCCAGTCCAGTATTTTCTTCCTCGTCTCTTCGTTCTGATCTCCATGACTCTGGGCAGCAGATGAAAAATAACGGGCATCTGCCAGCAGCCCCGGAACTGTCAGCACATATGCCAGCACAAGACCTGTTATCGCAGCAAGGACCAATACAGCGTATTTTATCGACGGTCTCCGCCCGGCCTTTGCATCCCCGGTCTTAATTGTCATATCCTTCAGCAAACTTGCCTCCTTTGCCGTAAAAACAATTACACCGGCCGGAGCGTTACGCACGCTGCGTCCTTGTAATAACCCTGTCTGTTATCTGATTGGCTTCTGTGAACGTACTGGAAAAAAGTGATGAGCCGGGTTGTTTTACGGAAGATCTTATGGATTTGTTGTGCAATATTGAACCATACATTCGGGGAGCATTGTCAAGTTAGTGGAGATGAATTGACCCTATGTGATGGCATGTCGTGCATGTCTGGTCCTCCATAACACGCCTCGGTTCACACCCTGCGCCACAGTTTTGCCATCCACCTATGATATAATCTTAGAAAAAATAAGGAGGGTTTTATGCCGACAGTAAGCAGAAAGATCACTATCAAGGCCCCGGTATCAAAGGTGTTCGAGTTTGTTACAAATGCAGATAACTGGACTCGTTATGTCACCAGCCTTGTTGATGTTAAAGAACTTTCCTCCCCGCATATAGAACCCGGCACAACTTTCAGATGGACGTACAGGATGCTCGGCATGAACTTCCACGGCATTGGAAGGGTGACCGACAATGTTAAGAACAAGAAGTTCGGCCTTAAGATGGAGGGAAATTTTCCGATCCAGGAGACATATACATTCACGAAGACCGAGGAAGGCACAGAGCTTAATGCAGAGATCGTCTACGAACTTCCCGGCAAGATCATGAGCGTTATTGCGAACAGGGGACTGATGGAGAAGGTTAACAAGAAAGAGGCTGAGAACGTTCTTTCTAAGATAAAGATGTTCTGCGAATCCCTCTGATATCATAGATCTCTGATATTTTGACCCCCTGCCCTGACCGGCCGGGGGTCAGTTGTTATAAACCCGCAATTTCAGTTAAATTATTCAATGAAATTATTACTTGTCTCTCCCCCCTTCGGAGAAAAAGGACAGATGTCGAAGGGCCTTCCGATAGCGCCGCCTGTACTCGAATACATGACAGGCCTTACCCGTCAGGTGAGACCTGATGTTGAGGTCGAGCTTCTTGACGCCAACAAGGAGGTGCTCGAACCTGACAGGGTCGATGCCGATATTGTCGGCTTCACCATCCTCACCCCCCAGTCTCCCTGGGTATACAGCATGTCTGCAAGGCTGAGGGAACTGGGCAAAAAGGTGGTCTTCGGCGGAATGCATGTCACTGTAATGCCAGATGAGGCACAGAAAAATGCGGATGCCATAGTTGTCGGAGAGGCAGAGAAGATCTGGAAACAACTCCTCGATGATGCAGAGAAGGGCAGTCTGAAACCCGTATACAACGGCGGATTTCCGGAACTGACCGGGCTGCCGAGGCCTGTCACAAACCTCTGGAAGACCAAATATGTCTACGGCTATTTTCAGACCTCAAGAGGCTGCCCGTTCAGCTGCACATTCTGCTCTGTGCACAAGTTCTTCGGCGGCAGGGTCAGGATGCGCCCGATCAAGGAAGTGGCCGAAGAGGTGGCTGCAAGCTCAAGACGGCTCTTCTGGGGCATAGATGACAATATATGGGGAGTTAATGTAGAGCGCTCCATAGAGCTGTATAAGGAGATGGGCAAGACCGTCAGTGGCAAGTGGTGGTTCGGCTCAGGAGACCTCACATCAGTTCAGCACCCCAAGTCTGCCGAGCTTCTCGAAAATGCGAGAAAGGCAGGTCTCACTGCCGTGCTTGTCGGCTGGGAGTCTAACAACCTTTCGAGCCTGCAGGAGTACAAGGCCGTGAACAAGCAGGGCAGGGAGCGGAGAGACGCCATAAAAAAGATCCGCGACCACGGCATAGAGGTGATGCTCTTCATAATGGTCGGAGGCAGGCAGGACACCCGCGAGGACTTCGACGGCATAAGGAAATTATGCGATGAACTGAAGGTATCTGCACACCCGGTTATGACGACCCCCTTTCCCGGAACTGAACTTTATGAGATGTATAAGCCATATCTGATCCCCGGCCTTGACTGGGACAGCTATGACGGCAACCATGCGGTATTCGAACATCCGACAATGACGCCTGTTGAGCGCGAGGATGCGATAGTGCAGCTGAGGGCAGACCTTTTTACAGTGCCCAAGATCCTTCAGCGCATGTCGCAGGTTTCGATGAAGGGTTTCCCGATGAGCCATATAACCTCATGGATGGTACAGTTCCCGCAGGGCAGGGCGTTCAAAGAATTTGCAAGGGAGAGGGCCAGAAAAAAGGCGGCGGGACTGATATGAGCCAGGCATTCGCTGTCTTCATCCTTATGAGCAATTATTTCCATGATGTTGCAACTGCTATGCCGGTTGCATGCAGTTTTGCGCTCTGGGCAATACTGGGCAGGTACGATCCTGAGAAGCATGAGAGCACCGGATTTTTTCTGCGTCTTTATAAGGGGATCAGGTATGCCTTTCTATTTTCCTGGGCATGGTTCATCTCTGCCGGGATCATTAGGTTCATGACCTTCGAGAGCTTTGAGTGGATCAATGCAACGGAAAAGCACCATGAGGCCGCCCTTATCGTGAAGTATGCAATCGCCTCCTCAATGATGCTCTGCGGCACTGCAATGTGGCTTATCCTGCGCAGAAGGGCAGGAGAGTTATTAGGCAGGAACTAACAGGCAGCATTTCTGGTCCGGATCCTTTCAGTTGGCCTGCCTGCTGCGTGACTGTCTGTCCACTTCCTCAAATACTGCTTTTGAAATATCGCTTATCATCTCATTGAGGGCATTGAAGTCCTTGCCCCTGCTCATTATGCAGAGCAGATAGGGCTTTCCCGGATAGTAGATGATGCCGCAGTCATGCATCTGTATTGTTTCAGGGTCAGTAACAGAGATCCTCTCCCCGAACTTATGCGCTATCTGTATACCTGGCGGCACTCCCGAGACAATGCCATTTCTGAATGTGCTTCTGTTCAGCAAAGAGAGGGCCTTTTCGGACATTTCCTTTGAGAGATAGGAAGCGTTGAAGAGTATCCTGAAGAATGATGCATACTGTTTCACAGACATGAAATTCTCAGGAGCATTGGCTGTGGGCACCGGAAGTCCGAGGTCCTTATATGTGCGGACAAGGAGCTCCTGTTCTATTTCATTGAAGATCATGGTGTTTGCATTATTGTCAGAGTGAGATATTGAACGATAGAGGAGCTCATCTATTGAATACGATTTTCCGGCCTCAAGCTTAAGTTCTGGCTTGTATATCTCTGCCTCATTAAGGTCTGTCCTGCCTTCATAAACGAGCTGCTTTGAGAGTATCTCTGGCCTCTGTTCAGCGCTCTTGAGCATTGCGATCATTGTAGGCACCTTCAGGAGACTCGCCGGCGCGAAAGGTTCCTTCTCACTCATTCCGAACCAGAGGCCATTGTTAAGGTCCCTGAAATAGACTGATATGTGCCTGAATTTCTGGTCCCTGGACTTTGCGATCAGTGCATTTATTTCCCGTTTGAATGGCGTAAGTTCGCTGAACTCGACCTGCTCTCCTGCTATCTCACATTCGAGCAGGGGATTGATGAACTTGTATCCGTCTGCAAGCCTCAGCTCCTGTTTTTCAGTATATGTTTGAACACGCCACTTTATGCCGAAGAACAGACCTATGATCAGTCCCGAGAGAAAAACGAGCAGAAGACCTGAAGCCAGCTTCAGTCCTGATATGCTGTGCAACCCCGGACTTTTCATATGCTGCCTCCGCCTGTCAGCTCCCCGATCCATCTATGGAATTTCTGGGATGCCCACTTCCTGAAGAACTCTTCCCTGTAGCCTATATGCAGGGCGCTGCCTTCGGCTATGGCTGTCAGCTCCTTCCTGTACCAGAAGAAGCGGCTGATCATCATCACTGTTCCAGCAAGCGCAAGCAATGTGGCTGCATAGACAAAGGGCAGCGCAGGGTCCGAGACCGACCTGACCCTTATGTAGTATGAATGTCTTCCTGCAGATACTGAAAGCCCTGAAACAGAGGCTTCAGCCCCTTCTTTAACATTTATTTCCCCGATCTTCTCTTTTGCCCCGCCCCTCTGGAAAATTATATGCAGGTTCAGTGCCTCAAGGTTGTACTTCTTTGCCTTTACCAGCCCTTTTGTGATCGTCTTCTCAGGGTTCAGCGATACTGAAAGGAAGAGATCATCTGCCTGCAGGGCTATAAGATCTGACTTGCCGGGAGGAAGAATATCAAGATCAATATTCAGATTATTGTTTATGCCATTTCCCTTCAGGCTTACAGGAAGTGTCATGCCGAAATGGGTGATCCTGTGCCAGATACCCCCTATCCTTACAGGGAATCCGGATGTCACGGTCTTTGAATTTCCGTCTGAACGGAGTTCTGCCTTGACGCTTTTCAGCCGGAATGATCCCTCTTCTTCGAACTGGAGGAACTCAGCAGGCATGTCTGAAGAGAGAGACCCGACAGTCAGCTGTCTGCCGAATGCCTCAATCACTTCTCCTTCATGCACTCTCTTTTCTGTAGAGCTCATCGTATATGCGCCGGCAAATACGGAGACAAGGAATATGAGAATGCCTGCCCTTGTGATGACGCCGGGCAGAAAGGAGAATTTTGCCTTTACTGCATGAATGGAGGAAGCGGTCGAGCTTACACTGTATCCCTCTTGAGACATCAATGCTGCAAGTTCATTCAGTTTGTCTGACGGCAGCACTGAAGATATCTCCATTGATCCCGGGTCAGGCAGATGTCTTCCCAGCGATTCAAGGACCGCCCTTATGGTCGCTGCGGAAAGATTGATTATAAGGCCCCAGTATATGAGCATCCCAAGAGGCCTGCGGAGCATGAATTCTGTCCATGATTCCCATGGGCTGTCGCCGTACAGACAGACAATGTACACGGCCGCAAGCAGGGATATTGTCGCTGCCGTTGTCCACCAGGAAGATATGTATCTGAAAATGCGGGACGATCTCACAGGTGCGTCCCCTTCTTTTCGAGCTCCTGCAGCTTGTTGAAGGTCGAGACAAGATCAGAGGTCTTTATGGTTATGGCCGAGTCATCAGATTTGAAAGGTATTGGAATCGGATTGCATCCGCCAGGGTTGTTGAGCGTTGCAGAGGCGATAGGTGTCATGCAGTATTTGCATATGAGATGGTCGCCCTTCTGCGCATATCCCTTTGCATCGGTGTTCCAGTCTGCAGGCCTGCATATCTCGCATTCATCGAGCGCAACCCCGACAGTACCGTCCGGCTTGAGCATTGCTATGAATATGACCTGTTTGTTCCCGTAGTAGTAGAGGTATTTGCGCATCTTCCTGTCATCAAAGGAACCTGACTTGTCTGAGAGTTGTATCTTTATGACCTCGCCGCTCTCACTCTCACGAACAGGCACCGGAGGCGGCTCATAGAGCGGGTTAAGTGACACATTTACAGCATGGAGTATCACCACAAGCGAGATGAAAGTTGCCATGACAGGCATTGTCTTGTATATCAGCTCTTTCCTGAAGAAGGCCATGACCGACCTCTTCTTTGCTCCGGCCTCTATCCCGCTTATGACAGGATCGGGCTTTGAGAAGATCCTTATTAGAAGGAACAGGGGTGGGGTCATGATGAATGCCAGTGTGACGGCAAGTGCGCTCCTGTCACCTGCAATAAATCTCGCCAGCCCGGAAAGCGGGACATCCAGGAATGGATGATCCTGTATATGGAGCACGGACTGCAGAGACTGGATCGCAGAGCTGATGAACCCGATGAGATTGCGCTGCATCGGGGCAAGCAGACTCTCTTTTTCGATTTCTGCCACTCCGCCAATGCCGAACTGGAGCGCGCCTATCGTGACAAGCAGGCTTGCTGCGGTGAAGGCGCTGTCAGATGCCAGCTTCCGGAAATATTTCCTGAGAAGAAAGAGCGGGACAAGGCCTGCTGCAATGCCTGCCAGCGCCGAGGAGAGTGCTGCTGCCGCATTCCCTTTCATTGCACCCATGTCCTGCACAAGGAATCCGAGAGAACGGGCCTCGAAGAAGAACAATTCGAACCCGAGCATGAAAAGCCCTGCAGTCAGGAGTTTCATTCCGGGAGCAGGCTGCCTTATTCCGATCAGCATGCCTGAATAAAAAACAACAGACTCTGCAGTGTAACGCCAGAAAGCCCATGTCTCCATAGCAATGAGGTTCTTTGTAAGGTTCGGCATATATCCGAGTGAAAAACCGGATGCTGCAGCTGATATGAAACCTGTCAGAAGAGCATATAGCAACTTTTTGTCGTTCTGCACGGATGAGAGCGAGAGCACAAGTCCGAGCATTACTGCGGACTGCAGCGCCTCTCTAAGTGCTATCAGAAAGACATCAGACATCAATTAAGGATCTTTTTGAGCTCTGCTTCGAGGCTTGAAGATGAGATGCCTTTGGGGACGCGTGCCTTGACGACAGCATCCCTGTTAATGAAGACGACCCCGCCTCCGTAGGTCATGCCGAATTTTCTCGACATGCTGTCATCCGGATCGAAGAGGTAGTCCGGTATGTTGTTCTTCTTCGCATACTCTGTCAGTTTCGGCGGCTTGTCCTGATGCCCTACCCATAGGACTGTCAGGTTCTGATCTTTATACTTCTGCTCTGCCCGCAGGACCAGCGGGATCTCCTCAATGCAGCGCATTCACCAACTGGTGAACCAGTATATGATCACCGGCCGGCCCTTGACATCCGCAAGCTTTATCTCTTTGTCCGTCTGAGGGCTTTTAAGCGAAAAATCTGCGGCAGGGAATTCTGGCGGAAAGCCGTCTGAACAGGCAAGGAGCAGCATGATGCAGGCAGCCACAATGCCCAGTCTGGAAGGAGACAGTCTCATTTCTTTGCAGATGCCTTTCTCGAAAGGGCGACTATCCAG
>Ga0233425_10006514_pt1 | contig 17239 bp, 17 predicted proteins | sample Watercolumn_Towu_2_FD_181712 | JGI IMG/M metagenome (GOLD analysis project Ga0233425, IMG submission 181712) | Freshwater microbial communities from Lake Towuti, South Sulawesi, Indonesia - Watercolumn_Towuti2014_140_MG | ecosystem: Environmental > Aquatic > Freshwater > Lake | place... | reverse complement strand
CAAACCGCCCGTCGATATCCTCGGTGAAAGCGAGGGCCGCGGACCCCGACAGGACAATCCTGTTATCATCGTACAGAACAACCAGCTTTCCCAGTCCGAGATGGCCGGCCAGGGCCGAAGCCTCGGAAGAGAGCCCCTCCATGAGATCGCCGTCGCTGGCAAAGACATAGGTGAAATGGTCCACGATCTTGTGATCCGGACGGTTGAAACGGGCTGCCAGATGGGCCTCGGCGATCGCCATCCCCACCGCCGCGCCGAAGCCCTGACCGAGGGGGCCTGTCGTCATCTCGGTCCCCGGGGGATGCCGGCGTTCGGGATGACCGGGTGTCTTGCTCCCCCACTGCCTGAAGGACTTGAGATCGTCGAGGGAAAGGCCGTAGCCGGTCAGATAGAGGAGCGCATAGAGGAGCATCGAGCCGTGCCCGGCCGACAGGACGAAACGGTCGCGGTCGGCCCAGAGCGGGTCGGCCGGGTTATGCTTCAGGTGCCTTGTCCAGAGGGAATGTGCCGCGGCGGCCGCCCCCATCGGCATGCCAGGATGCCCCGATTTGGCCTTTTCGATGGCGTCCGTCGCCAGAAACCGGATCGCATTGACGCTTTTTTCTGTCAGTTCACCCTGTCCGCCCATGCTGAAATCTCCTCCCACATCAAGAGCTTTCGCTGTCGTCAGATCCGCCATCCCCGCGGGATGCGAAATCGATGCATACTTTACAGCATCATACTTTTTTAGACAAGGAAATTGGAGGGATGAAATCGGTGAGATGGGCGCTCGCCCTGCTGTGATTGAATCGTGATGCATTGATAAACCACTACCCCACACCGAGGGCACCGAGTCGCAATCCTTTATTCATCAAGGGAATTATCCTGCCTTCGGAAAAGCAGTTCGGGGAATCCCTGGAGGAACAGAAACGCCAGCGCAATCCTTTATTCATCAGGGGAATTATCCTGCCGAGGCAAGCAAGAAGTTGTACGACGCAGGGATTGTGTTGGAGTCGCAATCCTTTATTCATCAAGGGAATTATCCTGCCGCTCAAGAGCTTCACATGACGGTCCGGCAGCTATCGGAAAGTCGCAATCCTTTATTCATCAAGGGAATTATCCTGCCTGTACAAGCCTGGCGCCTCGCAATACAAGATCATCTTTCGCAATCCTTTATTCATCAAGGGAATTATCCTGCCTTTGTCGCAATGTTTGACTGGCGGACAACTTGGCGCGTCGCAATCCTTTATTCATCAAGGGAATTATCCTGCCTTCACGAAACGCTAGTAGGCAGGAGGCCTATGTCCCCGAGTCGCAATCCTTTATTCATCAAGGGAATTATCCTGCCCCGAGCAACGATGATCTTCGGTACATCATCGTGTACGCTCCGTCGCAATCCTTTATTCATCAAGGGAATTATCCTGCCGCGATGATGTAACGTCGGTTGTTCTGGATGAATCGAGTAGTCGCAATCCTTTATTCATCAAGGGAATTATCCTGCCCTCTATTTCGATGTTCACGGGAATCAGGTCGGGAAGACGGAGTCGCAATCCTTTATTCATCAAGGGAATTATCCTGCCTATTTGGCCGTGTCACTTGACGATGACGGCATCCCTTGGGTCGCAATCCTTTATTCATCAAGGGAATTATCCTGCCTTTAAGGAATCAAGAGATGACAGGAAGGAAGATTTCAGTCGCAATCCTTTATTCATCAAGGGAATTATCCTGCCAAAAAGTTGACGCCACAGGCATCAATGTCTTTAACGCTGTCGCAATCCTTTATTCATCAAGGGAATTATCCTGCCGTAATTCAACATGGTACACGTACTCTTCGTATACATCCTTGGTGTCGCAATCCTTTATTCATCAAGGGAATTATCCTGCCCTTAAAGGCAAAATGGCCAATGGTATGGGTTGCCTGGCTGCACAGTCGCAATCCTTTATTCATCAAGGGAATTATCCTGCCTCAGTCAGCTGCTTCAGGTCCAACGAGGCTTCGCAGAAATTGTCGCAATCCTTTATTCATCAAGGGAATTATCCTGCCGGCGAATGAAATTCACAGTAATTCCAAGCGATAGCTTTATGTCGCAATCCTTTATTCATCAAGGGAATTATCCTGCCCAAAATGGAGGCGGCCAGAGACCTGAAGATTTACTCGGTAAGTCGCAATCCTTTATTCATCAAGGGAATTATCCTGCCCTTGGATCTTGGGAAGCGTTGCAATGCAGTCTATATTTGTGTCGCAATCCTTTATTCATCAAGGGAATTATCCTGCCCTCAAACTGCTGGTTTGTCTTCGCGTTATCGCTGTGATCAAGTCGCAATCCTTTATTCATCAAGGGAATTATCCTGCCACCATTGAGGAGTATGATACGTTATACATCAATCCCTCCAAGTCGCAATCCTTTATTCATCAAGGGAATTATCCTGCCTTCTCCGTGGCATGTTGGTCAGCCACACACAGACGAGTCGCAATCCTTTATTCATCAAGGGAATTATCCTGCCTCATTGATCTTATAGGTGTGTTGATGGAGAGAAATGGCACGTCGCAATCCTTTATTCATCAAGGGAATTATCCTGCCGTAATCGGCAAGAACGGGAAGGAACGCCCAACGACACTCAGTCGCAATCCTTTATTCATCAAGGGAATTATCCTGCCAGAAAGGAGGACATATGTATCATCCATGCAAGGGTTACCGTCGCAATCCTTTATTCATCAAGGGAATTATCCTGCCATGACGAGACGATCGCCGATGCCACCGCGTACAACAACACGTCGCAATCCTTTATTCATCAAGGGAATTATCCTGCCTCTATGCTTCTTCTGAGGGAGAAAGACAAAAAGGAACAGTCGCAATCCTTTATTCATCAAGGGAATTATCCTGCCCCAAGATCCTTCTTCGGGAAACCTGCGACTTGCGGATGCGTCGCAATCCTTTATTCATCAAGGGAATTATCCTGCCCCAAATGGGGAGAATTGGTTTTGATGACACCGGCCTATGGGTCGCAATCCTTTATTCATCAAGGGAATTATCCTGCCTCACTCGAACTTTATTGCCAGATGGCCCGTAGAGAGAAGTCGCAATCCTTTATTCATCAAGGGAATTATCCTGCCGCGGAGCCTAGTTATTTCCCAGCCGCCGATTGCGGGAGTCGCAATCCTTTATTCATCAAGGGAATTATCCTGCCAAAAAGAAGATGCACTGGATGGATGGGTTAGTTACTTTTGGGTCGCAATCCTTTATTCATCAAGGGAATTATCCTGCCGAGTGCGGCTGGTTCGGGATGAGTGATGACACGAGGTAGTCGCAATCCTTTATTCATCAAGGGAATTATCCTGCCGGACAGCAAGGCGCTTTCCGTCTCCACGGTCGCCTCGACGAAGTCGCAATCCTTTATTCATCAAGGGAATTATCCTGCCGTTCCAAAAGTTCCCCCATTTCGCCCCCGTTTGACCAGTCGCAATCCTTTATTCATCAAGGGAATTATCCTGCCCGCGTTCGAGAAAAAGAACGAGCGACTGGAAGTAAAGTCGCAATCCTTTATTCATCAAGGGAATTATCCTGCCCATCTCCCAGGCCACGGCGCGCCTAGCGTATGCGATCTGCGAGGTCGCAATCCTTTATTCATCAAGGGAATTATCCTGCCGTTAAAAAAGATGCTACATTCCCTGCCAGTGTCTTTCTGGTCGCAATCCTTTATTCATCAAGGGAATTATCCTGCCAAGCCAAATCCGCCTGGAGCGCGCCATTGAATTTAAGTCGCAATCCTTTATTCATCAAGGGAATTATCCTGCCCAAATGGAGAGCAAAGGCGTGGAAACAGCTGATCAAGTCGCAATCCTTTATTCATCAAGGGAATTATCCTGCCTCTGCCCGTCCTTGCGGGCAATGAGGGCCGTAAATACCGTCGCAATCCTTTATTCATCAAGGGAATTATCCTGCCTGGCAGCATATCGAAACCCATGGAAGTTGTTAGGGGTGTCGCAATCCTTTATTCATCAAGGGAATTATCCTGCCTCTGTTCGCCGCAAGAGCTCGAAATTCTCGGGAAGGAAAGTCGCAATCCTTTATTCATCAAGGGAATTATCCTGCCATTTAATAACGATGGTTTCGGCGCAATAGTGAATAGCGTCGCAATCCTTTATTCATCAAGGGAATTATCCTGCCTAAGATTATCGTAGCGTTGGATGTGGACAGCTTGGACAAGTCGCAATCCTTTATTCATCAAGGGAATTATCCTGCCTAGGACTTGATGTCAACAAAGCCAAAGAAATGCGTCTGTCGCAATCCTTTATTCATCAAGGGAATTATCCTGCCATTTATTGATGGGCCGAACCTTAAGATTATTTCCCCGCCCGTCGCAATCCTTTATTCATCAAGGGAATTATCCTGCCGAAAAAGATGCTCACGGAATGGCTTGGGGAGTGTTGGTCGCAATCCTTTATTCATCAAGGGAATTATCCTGCCAGTTTCCATAAAAACTCACATCCGCTCATGCACTTACGACCTGCCTTTCTGTAAGCCATAGTTATCAACAGATTTTCCACCTCCCTTCATGATCCATATTCAGTTGTCAATGAACATATACATAAGTAATATCAAACCGATCCGCGACATCCTGTAACCAGACCCAATTACTGCCACAAAGGAGCTCTTCGTTAACTGCTCATATTATAAATACTTTTTCATCCTCCGATACTTCCCCATGCCCCAATATGGTGATAACCCTCTCGCATTTGGCACACATGACATAAATCCTGACACTGTCCTCATCGGAGATAATCCGCGATAATCGTTTGATCATCTCTTCCGGCAACTCATCATCGAGGATGCACTCGAAAGTACTGTACTGCACCCTGGAACCATAATCAAGAAGGGTTTTCGCTACGGCGGTTCTCCTTTTGTCGTCGGAGATGTCATAAGAAACAACATGAAACATATCCTATACCTCGAGACTAAACGTCGTGTAAGGCGCACCCCCCTTAATGGCGGCAGCCATCTTCTCCGCCTGAAACCGAAAACACTTTCTGAGCGTCGTGTTTTCTCCTGTTTCCGGGTGCGTCAGTTCGCGGGTGAGCTGCCTCTCAAAGTGCGTAAAGTAGATCTTGAGGGCATCGCGGGTAAGATAAACCCCCTCGCCCTTCGGATTTTTATAAAAATCCTCCTCATTGAATACCCGGTTATTGATCAGAAAAAGGGTGAAACGATCTATTGATGTCCGGAATTCCTCCACCAGATCGGATGCAAGGGATGCCCTACCGTATTCAGCGCTGTGGAAATAGCCGAGATAGGGATCAAATCCAAGGCCGTCGAGGAGCGAAGATATCTCGTTGAAGACAAGGGTATAGCCGAAGGAGAGGAGTGCGTTGACGGGGTCGGGTGCAGGGTGCTTTTCCCTTCCGTCAAAGGAGAAGCAGCCGAGGATCATCTTGCCGAAAGCCGCAAAATATCTCCTGGCCGCGTTCCCCTCGATCCCCATGAGCATGCTTATGCTATCCGCTCCCGGCACCTCGGTGAGACCGGCCTTCATATGCTCAATTTCGGTCCGCAGGTCGCACTCGCTGTGGTTGTAAGAAAAAGACCGCAGCAGGTTGATGCCATTGCTGATCTTGCCGTGGACGATGATCTTGGCGATGCCAAACCGAAAATCCTCATCCCAGTACCGCTTGAACTGCTCGATGCGCAGTTCGATATTCTTTGTCGTCGGCGAGGTGAGCTGGCCGATGAGCTTTCCCGTGCGGGTGAGGAGGGCAAGCTCTATACCGTGTTCAAAAAGTTCGTGGATGGCCTGGGTCGTCACCTGGACATTGCCGAAGATCAACACCGCATCCACCTTGTGGCAGGGAACATCAAGGAGGATCTCTTCATCTTTCTGCACGATAATCCTCTCTCCCGTCTTGCGAAGCATCGAACCCTGTTCGGTGAGATACAGATTCGCCATGTCTCAATGCCTGAGGTTTGCCGGGTCAATCGCAGGGACTTTGCCTCTTGCGATACGCCTCCATGTCGAGCGGCGGGGGATAGTAGAGGACTTTCCGTTCGCGCTTCTTCCGGTCATAAGGCACCAGGGTCATGCTCCTGACGAATATGACGCCGAGATATTTGAAGCCCTGGTCGAAACTGACGACATCCTCTTCGTCCAACTCCAGGCGAAGTCTGTCCAGAATGTCGTGGGTGAACTGCCTGGCTTTTTGTGCCTCTTCCGGCGATTTGCATAAAACGATAAAATCATCGCCATAGCGGACAAGACGACAGCCCCTGCTTTCCAAGGCTTCGTCCAGTTCATCCAGGAAGAGATTGGCGAGAATAGGCGACAGGGGAGAACCCTGGGGGATGCCTGTTTCCAGCAAGTCATATGTCTTCCCTTTTTGCAAAGCCAATGGATCGCCTCTTTTTCGGATGGGGCGGGGTCATCAACCCTCGGATAGCGTCGAACACAATCTTGAACTGGTCATCATACTTATTTTCAAGAGCCCTTAGCTTACGGGCTAGGTCTGCATTGCTTTGAAGCATTTGCCGCAGGCGTACGAAGGCGCGCATTATTTCAATATTGACCAGGATGGCGCGCTCACTCTTCAGGACGCTGGAGAGCATGGCCACACCCTGCTCGGTGAAGACGCGGGGCAAGTATTTTCGATGCCCGCCTCTCCCGGTTTTTAAGGTCACAGTCTGTGACCTTAAAAGTGCGGCCTCCTCTGCGGTCAGTTGGAACATGAAGTCCCCAGGGAATCGTTTAATGTTACGTTTGACTGCCTGGTTCAGCACCTTAACCTCCACTTCATAGAGTACCGCAAGCTCCACATCGAGTATCACCTTCTCTTTACGGATGAGATAAATCCGCGACTCGATATGTTCCAGTGGAACAATGGATCGCTCGTTAACCATAGCCTGACTCCTTCAGTTTGGTGGCGCTACTATGCGAGGAACTCGTTCTTCGCTGTGGTAACATCGATCACCAGCGGGATTGTCGTCAGCGCCAATTGCCGGCAGGCCAGCTGACACCGCTTGCCGAATAGTAGTGTCGCAATCCTTTAACCGTGAAGGCTCCTAGTGAACTTTCTAGAAGCTTTGCAGAGAACCTGCCAACACAATCCGCATAACGGCGAGTGCAGTAGCGCAACTCGCCGTACGGTCGCGCGTAGCGCGACCGTACCAATCTTGACCTTCCCAGATCTAGTTTCATACCTATCAACCGGAGTCCTTAGCTTTAGCTATTTTCCGTCCTTCTTAGTCTTTTATAATATTCAATATTTCAGTTTTGAGTTGTTCTTTTAAAAAGTCCAGAACACTTTTCTCATATGCCACTATCCGTAGGTGTCTTAAATCAAAAGGTATCTTCGATATATCTTGAGTCAACATAATCACTTTTTTGTTATATCCATGTGCCAACCCTAATTCATAGAAAACATTTGGATTATATTCCGTTAGCTCAGTGATAATGACACTTGCTTTCACGATATTGTCATTTATCTTGTCCATGATGGGACCTGTAAAAACCTGCTCATCCACACGGATGCACTTCATACCGATTTCGCAAGTGGCTGCCTGTATTCCTTTTTCATAAACATCTTTAAATTCATCCTTGAATGGCATGGCAACGAAAACCATCTTATCATCTACTTGTGCCTTGACCTTTCTGACCTTGATAAGCCTTTCCGTGCCCGGCATCGGCTGTTTGGTGTCAAGGTCGTAATCTGTCCTTAAATAGAAGGCATCTATTTTATCAAACGACACAGCAGCATTGTGAGCACCAATAGACATCGGCTTGGTCCCGCCTGTCATATCGATAGCCATTTCTCGATATGACACACCATAACTATCCTTCATTTCATTGACCCATTCGACAATCACTTTTTCCATCTGCTGTTGGTCATCACATGTTATGGTTATTTCGTCTATTTTAATGCTTGGGATGAACTTACTTAATTGATCTTCAAATAGATGAATATGTCGAAGATGGAACCTACGAGTAACTTCTGTATATGCAAGTCTCACTGTCTGGGGTTTGAGTGCTGCTGCAACCAGAGTAATATTTTCAATAGCGAAACCTACTGGCATAAAAATTGACTTGTAGATGCCAATATTTATATTGTCTGAATATGCTTTTGAAATGACCGCCTCTAGTACTTTCGGAAATATTTCATTAAAATAAAAATACAAATCTTTATTTCTCGCTATCCAGGTATCATGTAGTGATTTGAATACCAAATGGTTAGTTATCACGGCGGTACTCCTCAACATTCTCTTTTTAAGTTAATATGTTCCATTATTTTTATCTTTTCCTTGAGCACGCTGAATGGATCACCTTTTCTTCTCATTTCTTTCATTTTAGTTAAATCTTCAATCGATAAGAACACTATCAAGGTTTCATTATCACAATATAGTTGATCGCGCATCTTCATAGCCATACTATCATTATCTGGATTTTTTCTACTGACAATGCAACAAAGCGGCTTATCGGATGTACGTGTAATTCTACTCATTATGGTGTATGCAAATACTTGCATCAAGTCTCTATAAGAAGGCTTACAATAGTTTTTACATTCTACAATTAGGTATTTCGGGTTCATCCCTCCCAATCCACAACGCGAAAGATCAAAATTATCAGATATCCGAAATATTCCATCTCTTTTCAGAAGGCGCTCTGTAACGTCGTTATCATCATACAACTCCAAATCATCTATGAAAATCCACTGAAGTAGTGCTATCATATTTTTTTCGAATGCCGATGCATTTGCCGATCGGTTCTCTCCCTGCCCAAATGGACATGATTTGATTTGTGCATGTAATTTATCTATCTCATCGCATACATAATTAACGCTCTGCGCTAACAAAATACTTATGTAATCGAGATGTTCCTTTAACGTCTCAACAACATTTCCCTTGTCCGTGCTCTCTTTGTAATTTAGTTCTTCGAGTTTGGGAATTAAAGCATGCTTGGACTTACGAATTTCATACTCCAAATCAGGATTGTTGAATATCCTATTTATCTTATCAATACACTCTTCGAATCTTATATACGCCTCGTGTTGATAACGGATATTCCATATACGCAAAAGGTCTTGATAACAGGTTTCAAGTTTATTTTTATATTCCACAAGGCTATTTTTGAACTCGGATTTAAACTGATCCAATCCTGTTAGTTTATCGTTTTCATCGTTCATGGCTGGCCTCTTAAAGCCGTAGCAGCGTGACGGCCCCATACCGATAAATCCGATGTTCCGCAGCAAAATCCTTCGGTGTAACATCCGCCACGAACCCCTTTAAGTTGCTTCTGAAGATTGAGCCTTCTCCAAACACCCGGCACTGCCGTCGTTTCATCTGCTTCAAACTGGAATAAGAGAATATCCATCCTTTGCGAATAAGCAGGTTATAGGAAAGTGCCAGTCTTGCCTCGTTGTGATCCCTTGGGCAACATAATGAAAGGCTGTACCAGCAGCCAGAGCCCTCGACGGATTGATTTAACAAATCATGCCATCCCGGCAATTGATCGGCTTCAACAAACTCTGCCGTGAAGCGGCCGTACCCAACACTTCGCTCGCCGCCCAAGCCGGTTTCGCCCAGTAACCGGATGCACAGAGACAGCGTCTTCCAAATCGCGTCATCATTTATCTCCAAGATGAAATACAATCCCCCGCCAGGGTTGAGCCGATAACCGGAGGTTTGGTAGATGTTGGTTGCGGTGGTAAAGCGGTCAATGGCGACACGCGGAGCTGTGAAGGGGGAAATGACCCACTCCAGTGGATTACTGATTCTTTTCTTGCGCAGCAGCTCTTCATTCCCGGCTGCAAGCTCCATGAAGTCGAACAGATCAAGGAAGGGAATGTCACGCAGTTTTTCCCGATAAATGGCGGTGGTCCCCAAGGGTGTGGGTAAGTAGTAGTCGCTGCCGAAAAAGGGAAGGGCGGACGAAATCCTGAAGGGCGGAGAAGGACCGTTGAGGCGTTCCACTAGGCCCTCAAGAGGCACTTCATCCTCACAAGTCCTGGCCCATTCATTGGCGATGGCGCTAAACAGTGTATCGGAATGGACTATGCCGTGGAAGCCATCCCCATGCGTAACGTCCCCTGTGCCGATGCTAATAGGGCCGGAAAAGGTCAACTTAACTACGTAGCGCATTTTCGGCTCCCTTATTTTTGAAGAATTCTACAATTTCTTTAACCTGTTTTCGCGCCTCGGCAATAACAATTTCCCTATTTTGATGTCCTACAACCTGATCTTTCTCATTCCCTTTAAAGAAGCTGAGCGACTTGGCGGTAAATTCGGTTAAATATATTGCTACTTTTCCATAGCCGCGTGACACATAACCGCCCAGTCCTTCGCTTTGGACAAGCTCCAGACAGGTAAGTAAGTTTTCGAGATCCTTATCCAACTCTTGCTCACGAAAAACAAATCTCTCCTTTACCGATGTGCTAATTGCCTCCACCGTATAGATCAATTCAAAGTTAAAACGGTTTTCCGGCATCACTCGTTCCACGCGGCGCGGATTGGCAGCCATTGTGGTTCTGTCCAGACCGGTTTCCACCTTTACTTCAGTGAAATTGGCGGATACGCCGAGGAGAGCTTCATCCAAAAGGCAGTCCCGCACTGCGAGGCGCGCTGGCAGGTTTTCGGCCTTCTGGTCCCTCGGCATGGCCTTATCATCACCACTGGAGCCGAAAACGCGGCAGACATCGCAGTGCATAGCTATACCTGCATCCTCGCAGCAGTGAATGAAGAGCTTGTTACGAAAAGTGCCAATGTTCCGGTTGAAGGTGAGTTTTTCTGTTTTGTTACCATTCTTCCGTTCACCGAAGCGTTCCAATGTGCTGCGTAGCTTTCCCTTGAGGGAGCTGCCCGGAATGTACGGCAGATTGGTGGATGAGTCTTTGATAACCGGCAGGTCGAGCCCGCCGATCTGCATGGATTCGTTGGAGCCTCCGATGTGAAGACCGGTCTTGAGGACAATGCCCCCCCTGAAAAATACCTTTCCCAAAAGCAGCTTCTGAGCCATCTGTCAGCCTCCTTTTTTAGTCTCTGCCACCGCAGTATTTGTGATAGGCAACCACTGCCTCGACAAACTGACAAAGCTTGTCGTAATCCTCGATCTCTTTAATGCAATCTAGCATGGGATTAATAACCTCGAAAAAGGGAGTCACTTCCCGCGACTGGCGCGCCTTGGCGTTGGCTAGTTGTGGTTTCAGCATCACCACCTGGGGCAGACCCTTGCTCCTGAATAATTCGCTTGCGTTTTGCTTGGTCCTTATGATGTTGACCACGGCCTTAATTGTGATGATCGATTCGTAAAACCTTCTGAGCTGAGACGATTTGAGGCCGACTTCGTGGCTGGAGAGGAGTTTCCCCAAGGCATAGCTGCACACCACAAGTTTTTCGTCGTCCAGAAGCAACTTTAGGCCGCACATATCGCCAGCCGCTTCGAATATCTTGTCTCTTATTCTGTCCGCCGTCTTCAGCCCCCATTCTCTGGTAAGCCTTTCCTCCATCGGTTCAATCTTCGTCATTTCGTGCACCTCCTCGTTCGAGCAAAATTATCCATGAAAGCGGCATATGTAAGGTCGCGAACTTCTTGTTGCCCTCCTTCTGATCCGGGTTGTACATGTGCAAATGCATCATCAGCAGGTCGTAGAGTGATTCCCCCTCTTCCCCCCCCTGTTTTCTCTTCAATTCCTGCTTGATTTTGTCGAATGTCCAGACGAGCCGAGGAAGATAGAGCACCCCCTCGTCATACCAAGTTTCCAGCAATTGAAGGGAGTTATGGAAAAAACCCTTTTTTAGGACAGAGTGTCCCTTGCAGAGGGTTTGCAACGGTTGAAGAAGGTAATCTTCTACCTCGTGCGTGCTGCCGGTCTCGTCCCTCTTTTCCCACTTGAGCGCCAGGGTAAGGCGCGAGGAATGCTCCCGATAGTGGGGTGTCTTGTGGTGCGCGTCGACTTCCCTTTTGCGGTAGGCCAAGTAACCGGTGTAAAAGGGCGCATATGCGTGTTTGCGCAAGCAGGATCCGTTGTCGAGAAGCGGACAGACAGCCCATTCGGTGCGGCACATCCAACAGGGCTGTAATTCATGTTTGGCGCAGTCAAGGGCCGCGACTGATTCCTCTGCCATTTTGATTACAGGGAAACGAGGCTGGTGGAGAGTGACACCTGAGCTTATACCTATATCAATATTGTCACATGTATATTTTCGGAAAGCGCAGCTAACATCCACGGCGAGTGACGCCGCATCGTTCCATGCACCTATCGCAAATAGGTCATCGCCGCCGGCGTATATGACATGTACGATGCGTCCACCGGGACGCACCTTCAGAAAGTCATATTCCTTTTCTTGGCAAAACCCTTCATGACAGATTGAATCGAGGTACAAGCGAAAGAAATAATTGAAGTTGCGGGATAATGATGAAAGGCCCTCGAGGGTAATACCATTATAAAAGCCATACCGGATTAATTTCCCCATGTTATCAGCATCCATCCGAAGGGCTCCTATGAATTTCGCCCCCCTCGAGCTGTCGGATATTTGTTCAAGAGTTGCGATTCCCTCGGGTTCGGCATCTTCATATCTCTCCGGGTTACGTCGAACATCCTCGGGAAGCTCAGAAACAGTCTTCGTATAGGTGTGTGCCAATATTGGCGTTGCATTACCTCTAAGATCGTCCAAGAAATCATCTCTATCATCGTATACGACAAAAAAATTATCCAGGTTTTCTCTCTTGGCGGTAATCTTATAATGAACGTTTTCAACACTGATGCAGTTTTCGGCCATGTCTTTGCAGGAATAGATATAGCGAGCCTCAAGGATGGCCTTTCCAAGTCTCACAAGTCTGTCGCAGATGGTACAACGATAGGCTCCGGTACCTCTGCCGGCATTATCAAAAATCTCTTGAAACTCATTTGAATAACCATCTTTATAACAAACCTCGCATCGCTCATACCCCGGATCGGCACCCTCAACAAAAGAGAGCCGATCTTGTTCAATCAGCATTCTAAATTTTTTTTGTTTCTTCTCATATAGCTGTGTTGATAATGAATGGAGAGTATCCTCTATTAAAACTCCTGAGGGCCAAGGGACGGCACAAAATGTCACATGGAGGAGTCCGTTGAACTCTTTAAGTAACCAAGAGTTGAGGTTATAATCAATATTATTAATCCGCTCTTCGTAATCGGAAGGACAATGGGAAAGGATGTGGACATTTCCTCCACCATTCATGAAGACATTGACTTGATGAAGATTAAAGCTGCTGAGAATTCTCGAAATGGTATGATGGCTGAGAAGTTCGATATAAAATGACCTGGCACGGAGGTTCTTCAGGGCGCTCTTGGAAACGATATTGTAGATGAATCTCTGTATACCGGAAATGTCAACAAGAATAAAAAGGTGGTCATCTTCATCTGGTTTGCTTTGGTTTGCTCTTAACACTTCTTTTGCTGCGAGCATCTTATAGCGGTCGAAAAGGGCCGCCTCACTTTTCTCATCACACGGAACATTTGACCCATATTTTTCCAATAAGAAGAGAAGCTGACTGGAAGTTAGGGTTTCAAGGTATTCAGGCGCAAAATCTTTGTGCGATTCTACTATTTTTTGATGGCTCTTGTATTTCGCAGCAGCCAGTTCTTCTACTTTTCCTTTGACCGGGTAACGGGCTTTCGATGTCAGTGGCGCGGGAAGTGCGTAGTATGTATCACCGTCCAGTTTCCTATCGATAAACCCGATCTGGTCAAATACAGACTGAAGGTATCCAGCGCCATTATCTCTGTACCACGCTACCGTCTTCACCAGCCCTTCTATCAATATTGGCTTTACGATCTCTTCAGTACTCATAATTTGCCTCTTAATGGGTAAACCAACAAATCTCCCTTCGCTCTTGGGGAATATTTCATCGAACCTTCGGGAAAGGCATAATCGGCTTTATGTTATCCTTAAAGTTCTCCCTTGCCTTTTGCGCACCGATAGACTATAATTATGACCACTTTGAAGAATGAAAAGGAGGATGGCCATGACCAGAATGATTCCGCTGGCGGAGGCGAAGAAGCAATTTTCCACGATCATCAAGGACGTGGAGGAGAGGTTCGACCGTTTTACTATTACGAAAAACGGCGTCGGCAAGGCGGTGATCCTTAGCACCGAGGAATATGATGGTCTTCTGGAGACGCTGGACATCCTCTCCCGCAAGGAGGAACGGGAGGCTATCGCGCGGGCAAAGGCCCAGGTGAAAAAAGGCAAGACCTTATCCCTGGATGACATCAAGAAGAAGTACGATCTGTCATGAGCTGTTCCATAGAGTTCTCCCAGGAGGCCGTTTCGGATATCGATCGTCTCTCTCAGGCCGACAGGCGCCTGCTGGTCCGGATCATCAACAAGATCGAATCCCTTTCGGAGAATCCAAGGGACGGCAAGCCCCTTGTCGGAAACCACAAGGGCGAATTCTCGTTGAGGGTCGGTGACTATCGGATCGTCTATGAACTTGCCGCCCATACCGTTTCCATCCTCACCGTGAAGCACCGCAAACATGTCTATTGATGCCGCAACTCGTACCTTCCCAGCCCGAACGTGGCGCCCTTCCCGACATGCAGAATCTCCCCCGCCCCGAGTAAGGTGAGGAAAGGGGCCGTGTCGCCCTCGAAGGCGATCTCGCCCACGAAGCCGCCCATATCGATTCTCTGATCCTGCCGGCCCGAGTATCTCTCCCAACCGTACCACCGAAGATCCCTCTTTTTGACGGACACGTTTTTGGCCCTATCGATGAAACCTTTGAAGTCCCATCCCGAGGTGTCGATGCCGCAGTGGAAGTAGGAAAGCATGGATATCCGGCGCAGGAGCTGTCGGATAAGGACGTGGAATTCAAGATCGCAGGTGATATGGTCTTTGTAGTTGATTCTCGTCGGCGACTTGAAGTTCAGCTTCACGACGGTGGGTTGGGCTTCGTCGCCGTCGAGGGGCTCGATATCGACGGCGAGGTCCTCCGCATCGAAGGGTTCGAGTTTCCTCGTTTCCGCGTCGTATATCCGGGTATCGTTTCCCTCCGATGGGCGGGCGCTGCAATGGGCCGGCAGCAACGGGCCCGTCTTTTTCAGCGAGACGGCCGTGAGCTTGTACTTCCCGCGCCCCTTGCCGATGCCGATGTTCCCCAGCTCGTCGAAGGTATAGATGAAGTAGGGAAGATAATCGATTGCCTTGCCGATGAGGGTAAGCCCGAAGGCCAGCTCGTCGCCCGGTTTGTAGCCTCTCTTTCTTTCCATCGGCGGTTCGATGACGAAGGGGTGGGGGACGGCGGGGTACTTGCGCATCACCCTGGCGCCGGCGGGGGGCGGGGTTTCAAAGACGTAGGAATAGACGCACTTTTCTTTGAGGATGCAGTCCGGGCAGTCTTTCTCTTTCAGTGCGCAGACGATCTTCTTGAAGGCGTTGCCGAATCCGCCCCGCAGGGTGGAGCCCTTGTAGGGAGGCAAAATGATAGGGTCCCTGGCCTGAATGGACAGCTCGAATTCGCCGACCTTGATCCGTGCCTGCGACATGACGGGCGATCCTTGAAGATACGGGATGTTGAAGCCTACGTTCTCCGCGGATGGTGCTTTTTGTTGAAAGAATGAGTCTGTGGTGATTGTGTGTCAGAATCTATAGCAATTCATATTTCGCTTTGTCAAGAGAATTTAGCCCTGGAGTTTCCTGAGTTTTATCGACGGTAAATAGGCAACAGCTTGAAAATACTAAGAGAGGTTGATTTGGTAAGTTGACCGGCTGTTTTTTCAGAGAGATTCCTGAGTTTTTGCGGGTGATGTGTTAGAAAAGAGCGACTACGGCAGGAGATGGAGGAGAGATGAGCGTGAACTCCAGGACTGTGGCGGTTGTCAAGGGTCAGCTCTCGAAATTCTCAGGAATCATTTCCAAGGGTTTACCGAAAGCGAAGCGGAGATTGGTCCGGGAGATGATATTTGGAATCCAGGCGGCCAAGGATGTCAAGCTTTCGAATATAACGCGGTCGCTCAACGAACCCCTTCCCCTGATCAAGACAGAAGATCGCTTATCACGGAATCTAGACGATCGGGATTTCACCGAAGTGATCAATCATCAGATCTGCAGGCTGGGGAGCAAGAACGTCTTGGATGATATGGTCATTGCCATTGATCCTGGCGATATCCGGAAGAAATACGCAGCGAAGATGGAGTGCCTCTGCAAGATCCACGATGGGAGCGAACATGAGATCGGAGAGGGGTATTGGCTTGCCAAGGCTGTTGCGGCCGACATCGATCAAAAGAAAGTGATTCCTCTGTATTTGGAAGCGTACTCCCAAGACGCCGGAGGTTTTGTCAGCGAGAATGACCAGCTCTTCAAAGTGATCGACACGATCAGCGCCCATGTGGGCAATAAAGGGATCTACGCGATAGATCGGGGAGGCGACAGAGGGAAGCTCTACGATAAGTTTTTGGAAAAGGGGCAAGAGAAGCGATTCGTCATCCGCCTCACCAAGCAGCGGGATCTCATTCACAAAGGCATAAGGAAAAACTGCCTTTTATTGGCTACGCTTCTGCCCTGTCCTTACCAGACGGTGATCATCAAGTATCAGGACGGTCAGGAGGACAAGACCACGGTTTCCTACAACGCTCTGTCGGTAAAGCTTCCGGGGCGTAAGCATCCGTTGTTTCTGGTCGTGGTGAAGGGATTCGGGAAAGTGCCCATGATGTTGTTGGCGAGTTGCCCCGTGAACCTGAAGTCGAAAGAGAGCATTTGGCGCATCGTAGAGATCTATCTGACCCGGTGGAAGTGCGATGAGTCCTTCCGATATATCAAGCAGTGCTATAACCTTGAGGATATCAGGGTCCGCCACTACACGAGCATCCGCAATATGGTCGTTCTCATCCTCGCCGTTTCTTATTTTGCGGCGGTGTATCTCGGGGAGAACCTGAAGCTCAAAATGCTCGTGGAAAGGATTTACCTGGCCTCAAAACGATTCTTTGGCGTACCGACCTTCTTCAACTACGCCATTGCCGATGGCCTCTACAACCTTCTCTTCCCAGACAAAACAGGCATCAAGGCAATATCGAAAACGAAATTTCCAGACTTTCAGCTCTGTTTCAACTTCTGCGATGAAACAGACTAAAACAAAACTCAGGAAACTCCAGGATTGGATTCGGTAACGGGGGTCATGCGGAACGGTTCCTTATCTGAAGGAGGGATCGCATGCGCTGACCCCTGCGGCATCTGTCCACGATTGGTCTTTGCGAAGCCCGATCGCATTGATCGGATCTATTCCCTTTTTCGTTTGGCAC
>Ga0233425_10006513_pt1 | contig 17242 bp, 20 predicted proteins | sample Watercolumn_Towu_2_FD_181712 | JGI IMG/M metagenome (GOLD analysis project Ga0233425, IMG submission 181712) | Freshwater microbial communities from Lake Towuti, South Sulawesi, Indonesia - Watercolumn_Towuti2014_140_MG | ecosystem: Environmental > Aquatic > Freshwater > Lake | place... | reverse complement strand
CCCGGTTGCATTTCGACCGGAATCGCGCTACAGTTAACTCGTTCAGGGTGGAAAGGAGGACCGCCATGCTGCTGCCCGAATCGCTCGTCCTCGTCTGCCTGCTCCCCGCGCCGCGCGACCTGGAAATTGCACGGCTGCTGGGCTGGTACCGCATCCCGTTCCGCACCGCGCCCAAGGTCATCGCTGTGGATTACCTGACCTTCTATCAGCCCGGCAGTTTCGGCGAACAGTCCGGGCGTATCGTGTGGACCGCGCCTGTCCTCGGCCACGAACTGACCACACGCCGTGAGCTGCTGCGCGACGAGCCGGAGCACCCACGCGCCGGCGAGGAATACTTCAAGCTCCAGCTCGGTCCGCTGGAGAGGCTGGCCCGGCCCGTCCTGGCGGAGCGCTGGAAGCGCCTGACCTTCCTCTACACCACCGGGGAGTATCTGCTGCGGGCGCGCACCTTGAACGACCTGGTGGTGCGCGGCGAGGAGCGCCCGCTGCTCTGGCGTTCGCTGCGCGAGCGCGCCCTGGCCGGCCAGGCCTACCAGGCCGACCTGCCGGAAGCGGACCTGCCGCCCGAGCTGCTGGCCGCCCTGCTCGGCATCCCGTAAGCGCGGACCGCAGGCGGAACGTCCCGGTGTCGTAACGACTGAAGTCGTCACAACGGTAGATTCATGGTTCACTGAAATTGATGTACACTTGGGGGCAACCCGGTTGCAGGCTTTATGAGGAGAGTGGCCATGATCCTGATCCAATCCGGCACACTGGTGACCGCCGAGAGTTCCTTCAACGCCGACATCCTGATCGAGGGGGAGACCATCCGGGCGATCGGCCCGGACCTGGCCGCGGCGGGCGCCGAGGTGATCGACGCCGCCGGCAAACTGGTCCTGCCCGGCGGCGTGGACCCGCACGTCCATCTCGACCTGCCCATGTTCGGCACGGTCTCGTCCGACGACCACTACACCGGCACCAAGGCGGCCGCCTTCGGCGGGACGACGACGGTGATCGACTTCGTCTCGCTGGATTTCCCCACCTTTGGCCAGTCCGTGGAGGCCTGGCGCAGGAAGGCGGAGAAGGCCGCCGTGGATTGCTCGGCCCACATGAACCTGACCCGCTTCGACGCCACCCTGGCGGCCGAACTGCCCTCCCTGGCCGGGATGGGCATCCCCTCCGTTAAAACCTTCACCGCCTACAACGGACGCCTGCGCCTGGACGACGGCAGCATCTTCCAGGCCCTGCGCATCACGCGTGACCACGGCATGCTCATGCTGCTGCACGCCGAGAACGGCGACGTGATCGACCTGCTGGTGGCCGAGGCCCTGGCGGCCGGGCAGACCGCGCCGGAATGGCACGCCCGCACCCGCCCGGCCTGGGGCGCGGTCGAGGCGGCGCTGCGGGCCTTCTCCCTGTCCGCCACCGCCGACGCCCCGCTCTACCTGGTGCACATGAACACGGCCGGCGAGGTGGACATGCTCCAGTACGCCCGCGAGCGCGGCCTGAAGGTAATGGGCGAGACCTGCCCGCAGTACCTGTTCTTCAGCGAGGACGACCTGCGCCGCCCGGATGGGGCCAAGTGGATCTGCTCCCCGCCGGTGCGCAGCGCTGCCGACAACGCCCGCCTGTGGGACAGCCTGTCCGCCGGCATCCTCCAGACGGTCGGCACGGACCACTGCCCGTTCTTCTATGACGGGACCCGCCCGATCCTGTACGAAGGCAAGCCGGTCGCCATCCCCGGCAAGGAGCTCGGCCGCGGCGACTTCACCAGGATCCCCAACGGCCTGCCCGGGATCCAGGACCGCCTGCCGGTGCTGTGGACGACCGGCGTCGATTCCGGGCGCCTGACCCCGCAGCAGTTCGTGGCGCTGACCGCCACCAACCCGGCGAAGATCTTCGGCCTGTACCCGCGCAAGGGCGCCCTGCTGCCCGGCTCGGACGCCGACCTGGTGATCTGGGACCCGGGGCGCAAGGTGAAGTACGGCGTGGCGCTTTCGCACCAGCGCACGGATTACAACCTGTACGAAGGCTGGGAACTGACCGGCTACCCCGAGAAGGTCTTCCTGCGCGGCCGGCTGATCGTCGACGGCGAGACCTGGCTGGGCCGGCCCGGCATGGGCACTTTCCTCGAGCGCCAGCCCGGTGCGCCGCTGCTGTAGCGAGTAACCGATGGGAACAAAAAGGGGTCCTGCAGCATCCTCGCCATGCCGGCTTTTCCGCCGGAAGGAGGTAGAGATGAAAACGAAATTGTCCCGCATCCTGTCAATCCTGCTGGTCTCCAGTTTGCTGCTCTCGGCCTGCGGGCCGGGCGAGGCGAAATCCCGCCTGGACCGGGATGTGCCGGATGCTGCCGCCCGGGCGGACCTGCCCGAATTGGTCGCCGGGAACACCGCTTTCGCCCTCGATCTCTTCCAGGCTGCCCGTTCGCCGGAGGCGGACCTGGTCTTCTCGCCCTACAGCATCTCGCTGGCCTTTGCCATGGCCTATGCCGGGGCGCAGGGCGATACCGCCGCCCAGATGGCGGAGGTGCTGCACTACAGCCTGCCGCCCGAGCGCCTGCACGCCGCCTGGAATGTCCTTGACCAGGCCCTGGCCGGCCGCCCGGAGGAGGCTGCATGGGTGGATGAGCAGGACCGCTTCCGCCTGCACATCGCCAATGCCGTCTGGGGCCAGGAGGACTGGCCGTTCGAACCCGCTTATCTCGACCGGCTGGCGCTCGATTACGGCGCAGGCGTGCGCCTGGTGGATTTCGTCGGAGCGCCCGAGGCGGCCCGCCGCCAGATCAACGACTGGGTCTCCGAGCAGACCCGCCGCCGGATCCGCGACATCGTCCCGCCCGGGGTGGTCACGCCGGATACGCGCCTGGTGCTGGCCAATGCCATTTACTTCAAGGCCACCTGGCAGGAGGAGTTCGACCCCGACCTGACCTCCGCGGACATCTTTACGCTGCTGGATGGCAGCCAGGTGCCGGTTGAGATGATGAGCATCGGTCATGGTGCCGGGCTTCCCTATGCTGCCGGGGACGGCTGGCAGGCGGTCAGCCTGCCGTACCAGGGTGGCCTGAACGAGATGCTGGTGCTTCTCCCGGACGAAGGCCGTTTCGAGGAATTCAGCGTCGGGTTTGCGGTCGATAGATATCAGGCGATCCTGGATTCGATGCAGGTCAACTCGGTCATCCTGGCCATGCCGAAGTTCACCTTTGAGAGCCCGCTCGGTCTGAGCGACCTGCTGGTGGGAATGGGCATGCCGGACGCCTTCGATCCGCTGGCGGCCGATTTCTCCGGCATCGACGGGGCGCAGGACCTGTACATCGGCGATGCCCTGCACAAGGCCTTCGTGGCCGTGGATGAGCAGGGCACCGAGGCGGCCGCCGCCACGGTCATCCTGATGATGATGGCCTCGGCGCCGGTCAGCGAGATCCAGCTGACCATCAACCGCCCGTTCCTGTTCTTCATCCGGGATGTGCCCTCCGGGACGGTCCTGTTCCTCGGCCAGGTTCTCGACCCGCGCTGAGCAGCCACTCCAGGCGACAGGAGCCTAAATGGAACCGCCCTGGCGTGTCCTGCCAGGGCGGTTTTTGGTTGAGCGGGATTCCTGCATTTCATTCCGTGAAGTGACATTCGAAGACTTCATCGAGCTTGACGCCGAAGGCATCCGCGAGGCGGAAGGACAGCTCCAGCGAAGGGGAGTACTTCCCTGCCTCGATGGCGATGATCGTCTGCCGGGAAACTCCCACCTTCTCGGCCAGTTCCTGCTGGGTCATCTCACTGGCAAAGAAGCGCAGTTTGCGGATGTTGTTCGAGATCTCGATCTTTTTAGCCATGCGCCAGTCCTTTGCGGAAGTAGTACAGCTGGAGAACGCCTTCGATCAGCGAGGCCGCGCACATGCTGACGAAGACGAGGTTCAGCATCACGGCCGGCGCGGCGTGAAGGACCAGCGAGATCAGCGCGGCGACGAAACCGGTCCCGGCGACGATGTAGCCGGCCTTCGAGGCCTTGAGCTCGATCAGTTTTCCCATCTCATCTTCGACCATCTCGTTCTTGATCGTCTTCTCGATCTCCAGGTCCTCGCAATCCCGGTCCTGGATCTTCTTCTCCACGGCGATCGAGACCGAAAGCAGGATGTGGAAGACGATCTGGATGACGATGGAGGCGACGATCCCGATGCCGATGAAGACCAGCATCAAGCCGGCCCAGGCAGCCAGATCGTCCGGGCCGATCGCCCCCGAGCGAACCCGCCCCCAGGCGACCAGGCCGTAGGCGGCCAGGATCGCTGCGCCGGTCAGGATGCTGACGATGTTTCTCTTCTCTTGGTACGACATTTTCATTCTCCTTATGGATGTAATCAATTACAGACACATAGTATCATTAACTTTACATAATGTCAAGTTTATTTTACATCATCTGGTCAGGTTGTTTGTTGCGGAAGCGGTCATCTCCCCCCCTGCCGGGCGCTCCGCAGGTTCGTTCGCGGTCGGAGTACACGCCCGCCCTGGCCGCGCAGATGGAGCTGGCCTGCCGCGGCGCACTTCGCCTTCGACATGTTCCTGGTGGAGGGCCAGCCGCGCGGCTTCCCCCTGGTGTTGATCATCGGCGGCGGGCTGGGCCGTCTTCCTGGCGCTCGTGCTCCTGCACCTGGCCGAGCTGCCGGTGACCGTTCCGCTTGCCCGGCGGCGCGGCTTCCCGCCTGGGATCGCGGTCCGCAAGACCATGCTCTCTGGTTTCACCTGGTGGCTGCCGTTCCGGCGCGGGATCTTGAATGGATAGCGTTCTCTCGCGGTATTGTCCCATCCCGTCCCGGATGCCTTAAAAAAAGATCGGCCTGCGTGTTCGGCAGGCCGATCGGATATCTGCGGGTTGTGTGCGGGTTCCCGGAATGGGGCAGGCTTACTTTTCCTGCAGCAGTTCCTTCAAGCGCGGATGGTCCCGGTAGAAGCCGCGCTGTTCCTCCGGGATCAGCCGGGCGATCTGGCACATGATCTCGCCGGTGTGCTGCTGCAATGCGGCTTCGCGGTCCTGCTTCGGCAGATGCGGCAGGGTGAAGGGCTGGCCGGCCCGGGCGGTGATGCTGGCCCGGCGCAGGCGTTTCAGGCTGCCGAAGACGTTGGCGTCCGAGGAGCCGCTCACCCCGACCGGCACGATCGGGTAGCCCAGCTTGGCGGCCAGGTAGCTGACCCCCGGCTTGCCCTCCAGCAGCAGGCCGGTCCGCGAGCGCGTCCCTTCCGGGGTCATGATCAGGATGTGGCCTTCCTGCATCAGCTTGATGATGCGGCGCATGCCCGGGATGTCGGGGTTGTTGCGGTCGACGAAAACAAAGTTGAGATGCCTGCCCAGCCAGCGCATGAAGCCGATCTTCTGCCACTTCTCGCCGACGAAGAAGAACAGGTCCCAGCGGTCGGTGACCAGGAAGACGATCAGCGCGTCCACCAGGCCGAGGTGGTTGGCGGCCACCACGTAGCTGCCGGTGGGCTGGATGTTCTCCCCGCCCTGGATGGTGATGCGGGTCAGGCGGGGGATCAGGAAGCGGATCAGGTTCCGGACGAGGTTGCGCATGGCATGATTCTACTGCAGAAACCCCGCCCCGGATGAAAGGTTTCCCCGCCTCAGGGGATCTCGCCGCCGGCGACCGTCGGTTCGGGGGCCAGCCAGGAGTCGGCTTCGTCAACCAGTTGATCCCATTCCTGCCAGAAGCTGTCCGGCGTGCCGGCGGCAGGCGCGGTCCCCGTTTGCGTGGAAGAAGGCGGCGCGCTGGGGGTGCTTTCGCCGGCCAGCCGGTCCCGCAGGCGGCCGCGCAGGCAGCCGCTCAGCGCGAACAGGAGCAGGAGCGAACAAAGGATGGTTCCCAGGGTTCGTTTCATCTCGACCTCCGGGGACCATCTTAATCCGGCCGGGTAAGCCGGGTGTGATGCGGGTGTAAATTCCGTGTAAATGCGGCGGTTATTCCTTCTTCAGGATGTGGGTCAGGATGGTCGCGCCGCTGCCGCCGATGTTCTGGGCCATGCCGGTGCAGGCGTCCGCCACCTGGGTCGGGCCGCACTCGCCGCGCAGTTGCTGGACCACTTCCACCAGCTGGTAGACGCCGGTCGCGCCGACCGGGTGGCCGCGTGCCTTCAACCCGCCGCGCGTGCAGACCGGCAGGCGGCCCTGCGGGGTGATCGCCCCTTCCAGGCCCATGCGCACGCCCCGGCCGCGCTCGGCAAAGCCGCAGGCTTCCAGCGAGAGCACCGACATGATCGTGAAGGCATCGTGCAGTTCGAACAGGTCGATCTGTTCCGGACCGATGCCGGCCTGGCGGTAGGCTTCCCGGCAGGACAGGTAGGCGGCGTTCAGGAACAGCCCATCCTGCCGGTCGTGGACGGCGATGGTGTCCGTGGCGGAGGCGGAACCGGCCACCAGGATGCGTTTCCCTTTTTCGATCCTGTCTGCCGGGACGATGACGATGGCGGCCGCCCCGTCCCCGATCGGGGAGGCGTCCAGCAGGTTGATCGGGGTGGCGATCATGGCCGATTTCTCGAACGCCTCGACGGTGATGGCCTGGTGCAGGCGCGCATACGGGTTGTGCAGGGCGTTGGCGTGGGCGTTGATGGCGAAGGGGGCGAAGTCGGCATGCTGCCAGTCGTACTCGTGCATGTAGCGGCGCATCACCAGGGCGTTCAATCCGACGAAGGAGACGCCCATCTCGACCTCGAAATCGGCGTCGGCGGCGGTCGCCAGCCCGGCGGTGACGTCATGGCCGGTCCTGTCGGACATCTTCTCGACGCCGACCACCAGGGCCGAGCCCAGCTCCCCGGAGGCGACACCCATCAGCGCCGAACGAAAGGCCGCCGCCCCCGAGCCGCAGGCGGCGTCCACCTTGACGGCCCCGGCCTTCAGCCCGAGCGAGTCCGCCACCAGCGGGCCGAGGTTGTTCTGGCCGTTCAGGTTGCCGGACATCATGTTGCCGACGTAGAGTCCGTCGACGGCTTCGAGGCCGGCGTCCTGCAGGGCGGCCCGGGCGGCCTGCGCCGCGATCTGGCGGATGGAACGCTCCCACTGTTCGTCGATGACCGTCTGTCCGATGCCGAGAATGGCGACTGGTTGCATTTTCACCTCGCGAGGGATACTGACCTTGATTTTATCAAAACCGGCTATCAAGGGCTATCAAAAACCGGCACCGGAGCGGAGTGGGCGCGCGGACTGCATTTTCTGAAACGGCATCCTCCCGGGCCAACCGTAAGGGGACTGTAATATTTTGTCCACCCGGAGATGCTACAATAATATTCACACCCGAAAAGGAGATCAAATGGACGAGAAGACGAAGAAACTCCGCAAAATGGCCACCTGGACGATCGCAGTGTTCGCAACCGTGTTCGCCATATTCATGGCGATCTTCTGGATGATCAATTTTCCGCTGTCGGGGGGTTCAACTGTCGATACCCTGCTTTCTTCCCTGGCGACCGGCTGGCCGATCTTCCTGATCGACGCAGTCCTCTGCCTGCTGGTCTATTTCGCCTACAAGCTGTACCTGCAGCGCAAGAAATAAGCTTCTGCCATCTCCGGCCGGCATTCATTGAATGCCGGCCGGTTGTTTTCGGTTGAAACAGGGGGGAGTTCCCGCGTGACGTCCTTCCCGGCTGCACCCGGGCGGGGCGGAACCTGTTTCCATGTCATCATCTTCCTGCTGCCTGCCCGGCGCCCGGGCAGGATGCCTTCCCCTGCACGCCGGCTTCTGTGTCTAGAAGACGAATGGAATGAAGCGCCTGGTCCGCTGCATGTACTCGGCATACGCCGGGCCGAAGTAGCGCAGGTTTTCCCCCTCCTCGAGCCGGGCGGTGACCAGCAGAAAGCCGCTGGCCAGCAGCGCCAGGACGAGCGCCGGCCAGGTGGTCTGCTTGCAGAATATCCCCCAGGCGAGGGCCAGCAGCGAGGCATAGAAGGGGTGGCGGATGAAACGATAGATGCCGGTCGTCACCAGGCGGGTGGTTTTCTCGAGGCCGATCAGGCTCTCGTCCTGCCGGGAGGCGTCCGGGCGGCCGGCCCGGCGCAGGGTGCGCGCTCCGGCGGCGATCAGGACCAGCGAGAGCACCAGCAGCGTCCAGGCCAGCAGCTGGCGCGGGCTGAACGGGTCCACGAACCAGGAATCGACATTCAGCAGGAACAGGGCGTAGATCGCCAGCCAGGCCCAGGTGCGGTAGAAACCGTGCGCCCGCGGGCGGGGCAGGGCCCGCCGCGAGACCGCCAGGATCGCCAGGCCGCCGGCCGCCAGGGCGAGCCACTTCCAGAGGGTCATGCTTCCTCCACAGGAGCAGGTTTGCCGCGCGGGCGCGGGTCGCGCACCAGCCAGAAGAGCAGGGCGGCGATGACCAGTCCGCCGACCGCCGAGACCATGAAGGTGGTCTGGAAGCCGGCCGCGTCGACCAGCCAGCCCCCGACCAGCGGGGCCAGGATGGTGGCCGGGGCGACCAGGGTGTTCGACAGGCCGATGTAGGTCGGGCGGGTCTGCTCGTCGCCGAACTCGACCGTGATCGCCATGCCGATCGTCCAGTAGGCCACGTTGGCCAGCCCGGACAGAATGAAGACCGGGTAGAGCCAGCCGATGGACGGGGCGCCCCAGGCGAGCAGCGAGCTGAGCGTCACCGCGAACGAGCCGGCGATCAGCATCTGGCGGTGCCCGAGGCGGTCGCCCAGCCAGCCCATGATGATGTTGGCGACGGTGGCGGTGACCGTCAGGGCGGCGGTCAGGAAGCCGGCGGTGATCTCGCTCATCTCGAAGCGTTGCAATCCGTAGACGATGTAAAAGGAAAAGCCCATCGTGGCAAAGCTGCTCAGGAAGCGCACCAGCAGGTAGGCGCTGAAGTTGCGGTCGCGCCGGAGCAGTTCCAGGCCGTGCTTCCACAGCGAGGGCGGTTTTTCCGGAACGGTCTTCTCATAGTCCACCGGTTCGCGTGTCAGGCCGAGAAAGATCATCGACAGGCCCATGCCGGCCAGGGCGAGCAGGAAGACGATGGCGAAGTCGATCCGGTCGTTCATCCGGTTCAGGATGAAGCCGGCCGCCACCGCCGTGGCGCTCATCATCACGTTGGCCAGGCCGGACTGCAGGCCGAAGAAGGTGCCGCGCCAGTCGGACGGGATGATCTTGGCGATCATGCTCTGCCAGGGGTTGGCGGTGAAGCCGGCGCCCAGCCCCTGCCAGAGGATCATCAGGAAGATCAGGCTGAGGGCCAGCGGGGTGCCGAGTCTGTCGGCATAGAAGGCGATGATCGCCAGGCCGAGGTACGGGATGCGCTCCTGGACGGTCAGCCACATGACCAGCGGTTTGTAGCGGCGCAGGCGGGCGGTGGGATGGGCCATGAAAAGCTGCGGCAGCTGCCAGGTGACGCCGTGGATCGCCGGGATCAGGCCGATCAGCAGGGCCGAATCGGTCAGGCGGCTGACCAGCAGCGGCAGCATCGTGCCGATCGAGCCGAAGCCCCAGCCCAGGCCGAATGCGCCGCCGTCGATCAGGTTGACGACCAGGTTGTACTTGAGGTGCTTGCGCACGGACTGCTCGAGAGTGAACATACGCGCCCCATTCTACCACTGCGCGGAAGCGTTCCCGGTGATGGCGTTCTTGAAGTCCATGTTGCGTTCGACGCGCATAAGGATACAAACCGCCAAGCCGCAAAGAGCGCAAGGAAACCAGTGCAATCCCTTGGCGAGCTTCGTGCCTTTGCGGTGAAATGGTTTTTGCGACGGCCTTGAGAAATCCCTGCTGGAGCGGAGGAAGGTTATTGAACGAAGGGACGAATTCCTCTATACTACGAGTACTGTGAATGACGAGAATAGAACTCGATTTGAAGGGATGACCGATGCAACCTTTCGATGAAACCAGGATCCCCGCGAGCCCTTACCCCGAATTGCGCGAGGTGCTGCATGCCTTTGCAGACGGGGTGGCGGCGACCCTGCTGGAAGACCTGGCCGGCCTTTACCTGGTGGGTTCGCTGGCCACGGGCGACTTCGACCTGGACAGCGACGTGGATTTCCTGGCGCTAGTCAAGCAGGACTTGGGGGCAGGCGAGCAGGCCGCACTGCAGGCGCTGCATACGGCAATGCATGAACGCGACAGCTATCCGGCCAGACATCTGGAGGGTTCTTACCTCTCCCTGGCCGACCTGCGGGATGCCGCCACGGTGGGGGCGAAGCCCGTGTTCTACTTCGACAACGGCAGCATCGTCCCGGAATGGTCGACGCACGACAACCAGTGGCACGTGCGCTGGGTGCTGCGCGAGCGCGGCATCCGCCTGTACGGGCCGGAACCGGCGCAGCTGTTGCCGGCCGTGCCGCGCGAAGCGCTGCTGGAGGAGGTCCGGGCGGCCCTGCTGAGGGCGACCCGGTTATTTCAGGAGCAGCTCGACGCACCGCTATGTTTTTATAACTCCCGCTTCGGCCAGTCCTTTTTTGTGCTGACCGCCTGCCGCATGCTGCACAGCCTGAACACCGCCACGGTGCAGTCCAAGAAGGTCGGTGCGGAATGGGCGAAGATGAACGTCGACCCGGCCTGGATCCCCCTGATCGAGCAGGCCTGGCAGGAACGCCAGGGCGTGCGCTTCATGCGCAAGATCGGCCAGCGGGCGCACCCCGACCTGCTGCGGCAGACTCTGGATTTCATGCAGTACGCGCTCGCGCACAGGGACGAGTTCACGCTCGGGGCGGGGTAGCTAAATGAAGGGCTGCGCCTCGCTGGCGCGGTCCGGCTGGTTGTGGTGGTCGGAGAATTGATCTATACTACAGGAGATTTTTTACGTCGGCCATTGACCCAACGGAGAAAACCTCATCGCAAAGGAAAGAACGGATCATGGATACCTTTCCCAACCAGATGGCGGAATACAGGAAACAACTGGAAAAGGGGGTCATCCAGAAGGCCTACCGGGGCCTGCTGGAATACATCCTGGCGCTGCGCACCCGCCTTCAGAACAAGTACCCGGCGTATTTCGTATCGGGCAGCCTGTACGCCGGCTACATGGACATGACCTATTTCGCCTTCACGCCCCCGTCCCTGCAGGAGCGCAAGCTGAAGATCGCCATCGTGTTCAACCATGACGCCTTCCGTTTCGAAGTATGGCTGGGCGGGGCCAATAAAAAGGTTCAGCAGGAGACCTGGCAGCGCTTCAAGGAATGCGGCTGGGACCGCTATCCCGTCGTCGCCAGCACGCAGGGCATGGATGCCATCGTCGAACACGTCCTGGCGGAGGCGCCCGATTTCCGCGACCTGGAGGCCTTGTCCGGGCGGATCGAGCGGGAGACACTGCGCTTCATCCGGGAGATCGAAACTTTCCTGGCGCAGGCGGTCCGTGAACCGTTCAGAAAGGTGTGACATGGAAAAAGGAAAATTGAAGACGGAATACCAGGACCTGGGGGAGGTAAAGATCGCCTACTGCGAGGCGGGCAGCGGCCCGGCGCTGCTCCTGCTGCACGGGAATTCGGAGAGCAAGGCGCTCTTTGCGAAGTACCAGCAGGAGCACTTCCGGGACTTCCGCACCCTGGCGCCGGACAGCCGCGGCCACGGCGAGACGATCTCGCAAGACGAACGTTACTCCATTGGGCAGTACGCCGAGGATGTGATCGCCTTTTGCAGGGCGAAGGGCATCGAACGAGCCTTCGTCGTCGGCTACAGCGACGGAGGGAACATTGCCCTGTTCCTGGCGCAGAAGGCGCCGGAGCTCTTCCCGCAGATCGTCGCCATCTCCCCGAACTACCTGGCCAGCGGCACGGTGGCTGGCTGGCTGCGCACCTTCCAGGTCATGGCCGGGATCCTGCGGATCCTCGGAAAATTGGGGTTTTCGACCCACAAGGCCCTGCTGCGCTTCGACCTGATGCTGACCGACATCGGCATCACGGCGCAGGAACTGGGCAGCATCCGCACCCGTGTGCGCATCCTGTATGCCGAAAAGGACATGATCAAGGAGGAGCATATCCTGGAGATGGGCCGCCTGATCCCCGGGGCCGAGGTGCGCAAGATCGGACGTTGCAACCACATGAGCATCCTCGAAAAGCACGAGGCGGTGGATGATATCCACAAATATTTCCTGCCGCAGCCATGATCCATTGGCTTCCGGTCAAATCAAAGACACGCATGTGAATTCCAGTTGACCTGTCGCTGGGATAAGTCATCCATCCCCCGCCCATCCTTGCGGGGGATATTCTTTTCCTCTTGACAATCCCTTGATTCGGCGTACAATAAAAACGAACGTTCGTTCGTAACGGAGCCACCATGGATGAGAATACCCCCTCCAAAGGCGAACGCAGCCGCCAGGGCGTCATGGAAGCCGCCTACGAACTCTTCCTGTCCCACGGCTACGCCGCCACCTCGATGCGCCAGATCGCCGAACGCGCCGGTCTGGCCCTGGGCGGGATCTACAACCACTTTCCAAACAAGGAAGCCATCTTTTCCGAGCTGGTCCTCGAGCGCCATCCCTACCGCCAGATCCTGCCGATCCTGGTGAAAACACCAGCCGCGGATCCGGAAACCTTCGTGCGCGCCGCGGCCCGCACCTTGGTCAGCGAGCTCGGCCGCCGGCCGGATTTCATCAAGCTGATGATGATCGAGATGGTCGAGTTCAACGGGCGCAACATGCCCAGGGTCATCGAGCGCGTCCTGCCGGATGTCCTGCCACTGATCCAGCGCTTCGGGGCGCAGAAGGGCAAGCTGCGCAGGATGCCGCCCTTGGTCTTCTTCCGGGCCTTCCTTGGCCTGTTCTTCTCCTACTACATCACCGAGCTGATCCTGGCCGGGACGCCGGCCGCCCGGACGCAGGGGGATGCCCTCGAACACTTCGTCGAGATCTTCCTGCACGGCGTGCTGGCCGAAAGGGAGTCTGTATGAACACCCGCCTCGCTTCCATCATCCGCAAGGAATTCATCCAGATCACGCGTGACCGGCGCACGCTGGCGATCAGCCTGATCATCCCGATCGTGCAGCTCTTCCTGCTCGGGTATTCGGCCACCACCGACATCCGCAACGTCCCGCTGGCGGTCTACGACCAGTGCCGCTGCGCCGAAAGCCGCTCCCTGCTGGATGCCTACCGGGCGGCGGACTACTTCAAGCTGACCTACGTGGCCGGTTCGAACGACGAGGTGCGCGATCTGATCGAGCAGGGCGAGGCGCGTGCCGCCATCGTCATCCCGCCGGATTACGACCAGGCCCTGCTGGAGGGCCGCGCCCAGGTGGCCTTCCTGCTCGACGGCTCGGATGCCTCGGCCGGCTCGACCGCCCTGGCCGCCGCCACGCTGATCGGACAGCAGCAGGCCACCGCGCTGATGCTCGAAAAGCTGGCCCGCTCGGGCATCGACCCGGACAGCTTCCAGCCGCCGCTCGAGGTGCGCACCACCGTCTGGTACAACCCGGACCTGGTCAGCTCGCACTTCATGATCCCGGGCGTGATCGGCATGATCCTGTTCGCCATCACCTCGATCCTGACCGCCACCGCCATCGTTCGCGAGCGCGAGCGCGGCACGATCGAGCAGCTGATCGTCACCCCGATCCGTCCCTGGGAGCTGGTCGTCGGCAAGATCCTGCCCTATGTGGTCCTCGCCCTGATCGATACGATCGAGGTGCTGGCCATCGGCCACTGGTGGTTCGGCATGCCGGTGCGCGGCGACCTGAGCCTGATCCTGGCCTGCTCGGGTCTGCTGCTTTTATCCGGTCTCGGCATTGGACTATTCGCCTCGACCATCGCCAACACCCAGCAGGAGGCCATGCTGACGGTCTGGATGTCGCTGCTGCCGGCGATCTTCCTGTCCGGTTTCTTCTTCCCGCTGGAGGCGATGCCGAAAGTGCTGCAGGCGATCTCGTACGTCATCCCGCTGCGTTATTACCTGGTCATCATCCGCGCCCTGCTGATCAAGGGCGTCGGCGCCGGCCCGATCTGGGGCGAGATCCTGGCTCTGACCCTCTTTGGCCTGGCGATCATGGGCGCCGCAGCCGTGCGTTTCCGCAAGCGTCTGGATTGAATTTTCAAAGGAGTCCCGCATGAACCACAAACGTCCTCCCATTCCGGTGATCGTCGTGCTCGCCCTGGTTTTGCTGACGGCGGGGTATTTCGTCCTGCGTTCCCTGACCTCCGACGGGGACGGGGCGCTGGCCGCCTCCGGCACGATCGAGACAGTGCAGGTCGCGCTTGCCCCCGAGATCGGCGGCAAGGTGGCCGAGGTCTACGTCGGCGAAGGCGACCCGGTGTCGGCCGGCGACCCGCTCTTCCGGCTGGACGATACCCTGCTGCAGGCCCAGCGGACGGTGTCGGCGGCCAACCTGGATGCCGCCCATGCCGCCCTGGCGACCGCCCTGACCCAGTACGACCTGGCGCTGGCTGCCGCTCAGGCTGAGTCGGCAGCGGCGCGTACGGCGCTGTGGAATGCTCCCAACCCATCCGCGTACGGCCTGCCGGGCTGGTATTTCGGGCAGGACGAGCAGGTCGCCGCCGCGCAGGGTCAGGTCGAACTGGCCCGCCAGACGCGGGATGAGGCGCAGTCTGCCCTGGATGCCCTGCTGGCCGATCCGGCCAACGCCGAAGCGGCCGCCGCCGAAAGGCGCCTGCTCGCCGCCCGGGCCGCCATGCTCTCCGCCCAGGATGCCTTCAACCGGACCCTCCTGGCGAGCGACAACGCCGACCTGCGCGACAGCGCCCAGGCTGCTTCCGACGCGGCGCGTGATGAACTGGATGACGCCCAGGCCGCTTATGACCTCCTGTCCGATTCGGATGCCGCGCTGGCCCTGCGGGCCGCCCGCGCCGACCTGGCCTCAGCCCAGGAGCGCCTGGCCTCCGCCTCCGACCGCCTGCTCGCTCTGCAGACCGGGATGCAGTCCCTGCGCCTGAAGGCCGGTGAGGCGGCCGTCAACCAGGCCTACCAGACCATCGCCCAGACCGAAGCCGCCCTGGAATTGATCGACGTCCAGCTTGGCAAGCTGACCGTCTCCGCCCCGGCGGACGGTGTGATCCTGACCCGGGCGGTCGAGCCCGGCGAGGTGGTCATGGCCGGGGCGCGCCTGCTGACCCTCGGCCGGCTCGACTCGCTGACCATCACCGTCTACGTGCCCGAGGACCGCTACGGCGAACTGTCGCTCGGACAGGCGGCGTCCGTCACGGTCGATTCCTTCCCCGGCGAAAGCTTCGAGGCCTCCGTGGTGCAGATCGCCGGCCAGGCCGAGTTCACCCCGCGCAACGTCCAGACCGTCGAAGGCCGCTCGGGGACGGTCTACGCGGTCCGGCTGCAGGTCGCGGACCCGGACGGGAAGCTCAAGCCCGGCATGCCGGCGGACGTGGTCTTCGCGGAGTAAGGAAAGATGAAAAGATCCGCTCCCTGGTTCTACCTGGCGATCGCCCTTTCGCAGGCCGCCCACAGCATGGAGGAACAGTTGACCGGCTTCTACCGGCTGTTCCCATCCACTACCGGCAGCCTGCATGGACGCTTCGCCTTCATTCCGGTCTGGGATCCGGGAGCGGATGGTTTTGCTGTGGTCAATATGGCGATCATTGCCATACTGCTGGCGCTGGCCCCCTTCGCCTTCTTCGATCGGGCCTGGGCGCGCCGGGCTGCTTTTTTCGTTGCCTGTATCGAACTGGTCAACGGGATCGGTCATCTCAGCGTCGCGATCTACCTCGGCCGGTATTTTCCCGGCTGCGCGGCCGGCATTGGCCTGATCGTCTTTTCCGCCCTTTATCTGCTGGCCCGGAGGTCGTAATGCTCCCGGATGAGTTCTGGTCGAAGATCCGAAACATCCAGCGCATCCACCGTGTGTTGTATGCCATTGGGCTGGGACCGGTCATCGGGCGCATCATCCTGCTGCTGACCACCACCGGGCGCCGGAGCGGCCAGCCGCGGGTGACGCCCCTGCAGTATGAGCAGGTCGACGGCCGGTACTGCCTGGGCGCGGCGCGCGGCCTCAAGGCGGACTGGGTGCGCAACCTCCAGGCCGACCCGCATGTGCAGGTGCGTGTTCGCAGTCTGCGCTTCCGCGGCACCGCCGAGCTGATCACCGATCCGGCGCGCATCGCCGACTTTCTCGAGCTGCGCCTCGACCGCCACCCGCTGATGGTCGGCCTGATGATGGAAAAAGCCCACGGCCTGCCGCGGCGCCCCAGCCGTCAGCAATTGGAGGCTGTGGCTGCCGGCGAAGCGCTGGTCGTGATCACGCCCGAACCAGCACAAGGACGCGTGGCAGACATATGATCCAGGCAGAACACCTCCATAAATCCTTTGGCAGCGTCCAGGCCGTCCAGGACCTGACCCTGAACGTTTCGGCGGGCGAGATCTACGGGCTGGTCGGCTCGGACGGCGCCGGCAAGACGACCACCCTGCGCCTGCTGGTCGGCGCCCTGCGCCCGGACTCCGGTACAGCCGGCATCGCCGGAATGGACGTGGCCACGCAGGGCGAGGCCGCCCGCAGCCAGATCGGTTACCTGTCCCAGCGCTTCTCGCTCTACGAGGACCTGACCGTGCTGGAGAACATCCGCTTCTTCGCCGAGCTGCGCGGCCTGCGCCGGGACGAGTGGCAGCCGCGCTGCATGCAGATCCTCGATTTCGTCGGGCTGGCGGCCTTCACCGGACGCCGCGCCGGGCAGCTCTCCGGCGGGATGAAGCAGAAGCTCGGCCTGGCTTCCGCCCTGGTCACCCGGCCGAGGCTGCTGCTGCTCGACGAACCCACCACCGGCGTGGACCCGGTCACGCGCCAGGATTTCTGGCAGCTGATCATCCAGCTCGTCGCCGCCGAGGGCATGGCGGTGCTGCTGACCACCCCCTACATGGACGAGGCGGCGCGCTGCCACCGCATCGGTTTCATGCGCCAGGGCCGCCTGATCGCCGAAGGGACGCCCAGCGCACTGCGCCAGCGCCTGGAGGGGCGCATCCTGGAAGTGCGCGGCGGCGAGCTGCGCCGCGCCCGCGAGCAGGCCGCCGCGTTGCCCGGGGTGGAGGATGCGCGCCTGTTCGGCGACCGGCTGCATCTGCGCATCCGTGCCGGGACGGGGGAGGCGGTCGGGCTGGAACTGTCCCGCCTGCACTGGGACGCCCGTCCGGTCCCGGCAAACCTGGAGGACGTCTTCATCCTGCTATCGGGACAGGCGGCTGGCTGAGGCAGAATGCCGATGATCCCCGTCCTCGACCTGCCCGAAAGCCACGTCCCGGCCCTGACCGCGCTGCCGCAGCGTCTGCCGCCGCAGGAATACCGCTGGGCGCTGACCGGTTCCGGCGGCCTGCGCCAGGCCGTCTTCCCGCTGGCGGGCGAGCTGACGGCTTACGCCGCCAT
>Ga0233425_10006512_pt1 | contig 17243 bp, 21 predicted proteins | sample Watercolumn_Towu_2_FD_181712 | JGI IMG/M metagenome (GOLD analysis project Ga0233425, IMG submission 181712) | Freshwater microbial communities from Lake Towuti, South Sulawesi, Indonesia - Watercolumn_Towuti2014_140_MG | ecosystem: Environmental > Aquatic > Freshwater > Lake | place... | reverse complement strand
CTGTTCAACACAGCCTGGACAACCGGGAGCGCCTCAGAATACTTTTTCAATTGAACAAGGATCATGCCTGTCGTGTTTTTCCACTCCATGTCGTCGTCGGGGAAATCCCTCCGGGCCTTTTCCACAAAGGAAGTTCTTATCAATTTCAATTCAATTCAATCAATTTCCGGGACATCCGGGTTTTCTCTGTTTCATCTTTTGACCTTTCTATAAATGTCGGCGATTTCCTACATTGAACCTTCAATCATTCCGTCACGGGGAATATCTTCGGGCGGTTTTCATGCCACTGCGTCGCCTGTTCAAAGGCGCGACCCGCCCGCAGAGCCGTTGCTTCTCCCCAATGCCTCGAGATCATCTGCAGCCCGACGGGTAATTTCTCGTCTGTAAACCCGCACGCGACCGACAGGGCCGGCAAACCCGCTAGGTTGAAGGGCGCGGTGAAGCGCGTCAAGCGGCGGGCGGCTTCGACGGCCTGAGTCCCCTCGATGGGCGGCGCCGGTATGGGGGTGGTCGGCAGGAGCAACAGATCGAAATTTTCAAAGAACATCTCGAAGCGGCGGCGGGATTCCGCCTGCGTACGCCGCGCGAGAGCGTACTCGCTCGATGTCAGCGCCGCGCCGCTTTCCAGCCGCTGACGGACATCCGCTCCGAACCAGTCGGGGTGCTCCGCCAGCCGCTCGCGGTGAAATGCCGCCCCGTCGGCCGTGACCATACGGAGGTTCGCCAGGGCCAGATCCTCGATCCAGGACATGTCCACCTTCTCCACCCGCGCGCCCAGTTCCATGAACACCCGCGCGGCCTCAGACAGGGCTGCCAGCACTTGTGGGTCGGATGCCTCGACATAGTTCCCCGCGGCCAGCGCGATACGCCAGCCCCTGACCCCATCTTCGAGATGAACGAGGTAATCCTCCACGGGAACGTCCGCGGAGGCGGGATCGTGCGGGTCGAACCCGGCCATCGCCGAAAGCATCGCCGCCGCGTCCCGCACCGTTTGCGTCAGCGGGCCGACATGGTCGAGGTTCCATGATAGCGGGAAGACCCCGCGGGTGCTGACACGGCCATAGGTCGGTTTGAGTCCGACCACCCCGCACAGAGAAGCCGGTATGCGGATCGAGCCGCCGGTATCGGAGCCGAGGGCCGCCAGGCACATTCCCGCGGCCACCGCCGCCGTCGAACCGGACGAGGAACCGCCGGTCACGCGCGTCAAATTCCAGGGATTCTTAACCGCCCCGTAATGCGGGTTGACGCCCGTCACCCCCAGGGCGATCTCGTGCGTGTTGGTCTTTCCCAAAACCACCCCGCCGGCGAGCTTGAGTTTTTGGACCGCCTGGGCATCTTCCGCGGGGACGTGATCGGCAAAAAACCTCGATCCGGCCGTGGTGCGGATGCCGGCCGTATCGAAGATGTCTTTCAGCGTGAGCGGCATGCCCAGCAACGCACAGCACTCCCGGCCGGGCGCTTGATCCGCGAGCAGCGCGTCGGCCCGCGAGGCGCCCCGGCGGGCTAATTCCGGTGTCGGGGTGATAAAGGCATTGATCGTCGGATTGAGGCGCTCTATTTGGTTGAGAAAGGCCTCGGTCAGTTCGACCGCGGAAAACTCCCGGCGGCGCAATTGCTCAAGAGCAATAGACAGTGTGATGGTGGAAAGATCCGGTTTCATATTTAGTCCCAATGTCCCACCTGTTGGAAATGGAGTTGAAATTGCCCGCACCTCGGGCAGAAATAATCGCCATCGGTAAGCTCGACCTGCTTATCCCTGGGCTCTGGGGGGCTCCGGCATGTTCCATGAGGCAATGGTTTTGGCGCCCGGATGTCGGATCATCCGGGGCTCGGTATAGGGCACCGGCGCCTGGCCTGGGCGGCCTTGCTTTCCAGCTTTTCCGCCATCAGGTTTACAAGGACAAGGGCTTTTTTATCGGCGCAGTATGCCGGAAATCTACTCACGGTTTTGTAGTTTGCCTTGCCGCCGAAGAGAAACAGATCGCCGCTTTCGTATCCGCAGTTGCCGCACCTGGCCGTGACGATACTGCCGGCTTGAACGGAGGTCCATCCGGTAGCCAGTGCCAGGATCAAAATGAGGCCCGGTAATTTCGGTTTCATCTTTTTTCCCGTCGGGTAAGGATGTTCTATTTGCGATCCAGTTCATTCCGGATCGCCACGCCGATTTTCCCCATCACATAAGGTTTTTTGACATAAGCGCCGGCCCCCAGCCTCTGTGCTTCCCTGACCCGGTTGGTTTCCGAGAATCCGCTCACAAGTATCGCCCTCTGCTTCGGGTTGATTTCCAGCACCCTTTGGTAGGTCTCCAGGCCATCGATCCCCGGCGCCATGATCATGTCCAGGACAAGGATGTCCGCCTTATTCGCTTTGAGATATTCCACCGCCTCTTCGCCGCTGGAAACCACATGGGTGTTATACCCCAAACGTGTAAGCAAATTGGCGGCAACCTCCCTCTGCTCGGCAATGTCATCAACCACCAGTACCGATTCACCCCGACCCGTGTAGGACTCCAACGGCTCCTGTTGTTGCGCCGTCGCTTCCTCCCGCGTGACAGGGAAGTAAAGCGAAAAGGTGGTTCCCTTGCTCACTTCCGACTTTACATCGATGTACCCGTTGTGATCCTTTACCGTGCCCCAGACAATCGATAATCCAAGCCCGGTCCCGCTCCTGCCCATCGTCTTCTTTGTATAGAACGGCTCAAATATCTTCTCTCTGTTCTCGACGGGGATACCCATGCCCGTGTCGGTTACAATCAGCACCGCATAATCCCCCTCCTTGACCTCGTCATAGCCCCAGAGGGGTTTGTCAAGATAGCGGCTCTCCGTCCGGACCGTCACCTCTCCTTCCCCGGAGATCGATTCGGCCGCATTCGACACCAGGTTCATCAAGGTCTTTTCCATGTGGACAAGCGAACATTTGATGTTCAGAAGGTTCTGATCGTACTCTGTATTGAAGGTGACGCGGGGATGATTGTCTTTCATCTTTTCAAACATCGGCGTCTTGAAAAAATCGGAAACGATACCGTTGAGGTTGATCACATCGGTCGTCGTGACACCCCTCCTTGCCAGGGTCAGCAGGTCCTGGATGATCGCGGCGCCTTTCTCCGTGGACTGCAAAATCTTTTCCGCGTAACCTCTGGTTCGCTGTCCCTTGGGTATTTCTCCGAGCAAGAGCTCCGAGTACCCGGTAAGAACCCCGAGAACATTGTTCAGGTCATGGGCTACGCCGCCTGCCATTTGTCCGAGCGCCTCCATCTTCTCCGACCGTTGCAGACGCACTTCCAGATTTTGCTTTTCCTCCTCGGCCCGCTTGCGCTCGGTGATGTCGTTGAGGAAATTAAGCGTTGCCGGTTTCTTCTTCCAGTTCACGACGACGGTGTTGAGTTCTACGAACCTGACTTTGCCGTCCATGCGATTGATACGGAAAGTATAGTTGTGAGGAAGCGCCTCGCCCTTCATTCGTCTGACATGCCGGTCGATAACCAAACCCTTATCATCCGGGTGAATGAACGCGGTAAATGGTCTTGCCATGAGTTCCTCGTTGGAATAACCAATCATGGCGCTGGTCATCGGATTCATAAACACCAGCCTACCGTCCTGAGCCACAAAAATGGCCTCATTGGCGTTTTCAAACAGGTTGCGGTATTTTTCCTCGCTCTCCCGCAGTTTCTCCTCCGTCTTTATCCGTTTATGGCGATTCCAGATCATTCCGATCATGAGGACGGTCTGCATCAGGAACAGGCTGACGCCGACGATGATTTCAACTTTGTAGGAATCCCAAACACTAAAAGACTTGAATGCGATCAGACTCCCGGAGGGAAGTAATTTCTCATCCACCCGCCAGCGCTTCAATTGCCTCCAGTCAAACTGATAGCTGCCGATCGCTTCGGTTTTTATCTGGCGGTCGGGCATAACGCCGTTTTTGAGCCACTGGATGGCGATTGTCGCCGCCTTTCTGCCCAGACCCTCGTGATCGATGAGGTAGCCTCCGGTAATCCCGCTGTCCATGTAGGTGTCCAGCATCCCATAGACCGGGACGTTGGCGGCGGCGGCGATCTCAACAGCGGCCTGCGCGGGCGCCAAGACTTTCCCGGTGATGTCGCGTTGCATCACCTGATATATAACGACCGAGTCGTCGCTCAGGTTTCCCAGCTTTGCCAATAACGCCGGAAACGGCATATCGGTCAGGGCAATACACTCAACCTTTTCCCGATACGGCGCCCCTTCCGTGATGACCTCGTTCACCATGCTCCGCTCAACGGGGCTGACGCCGCCGACGACGTAGATCTTTCTGACGCGGGGATGGTTTTGGAGAATCAGGTCGATATTCTTTTTGGCGGAGTAGGCTGCCAGTATGCCCGTATAGTTGTCGGGCAGCGTTTCGGAGTTGTAAGCCTCGATGGACTGTCCGGCAAAGATGACGGGCGCGTCGCCGAAGATCTCGTCCCCATAGCGCGCCATGAACCGAAGCGCCTGTATATACTGGACGATGATCAGATCGGGTTTCTCAATCGAATACTTGATCTTCAGGGACGCGGCCATGGTGTCCATGTATCGCCGGTCGGACGAATGGGTGGCCAATTGCAGGTTTTCCAGCGAAAAAGCGACCTTGAAAGGCTTACGATTGGCGAATTCCGACATGACGCCCTGAAGGAACCATTGAATGCCCTTGTAATCGAAGTTGTAGGATGGAATGATCAGGATGCGTTTAGGTCTGTCCGGGGAATCGCCGGCACAATGACCTGCGATGTCAAGGCAGAGGCATGCGACGATGGTGACGATGAATAATGCGCAAACAAGCGTCTTACCGCCGATCCTGTGCCATGGCTGCCTGTCGTGATCCGATAACATGTTCATCTTTCCTTTTTTGTATGCAAGCAACAGCGGTAGCCGGCCGGCTATTCGGTCGATGCAATCGCATTGAAAGAAAATTATATGAATAACGGTTTTCCCTGTCAATGATAATGTCAACACTATACAATAAAAAACTTGACAGGTCACACTTGGTATGCTGAAATACTGAATACTGTATTACAGTATACAGTTAAGAAAGGTGGTACTCAATGCTCCAAATGAACCTAACGGAACGCATCAATGCCATCCAGAGCACTGCAGAAGTCATTGCCACCGGCCTGAAGGAGATGATCTACAGAGCAGAGTTCAAGCCTGGCCAGCAATTGGTCCAGGAGACGATTGCCCGGATGTTCCAGGTCTCACGCGTCCCGGTAAGGGATGCCCTTCAAATCCTTATCAAGATGGGGGTCGCCGTGAACGTGCCCCGGCGGGGGGTCATCGTGCGCCCCTTTTCGCGGAAGGCCCTCATGGAACTGTTTGAGGTGCGTAAGATCCTGGAAGGATCGGCGATACAATTGGCCGTTCAGAGAATGACCCCGGGCCTTCTCTCGGAATTGAATGGACTGATGCGGGAGCAACTCGATTGTCTCAAGACGAACGACGTCAAAAGGCAGGAGCAACTCGACGACACCTTCCATCGAACCCTTAACAAGGCTGTAGAGAACGAAACCCTCGTCGATCTCATTATTGCAAACTGGGAACGCATCAAACAGGCTCGCTGTTCCTCTACAGTTGTCAAGGAACATGGAGAACGGTGGATCTCTGAATCCATTAAAAGGCATAAGAAAGTCCTGTATGCACTTAAGAAAAAGGACGAGACCCTTGCTTACAGAGTCATCGTGGACAATATCGAAAGCTCCAGACAGGAGATCACATCCTGCTTAGAGAAGATGGGATGGATTTAATATAAAAATGGCAGGCTATCAGAATAAGGGCAGGCCGAGTTTCTGCGATCCTATTCGCAGCAACCTGTAGAGAATATAACCGGAAGCAATTCAAGGTGTATTGCGAGTATGACTTAGAACGAATGATTGGAAGCACTTGCCAGGGTCGCTGCTGTATAGATCTTGCTGGATTGAGGCCTCCGGCGCCCGGAGGACCTGGAGCCAACCCGATCCATTCGACCCGAGCGTCTGTTTACAGACCCTTCCCTTGGCCAGTATCCCCCGGGGTCCCCTTGGGGCGCAAAGATAAACGGAGATCGATGAAATCCTTGGCAGGAGGTGTACTATGAGAAAGTGGATGGTATGGGTTGGTACAGTTGCGGTTCTCTTTATGGGGGTGACGGTTTCGGTGGAGGCCGCAACGACACTGCGCCTTGGGCACACGGATCCCGCGGACGGACTCCGGCACAAGGCGGCGATGGCCTTCGCCGACAAGGTGAAGGAATACACGCAGGGACGCTACACCGTGGACGTGCACCACAGCGGCACCCTGGGGGACGATCCTAAACTCCTGGAGCAGGTGAAGCTGGGTGCCATCGACATGGCCATCAGCGGCATCGCCATCTATGGAAACCAGGTGCCGGAGCTTGGCCTGCTGGCCCTCCCGTATCTCGTCGAGAGCTATGAACAGGGATGGGCACTCTACGACACGTCGCCCTGGGTAAAGGAGTGGCTGCGCAAGCTCCAGACCAAGAACATGCGGTCACTGACCGTCCTTGAGGCCGGCTTCCGGCAGCTTACGTCCAACAAGCCGGTCCGGAGCCCGGCCGATGTGAAGGGGATGAAGATCCGGGTCGCCAAGAACCAGGTGTATGTGTGGCTCTGGCAGGCGCTGGCGGCGAACCCCACGGTGATGTCCCTGGGCGAGACCTATATCTCGCTGCAACAGGGGGTGGTGGACGCCCAGGAGAATCCGATCCCCACGATCCATGTCCAGAAGTTCTACGAGGTAGCCAAGAACGTCTCCCTCACCAACCACATCTATGCCCCGATTCCGCTGAGCATGAACGATAAGCGCTGGCAGGCCCTGTCCCCATCCGACCAGTCCGCATTCATGAAAGCGGCCCAGGAGGCGGCCACATGGCATCGAAAAGCTGTTGTGGACGAGGATGACAAGATGCTGACCGACATGAAGGCAAAGGGTGCGACGGTGATCATTCCGGATGTGCCGGCCTTCGGCAAGGCCACCCGCTCGGTGTATGACAAGGCAGGTGAGCAATACCCCAAGGCGGTCCTGCAGGCACTGCTCAAGGACGCCGATACGGTGAAGGCGAAGTATCCGGTCAAATAGGTATAAAGCAGCGATAGCCGCAAGAAGGACAGAGATGCACCAACAGTGATCATTGAATCACCAGCCATGACAGGAGGGGCAAAAAATCAAAGGTTGCAAGCCGCGCAGAGGTATTAAAACCAAATGTCGCGTGCGGCGAGCCGGAGAGGGCATGCTGTGCGCAGAGATTGAGGTGAAGAAATGCGAGAGATCTTGGATGTACATGTAAGCAGTCTGGACAGGGTGCTGGACCGCGTGATAGGGCCGGTTGTGGACTGGGCGGTCGGCGGCCTGGTTGCGGCCCTCGTCATTCTGGTCGGCTCGGGGATTCTTTCCCGTTATGTCTTCAACTTCTCGCTGGCCTGGTCGGATGAGCTGGCAGGGCTCGGGTTTGTCTGGCTCACACTGCTCGGATCGGTCGCCGCCAGTCGGCGCCGCTCCCACATGGTGATTGGATTCCTTCCGAAGCAGTTCGGCCCCGGCGGACAGCGCGCCATCGGGTTTTACGTGACGGCCGCGATCCTCCTCTTTCTGGGATTCATGATCGGGGAGGGTATCGTGCTCACCGCTGCGACCATGGACGACAAGTCGGCGGTCCTCCGGATGCCGGTCGGGATCACATACCTCTCCCTTCCCGTGGCGGGCCTGCTGATGATGGCATACACCCTGCGGGAGGGCTGGGCGCTTTTGAAAGGACGGGGCGGCTGGGCAGCCAGCGGGGCCTCGGATGAGGAGGACTGATCGTGAATTTCGTCATCATCTGGGGGCTCTTTCTCGGCCTCTCCTTAACCGCTATTCCGCTTGCCTTCAGCATCGGACTCACACCGCTGATCTTTGGCCTGATCAGCGGGAAATTTTCGCTCACGGTGATCTTCCAGTCCATAGTTGCCATCAACGAATCCTTCACCCTGCTTGCCCTGCCCTTCTTCATCCTGGCCGGTGAGATCATGAGTCTGGGAGGGATCGGGAAGCGGATCACCCAGTTCGCCTTCACCCTTGTGGGCTGGGTCCCTGGAGGGCTGGCCCTGATCAGTGTCGTCGCCTCGATGATCTTCGGCGGCGTCTCGGGTTCGGCCGCGGCGGATGCCGCCGCCGTGGGCGGGGTGATGATCCCCGCAATGATCAAGAAGGGCTACGAAAAGGCCTATGCGGCGGCTGTGATCGCGTCCGCAGGGACCATCGGTGTCATCATCCCACCTTCGATCCCCATGGTGCTCTACGCCTTCGTCTCTGGCGTTTCGCTGGGTGACCTGTTCATGGCAGGGATCGTCCCGGGCATTCTCGTCGGCATTTCGCTGATGGTCTGCGCCTTTGTCATCGCCCTCCGCCGTAAATATCCGACCGAGACGAGGCTCAGCTTAGGCGAGGTGGCGCGGAGCTTCGTGGTATGTCTGCCGGCGCTGATAGCGCCGGTCATCATTCTGGGATCCATCTTCACCGGGATCGTGACCCCGACCGAGTCTGCCGTCATTGCCGTGGTCTATTCCATCATCGTGGGGCGCTGGGTCTACGGCGACCTCTCATGGAGCATGCTTCCCGGGATGCTCAGGAAAACGGGGGAGATGACAGCCGTGATGATGCTCATCATTGGAGCCGGTGACGCGCTGGCGTGGGTCCTTACCGTGGAGAATTTCTCGCAGATCTTCTCGCAATGGATCGTATCCCTCGCTGGGAGCCAGTTCTGGATCCTGGTGCTGATCAACATCTTCCTGCTGATCCTGGGCGGCCCGATGCCCCTGGCACCGGCGCTGCTTCTAACCGTACCGATCCTACTGCCCGTGGTCAAGGCAGTGGGGGTGGATCCACTGCACTTCGGCATGATCGTGGTGTGCAACCTTGCAATCAGCATCTGCAGCCCGCCGGTGGGCAACACGCTCTTCATCGCCGCAAAATTGGCCGGGGTCACGGTGGAGCGCACATCGCTGGCGCTCATCCCGTTCATCCTGATCAATATCGTGGTCCTGCTCTTCATCACCTACTACCCGCCGTTCAGCCTGTGGCTGCCGGGCGTGCTGAAGCACTGAGCGGGGTCAGCCATGGGAAAAGGCATTCTCCACGGCGCTATCGATCTTCATTTCCATGCAGGCCCGGACGTCCAGGTCAGGAAGCTCACCTATCTCAACGCGGCCAGGGAAGCCCAAGAGGCAGGCATGAAGGCCATTCTGATCAAGTCCCATGTGACGATCACGGCGGATACTGCCACCCTGCTTCAGCCCCTCGTTTCCGGTCTGCTGATCTTTGGGGGTGTGGCCCTGAACGATCCCGGTCGCCGCATGGGATGCCGCGATGCAAGACATGCTGAAAGACCCGGAGGTCCAGAATAAGATGAAAAACATCGGGGTCAGGCCGTTTTACCTGGACGCGAACAAGACCGTCGAACATGTGAACGGAAAGATCAAGATCGTATCGAAGGTGTGGGGTCTGAATTAGGGGCTTCATCGGAAGTCCCGACCCCGGAAAAATCGGTCGCCATAAGAAGGTGAATCCGGCAGGGCTATTGAACATCGGATAAGATAGCGGGTTGCCGTGTTTGCGATCCGTGCCCGTAAGACATAGAGATTTTGTTACCTGGTTTTTCTGCCTGCAGGCAGAAAAACCGCTGGAAGTTTCTTAAAATTCTTGGGTAAAGAGGCACAGGCGACATGTCTAAAAAGATTTCCTTGATACGGGGAGATGGAATTGGTCCGGAAATCATGGAAGCTACGCTTCAGGTGATCGGTGCTACAGGGCTTGACATCGAGTGGGAAGAGGTTATCGTGGGGGAGGAGGCCAAGGCCCGCTTCGGACATCCTTTTCCGGCTCCATCCCTCGATGTGCTCAAGAGAAACAAAGTGACCCTCAAAGGACCGCTCATTGTTCACAAGGGGTCTGAACCCGTCCTTATGAGGCACGGGAAGGAAACGATCGCCCATCCGAGTATTAACGGCGCCCTCAGAAGAGAGCTCGGCTGCTTTGTCAATCTGAGACCCCTCCGGAGTTTTCAGGGGCTTCCGACGAGGTATCCCCCGATGGATCTTGTGATCATGCGGGAGGTCACCGAGGATCTCTATTCGGGTCTCGAAATGTGGGTTGAGGACGGGGTGGCCGAGGCCGTCAAACGAACCAGCCGGAAAGCCTGTGAGCGGATCACCCGCTTTGCCTTCGATTTTGCAAGAAGACAGGGAAGAAAACGGGTCACCCTGGGGCACAAGGCCAATGTCCTCGCCCTCACCGATGGCCTTTTTCTCGATACTGCGAGGGAAGTCGCCCGGGAATATCCGGAAATCGTCTTTGACGACCTGATGATCGACGCCCTCTGCTTTCAATTGGTGAATAACCCTGTGCCCTACGATATCCTTCTGCTCTCCAACCAGTACGGGGACATCCTTTCCGACCTCTGTGGCGGCCTGGTCGGAAGCCTCGGCCTTGCCCCTGGAGCCAACATCGGAGAGGAATATGCTTTTTTTGAGGCCTCTCACGGGGCGGCCCCAGACATTGCAGGTCAAAACATCGCCAACCCGCTGGCTCTCGTTCTTTCCGCAAGCCTGATGCTGAGACACTTGGGGGAGTTCGATCTTGGGGTTACAATTGAAGATGCTGTTTCAAAAATCTTACGGGAGAAGAGGGGATTAACCCCGGACTTGGGAGGCTCTTCAACCACAGAGGAGATGGCCCTTGAACTCGTCCGGATCATTAAGGGAGAAAAGAAAGGGATGCTGAAAACATAGCAGATCCACCTTGATCAACAGGGTTTATGAAAATGCATTTCATTACGGAAGGATAAAAAAATGAACAAATTGGCCATCATTTCAGGGTTCTTGGGTAGCGTGAAGAATCGCTACATGTCTTATCAGGAGGAACGTCCCCTAAAGGAAAAATTCAACATCGCTTCGCAGGTCAAAGGGATCGAAGGATTCGAGCTCTGCTATCCTGCGGATTTTGAGAATGTCGCCGAACTAAAGGCACTACTCGAGCGATATCGCTTCGGCGTAGCTGCGGTCAATTACCGTTCCCGCCGTACAGGTCAATGGCTGAGGGGTTCCTTTACCTCCGCGCATGCCTCGGAAAGGCAGGCAGTGGTTGATGACCTGAAACGGGCCATGGATTATGCAGCGGAACTGAAATGCAATCGGATCACGACCTGCCCGCTCAATGACGGCAGCGATAATCTCTTTGAAATGGACTATCTCCAGGCACATGAGGGGGCGATGGAGACGTTGTCCGCGGCCTGTGCCCATAACCGTCAGGTCCGGATCGGCATCGAATACAAGGAGAGTGATCCGAGGGCGCGCTGCTTCTTCGGGTCGGCGGGAGAGACGGCGAGCTTCTGCCAGTTGACCGGCGCCGACAACCTCGGGGTGACACTTGACATCGGCCATGCCATATACGGAGGGGAGAGAGCGGCGCAGGTCGCTGTGGCCCTCCATCAGGCCAAGCGGCTTTTCTATGTGCACCTCAATGACAACGACGGCCGGTGGGACTGGGACATGCTGCCCGGCGCCTACCACCTGTGGGAGTTTGTCGAATTTTTTTACTACCTCCGTCTGCTGGGCTATGACAACAACTGGTACGCCTTCGATGTCTACGCCAAGGAAATCGATCTGAAGGACAATTTCGACGCCGCTGTCATGCTTACGCGAAAAATGGAGCAGTTGACCGACAGGATCGACAAGAACCGGATGGCGAAACTCCTCGAAGAGAGGAATCCGTCCAAGACCGTACCCTATCTCTATTCGTTGCTGTAGCCTTGCCAAGCGGTGTCAGGAGGAGAAATTTATGAAAACATGGAAATTTGCCGCTAACAGCGCCTTTTTGGGGAGAAGACGGGACCGGTTCACTGAATATCAGCCCGACCGCACTGTAGAAGAGAAATTCCAGTTGGTCACGACCATCCCCGGCATCTCCGGGATCGAAATGAAATACCCCTTTGATCTAAGGGACGTTCCCCTGGCCAAGCGTCTTCTGGAAGAAAGCGGCCTCGAATGTCCGGCAGTCAATGTAGACATCAAGGATGCGACCTATTTCCGGCACGGGGCTCTCTCCGCTAGGACGCCGGAGGCCAGGCGACGCGCGGTTTCTCTCTTGACGGAGGGGATGGACATTGCCGCCGAGCTCGGCGCCGGCGTCGTGACCACTTGCCCGCTGGCCGATGGGTATGACTATCCCTTTCAGATCGATTACGCAATCGCCTGGGGGAACTTCATAGAAAGCCTTAGACTGGCGGCATCCCATCGGCCGGACATCCGTATCGCCATGGAATCTCAGCCCCATGAACCCCACGCCAAAATCCTTCTTGCAAATGTGGGCATGGTGCTATACGCCTGCGCTGAGGCGGATATGCCGAATTTGGGCGCGAACCTCGACATCGGTCATAGTTTCGCAGCCGGCGAATCACCGGCAGAATCGGCATCGCTGCTCGCCGCCAAAAACCGTCTTTTCTACATCCACGTAAACGACAATCCCGGCGATGGGGGAGACTGGGATATGATTTCCGGCTCCGTTCATTTCTGGTCCTGGCTAGAACTCCTCTATATGCTCGACCGGATCGGTTATGACGGGTGGTTGGGCGGTGAGGTGGCACCCAAACACATCGGGCCGGATGCGGCGTATTGCATCAACACCCGGATGGTTCAGAGGATGCGCCGCTTTGTGGAACGCGTGGGGACAGACAGAATCGCCGCCCTACTCTGTCAGGAAGGAAATATCGACCAGACTTTTGAATTCCTAAGCCATCGTCTGATACCGGATCCGGTGGAGCCTATAATCCATAGTCCATTGGGAAATAGAAAACCTAACCTGTAGTAAATATCATAAAGGTGGGCCATTGACGGCGTTATGAAAGATGCAGGTTACGATCGTTAATCCTCATAGTCCTTCATTGTCTGGGGATGAGGACTTGTAAAATCACTATCGGAAAGAATCCCGGTAGCGGTGAAAAATTTTGGTCAGCTCCGGTGATGTTCGAAACCGGGAATCCGCAGGAGGTCCTCCACATAATGAAGGAGGACACTGGCGACCGATGTCATAGCCAGGTAGCAGGCCCCGATGATCAGGAAGATCTCCGTGTATTTGAAGGAGTTCGAGGCAATGATCTTCCCCTCTCCCGTGAGCTCAATGCAGGTGATCATATAGGCCAGCGACGAGTACTTGATCAGTAGATCACCTCGTTTCAGCAGCCGGGGAGCGCCCTCCGGATCGCCCGCCTCCCACCGTTCCCATGGTGCTGCCGTCGCCGCGCACCAGCATCTTGGCCCCTGACTTGCGCGGAGAGGAGCCTTGATGGGCCACCATCCTGACCAGGGCAAACGGTTCTCCCTGGCGGGTGAGCCTTACAATGTCCTCATACAGATCCAGATCTGTCATTCATAACTCCTTGAAAGCAACCGATCCCTTTGGGGTGCTGCAGGCATGACCGGCAAAACGATGTAAGATAAGATGATGTTATCTTATTCTCCTGGAGTGACCCTGGTTCGGTGGACAGTTAAGGGCTTGGGATTTCATTGGTTGACAGCATAGTTTTTTTCATACTCCACAGGGGAAGAATAGTCCAGACCGGAATGACGGCGATGGGGGTTGTACCAGGCTTCGATAAACTCGAAAAAGGCCATTCTGGCTTCGGCCTGGGTCTTGAACCGGCGTCGGTCGAGGAGTTCGCACTCCAGGGTGGCAAAGAAACTCTCGCACAGGGCGTTGTCGAAGCAGTCTCCGACCGATCCGGTGGAAGGCCGCACATCGGCCTCCTTACATCGCTTTCCGAAGGCGATCGAGGTATACTGACATCCCTGATCGGAATGATGAATCACTGCGGAGGGGCTGCGTTGCCACAGGGCCATATTCAATACATCCAGCACCAATTCCGTCCGAAGGTTGGTTTCCATCGCCCATCCCACGATCCGACGGGAAAAAGCATCCATCACCACCGCCAGATACAAGAAACCCGCCCATGTCGGGATGTAGGTTATATCCGAGACCCACAACCTGTTGGGCGCCGTGACAAAGAAGTTCCGCTTCACCAGATCCGGAATCACCTGGGGTTCTTTGCCGCGGATGGTCGTTCGGGTTCCTTTCCGGCGGCTGACACCCTGCAATCCAGAAATCCGCATCAGGCGGGCCACCCGCTTCCGACCTATCCGAAAACCCTCTTGGGTCAATTCGAAATGGATCCGGGGCATCCCGTAGGTCCCTCGGGATCGGCCGTGAATCGTCCGGATCCGCTCCGTAAGTGCCGCATCGGCTATCGCCCTCTTCGAGAGCGGCCGATCTTTCCACGCATGATATCCGCTGGAGGAGACTCCCAGCAGACGGCACATCGTGGATACCGGATAAACACCCTGATTCGCCTTCACGAGTCCGAAGACCTCTCGGGGATCGAACCGGTCTCCCGGGCGAACCAGGCCGCTGCCTTTGACAAAATCTCCCGTTCCATCCGCAGCTGCCGGTTCTCTCGGCGCAGTCGGGTCAATTCCTTACGTTCTTCGGTCGTCAACCCGTCGCTGCGCCTTCCTTCATCACGATCCGCCTGGGCGACCCAGTTATGGATCGACTGTGCCGTGGGTTCGAACTCCTTAGCCAACGCTTCAGGTTTCCTCCCGGATCTTACCAGCTCGACCATGCGACGCCGAAACTCCGGGGGATATGGTGGGTGGGTCTTTGGCATATTGGACACCTCCTTCTCAAAGAATAAAGTGTCCACGAAAACGGGTCAACTCCAGGCGTGGTTTGGCACCTCTCTGTTGTGAGCGGGGGGCTTTTTACTTTACAAAAATTCCCTCTTGACGGGTGATTCGACCAAGCGACGGGATGATTTCTCAATAGTGCGGCCTTTGTTACACCATTCGTTCCCAACCTAATCGCCAGCCTCTGCTTTGCGTTGCAAAATATCCCTGATATTATCGTTCTTGACAATTATCGAGAATCCTGTTAGCAGATTACCAAAAGATTGCTTGCTGTTAGCAGAGTTTTAGCTCGGTGTCGCAACCAGTGTTTTGCCGTCCATGTGGGGGGAATATGACGCAAGATGATCTCAGGGTAGCGGAACAACTGAAAAATCGGCTGTCTAATATTGTCCCGATCATCGATTTCCGCATTTTTGGATCGCGGGCTCGTGGAGATGCGACCCAGGATTCGGATATGGATGTATTCCTGGAAGTAGAATCGCTCGATAGAGAGATCAAGGAACGGCTTTCTGACATCGCTTGGGAAGTCGGCTTTGAAAACCACTTGGTTATTTCCCTCCTGATCTTCACCCGCGATGAAATCGAGAATTCGGCATTAAGGTCCTCATCTATCGTCACAGAAATCGCGGAAGAGGGTATCCGCATATGACGGACCGACAAGCCCTTCTGAAATACCGAATGAAGCAGGCCGAGGAAACACTCGCGGATGCCGAAAAAATGCACATGAACGGGATTAGTCCGCGATCCGTTATGAACCGTTTATACTATGCCATATTTTATGCGATACTGGCGCTGTTTATCCATTCCAACATCAATGTCAAGACCTCGAAGCATGCCGGCGTCATCGCATTATTCGATAATGAATTTGTCCATCCCGGCAAAATAGACAAACAATATTCTCGTATATTGCACCGAATTTTCGATGCACGACTGGAGTGTGATTATCGGGAATTTGTGGAAGTCACTCCGGAAGTTGCCGCTGACTGTCTTAGGCTTGCCGGGGAATTCCTGATGGCGGTAAAAAATCTTATCGCGGCAAAGAACAACTAATGACCGGGAGCGCAACCCGCAAGACCTCCTTAAATTCTATCGACGATGTCGGCTCATCGCATCCTGGGGCTGGATAAGATCCCAAGGGTTTGGCTGTTCGCCAATTAAAGCGGTACGTGAGCTGGGTTCAGAACGTCGTGAGACAGTTCGGTCCCTATCTGTTGTGGGCGCAGGATATTTGAGAGAAAGTTAAGCTCTCCTGCGCCGATGGTACTGCACGGGTGACTGTGTGGGAGAGTAGGTACCGCCGGAATTTACATACACGGGCCCCCTCCACAAGGAGGGGTTTTTTTTAAAATATCTTGCCTTCCCGTCAAATATGACATATATTCAGTACCAAATATAGGTCTTTATTGGAGGGGGAATCATGGATTATCTCGTTGCAAAATCGTCCGTCAGCATTACGGACTTGAAAAAAAATCCTTCTGCCGTCATCAAGGGAGCCGCGGGGGCGCCCGTCGTGATTCTCAATCACAACCGACCATCCGCGTATATCGTGCCGGCAGACGCTTTTGAGACAATGCTGGAAAAGCTGGACGATCTCGAAATCAAGAAAACTATTAGAAAGCGACGCGGCGAGAAGTCCATCCAGGTTTCTCTCGATGTCTTATAACCTTGCCTTCAAGGAATCGGCCCTGAAGGAGTGGGGCAAATTGGACCGGCCGATTCGCGAACAGTTCAAGAAGAAACTGACGAAACAGCTGGAGCGCCCGCGAGTGGAGGCGGACAGGATCAGTGGGATGGAAAATGCCTACAAGATCAAGCTCCGTGCGGTCGGATTACGTCTGGTCTATGTCGTTGAAGAGGAGACGAGCAGGCTAACGGTCTATGTCGTGGGAAAGAGGGATAAGAAAGAGGCATATCGTAAAGCCAGAGAAAGAATCGATGTGCCATGATCCATATAATTCCCCTTCTGCAATGCGATAGCAGGGCATGAGCCCTCCGGTGACCAGGAATCCGAGCGGGAGAAGAGTGTTCGGGAAGCCATTGACAACCTGATCGAGAAAGAAAAAGCGACGCAGATCATCGAAAAAAAAGAGGAGCTTCTCCAGCGGCTAAAACAGCGGATTCTATAGAGATAAAATTGAAGGCCTTCGTCGCCCTCGTGCGGGAAAGATACAACCAGCCGCAGATCACTTTGCTTTTCGTTTCCTGAAATTCCCCTTGTTCTCGTCCGACGTCGATAACTGATCGGCTGGTATATAGACTGCCTTGCCGTCCCGCCAGACGGCGAGCGGCTGCCCTGATTTGCGGTGTTCTTCCACTACGCGGGCCACGGCCCTGCTGAGCGCTGCCTGGGCCATCTCGCCCAGGGACATTTTTTTATAATCGCTGTTCACCTTCACCCCCGTGCAGAGAAAGATGTTCGTAAAGCTGGAAATCAAGTATATTCAGTTTCCCGTCAAATTCGGCAATCGTCTTGGGTCTTTCTGTGGAGTTGTCAAAGAGGTGCCATGTATCAGCGAGCGGT
>Ga0233425_10006511_pt1 | contig 17243 bp, 16 predicted proteins | sample Watercolumn_Towu_2_FD_181712 | JGI IMG/M metagenome (GOLD analysis project Ga0233425, IMG submission 181712) | Freshwater microbial communities from Lake Towuti, South Sulawesi, Indonesia - Watercolumn_Towuti2014_140_MG | ecosystem: Environmental > Aquatic > Freshwater > Lake | place... | reverse complement strand
TGGCGTCCCCAACCGGATTTGAACCGGTGTTGCCGGCGTGAAAGGCCGGTGTCCTGGACCAGGCTAGACGATGGGGACGCTTCTCTTTTTGGTGGGCCGTGTTGGATTCGAACCAACGACTCTCTGCTTAAAAGGCAGATACTCTACCGACTGAGTTAACGGCCCGAACCCAGTATTTTTAACCTCTGCCGAAAAAGTTGTCAAGGAATTGCTCCGGTTTTTTCGCGGCAATCGTTCCGGAGGCCGCGGCTCAACCAAAAACGAAAGGCCATGCGCGTTTGTCCTCTCCCGCGGCCATTCTTTTTAAGCATGAAAGAGCGGGGGCGGGTATCTCGCCCGCAATCATCCTGATTGATCAGTACAGCTAAAAAAAGCCTGGGCCAACGTTCGCCTGCGGCCCCCCCGGGAATTAAGCAGGGAAGGTAACATAAATGGTGCGTAGAACGCACCCTACAGCGTCTTGGCGTCTCAGCGTAGGGCCTGGCTTTTATCTCCCTCAAATTTTTCCAAAGCCGCCATGGTTGCCGCCAGCAGCGCGGCATGCAGGGCCTGGCTGGTGGCGCCGGCGTCCACCTTTTGGATCCGGGGCCCTTCCAGGGTGTCGTAAATGGCCGCTACCCGCTCCAGGTAAGGGGCCAGTTCGCTCACCTGGCGCGGCCCTTTGAGCCGGGCCAGGGCCTGGGAAACGGGCAGGAGGAGAAGAAACACCAGGTCCGGGGAGGGGGCGAAGGCTTCGTTGGCCGCCAGAATCTTCCCGGGGTCCAGGCCCAGGGCGCCCTGGTAGGCCATGGTGGAATAATAGTAGCGGTCGGTGATGACGATTCGCCCCGCCGCCAGTCCGGGCTTGATGACCCTTTCCACGTGCTCCCGGCGGTCGGCCAGGAAGAGGTCCAGTTCTTCCCGGGGGCTCAGGTTCCGGCTGGGGCCTTGGAGGTAGCGGCGCAGTTTTTGCCCTGCCGGGCCGTCGCTGGGCTCCCGGGTGAGGACCACCTCCCTCTCCCGTTGAAGCAGAGATACGGCCAGGAGGCGGGCCTGGGTGGTCTTCCCGGAGCCGTCAATTCCCTCCAGGGCCATGAAAAAGCCGCGCCCCATGTTTACCCTTCGTGCCAGGTTTCCGGGAAGGCCACGTTGTTATAGAGGTATTCCACCTTCTCCTTGTGCCCTAACTCCACTTGGGCCATTTTCTCCAAAAAATCCCGAATCTCGCCCGGGGGCTGCAACGCGGCCAGGCCCTGATAAAACTTGTAGGAGCCTTCCTCCTTTTTCATGGCAATGATCAGGGCCTCCTTGGGAGCAAGTTCGCCGGTGATCTCCGGGCCTTTGAGATGTTCCGCCAAATGGACGTTTTGGGGGTGGCTCACCAGTTTGCAGCCCCCGCCGGTGAAGCAGGATTGCAGAAAGGCCTTGTGGCCCAGCTCCTCCTTGGCCAGGTATTGAAAGGTCTCTTTGGTCTCCGCATGGCTTACCAGGTCGGCCATGCGCAGGTAGAATTCATGGGCCAACTCTTCCTGGGCAATGGCGTTGTTGATGATGGTCTGAAGCTCGGTGTCCATAAAGGATTCCTTTCGGGCGCTCCGCCCCTGGGGGATGAAAATCAGAGAGGAAATCGGGGGCTCCCTATGCCGGGAGCCCCCGGAGGATCAACTGGCCTTGATCTCGATGGCCTTGGGTTTGACTTCTTCTTTCTTGGGACAGGAGATGGTCAGGACTCCCTTCTTATAGCTGGCCTCCACCTGGTCCGCAGCCACGGCCGTCGGCAGCTTCAGGGAACGGGAGAAAGAGCCGTAGGTCCGCTCCACCAGATGGTAGTTCTCCTTTTTCTCTTCCCGTTCAGACTTCTTTTCCCCCTTGATGGTGAGGACGTCACCGGCGAGAGAGATGTCGATATCCTTGGCTTCCATCCCCGGGACCTCCGCCTTGATTACCACCTGGTCCGCGGTTTCCGAGACATCCACCGCGGGGGCCCATTCCGTTTCCACGGGCCGGAGGGCCTTGCGGCCGGGGCCGAAGAAATCATCCCAAAGGCGGTCCATCTCCCGGCGCAGGCGGGAGACTTCCCGGAAAGGCTTCCATTCCATAATATCCGGCATAAAACACCTCCGAAAACTTGCACTGAGGGTAAATGAATCTTATTAAAATTAATAGGTATAAGGCTCCGGGCTGTCAACTCGGTTCTGGAAAAATTGCCGGATAATAAACTTGAATTCGGGACGGAAGGATGTTAGATAAGGTGGAGTCGTTAGAGGCAAACCATGACCCGATTGATAGCTTCCCATAACGTACCCCGCCTCCTTACCCGGTAAGGAGGTTTTTTTTTGCCGCTAAGGAAGGATTGATTTATGGAATTCCGGCGTAAAGACCTGCTGGGCGTCGCCGACCTGGAACCGGAAGAGATTCAGGTCATCCTGGACACCGCCGCGTCTTTTAAAGAGATCTCCACCCGCCCCATCAAAAAGGTCCCCACGCTGCGGGGCAAGATGATGGTGACCATGTTCTACGAGCCCAGCACCCGCACCCGCACGTCTTTCGAGATCGCGGCCAAACGCCTCAGCGCCGACACCCAAAGCCTGACGGTGTCTGCGTCCAGTGCGGTCAAGGGCGAGACCCTGCTGGACACCGCCCACAACCTGGAGGCCATGGCCCCGGATGTCCTGGTGATTCGGCACTACGCCAGCGGCGCCCCCCACTTCCTGGCCCAGCGCCTCCGTTGCGGGGTGATCAATGCGGGAGACGGCCTCCACGAACACCCCACCCAGGCACTGCTGGACCTCCTTACCGTGTGGCTGGAAAAGCGCAAAAATGACAAGGAACCGGTCAGGGAGACACTTACCGGCCTGAAGGTGGCCATTGTGGGGGATATCGCCCACTCCCGGGTGGCCCGCTCCGATATCCAAGCCTTCACCAAGATGGGCTCCCAGGTGACGGTGGCCGGACCCGCCACCATGCTGCCCCCCTACCTGGAAACCCTGGGCGCCCGGGTCACCACTTCCCTGGTGGAGGCGGTGCGCGACGCGGACGTGATCATGATGCTCCGGCTGCAACTGGAACGCATGGGCCAGATGTTCATGTCCACTTTAAGGGAGTACAGCCAGTTCTTCGGCCTGGCCCCCCGGCACTTAAAACTGGCCAAAGACGACGTGATCATCATGCATCCCGGCCCCCTCAACCGGGGGGTGGAGATCTCCCCGGAAGTGGCCGACGGCCCCCATAGCCTGATCCTGGAGCAGGTGGCCAACGGGGTGGCGGTGCGCATGGCGGTGCTCTATTTTCTGATAGAGGAGAAAAAAGGTTGAGCCTGTTAATTAAAGGCGGACTGGTGGTGGACCCCTCGACGCACCTGGAGGACCCCCTGGACCTATTGGTGGAAAAAGGGAAGATTGCGGCCCTGGAGCCCCCCGGGAGCATCCCGGAGGAAGGCCGGCGGGTGATCGACGCCGCCGGATTGGTGGTGGCCCCCGGCCTGATAGATATGCACGTCCACCTCCGGGAACCGGGCGAAGAGTACAAGGAGACCATCTGCACCGGCACCCGGGCGGCCGTTCAGGGAGGTTTCACCGCCGTCGCCTGTATGCCCAACACCAAGCCGGTGAACGACACCACGGCCGTCACCCGCCTCATCCTGGACCAGGCCAAGGCCGCGGGCAACGCCCGGGTTTACCCGGTGGGGGCCGTCTCCATGGGCTCCAAGGGTGAGGCCCTCAGCGAATACGGCGACCTCAAGGCCGCAGGCGTGGTGGCCCTGAGCGACGACGGCCGCCCGGTGAGCAATTCCATGCTCATGCGCCGGGCCCTGGAATACGCCAAGACCTTCGATCTGCCCATTATCTCCCACTGCGAAGACCTGCAACTGAGCGCCGACGGGGTCATGCACGAAGGACAGGTCTCCCTGCAACTGGGTTTAAAAGGCGTCCCCGGGGCCGCGGAAGAGGTCATGGTCTACCGGGACCTGACCCTGGCCGCCCTGACCGGCGCCCGGCTGCACATCGCCCACGTCAGCACCGCCGGCAGCGTGGCCATCATCCGGTTGGCCAAAGCCATGGGGCTCGCAGTTACCGCCGAGACCGCGCCCCATTACTTCAGCCTCACGGACGCGGCGGTGCTGGGCTACAATACCCACGCCAAGGTCAACCCGCCCCTGCGCACGGAGATGGACGTCAAGTCCATCAAGGAGGCCCTCCGAGACGGCACCCTGGACGCCATCGCCTGCGATCACGCGCCCCACAGCTCGCTGGAAAAGGAGCTGGAGTTCAACGCCGCGGCCTTCGGCCTCATCGGCCTGGAGACGAGCCTGGGCCTCACCCTGAAGCTGGTGCACGAAGGAACCCTTAACCTGATGCAGGCCATCGAACGCCTCAGCACCGGACCGGCCCGGATTCTGGGGGTGGCCGGGGGGACCCTGGAGGTGGGGGTCCCGGCGGACATCACCTTGATCGACCTGAACCGGGAATGGACCGTGGACGCCAACACTTTCGCTTCCAAATCCCGGAACTGCCCCTTTGACGGCTGGACCCTGAAGGGGAAAGCGGTAATGACCATCGTGGGGGGAAAGGTGGTCTGGGAGGAGGAGGGCAGGGGTTAAGGGAAGGGATCAGGGGGCAGTGGTCAGTTTCCGGTCTAGCAAGGCAGCCACCTCTTGCGCGGAGGCTGATCATTATCCACAAATAGATGGGGTGAACTAAGGTAATTACGAGGATAAAGTATTTGCGGGCCTCGCGTCCCCCTCACCCTGCCCTCTCCCCCCTCCGGGGGGAGAGGGAAATGCCTGGCATATCATCAAGATACAATCTTATGGATTTGCAGTCGGTCCCAGGAGGAAAGGATACTATTTCGCACACTTATGAACGAATAACTTATGGATATACCTGGCTATTAATCCCCTCTCCCCCCTCGGGGGGGAGAGGGTTAGGGTGAGGGGGGGGGAATGACCACGCAGCTCGCCCGGGTCCTGCGTAAAAATATGACCGATGCCGAAAGGAGGCTCTGGTATCGTCTTCGGGATCGGCGGCTGGGCGACTGGAAATTCCGGCGGCAGCATCCGGTGGGGCCATATATTGCGGACTTTATCTGCATTGAGAAAAAAGTGGTCATCGAAGTTGACGGCGGGCAGCATGGGGAGAACGAAGAGGCGGACAGGCGGCGCACCGCATATTTAGAGAAGCAGGGTTACCGGGTTATGCGGTTTTGGAACCATGAGGTCTTGCAGGAGACGGATGCGGTTATGGATACCATTTTCGGAACCCTCGAAGACCTCCCCCCTCACCCCGGCCCTCTCCCCCCGCCGGGGGGAGAGGGGGTTGATGGCTGACTTTTGTTCTATTGTTGTAAAAAGCCTGTTTAAGGTGAGTGTGGTCCGCTGATTAAGCCTATGTTTGGAGGAAATGGAAAATTATGAACTATCAACAAAATATTATATTTGATGGTAATGAAAAAGACAGGATATTAAAAGGATATCTTACCGAATATAAAGAATGTTGTAATAGTTATAGACATATTTATACTACTATTTGGGCAAGTGCAGCAGCTTTTTTTGCCCTTTCCGCTGCCATAATTACTCTCGGTGTTAGAATAAATAATAGCTCTTTGTTTTTTGTGCAAAAAATTGGAATTATCCCTATCTTATTTTGGTGGATTGGTATATTTAGACACATGGATAAATATGGTGATTCACGAAAGGATCGCCAGAAGGAACTTGAGGAGATTATTCAGAAATATTTCATACATATAAATTTTAAACATGCTAGAGGTTTTGAAACCAGAGGAATAACTGTTACAAAATCAGTTAATTGTTTTATAGCAATTATATCCATATATTGGTTAGGCTTAATAATGTTTTTTTGACACTTTTTTTCATGAAAAAGCCTAATCTGTTTTATTACAATGAGGAGAAAACATGCCCAGCCAGGTATTTTTTATGGACCTCCGCGCCTCCGTCAAGGAGCCCAATATCAAGAAATTCCAGCAGTTGTTGGCGGCGGTGGATTTGAAGTCCATTATTCAGCGCAGGAAGAAGCGGCCTTTGATGGCGGTGAAACTGCATTTCGGGGAGAAGGGGAACACCTCTTTCATCCGCCCCAATTTTGTGCGTTGGGTGGTGGACGCCTTGTGGGAGCACGGCGGGCGGCCTTTTTTGACCGATGCCAACACGGTCTACGTGGGCACCCGGAGCGAGGCGGTGAGCCACCTGACCACGGCCATCGAAAACGGGTTCGCCTACGCAGTGGTGAAGGCCCCCCTGGTCATCGCCGACGGCCTCACCGGCAAGGCGGAGGTGGAAGTGCCCATCAACAAGAAGCATTTCCAAACCGTTTATCTGGCCGAGGGGCTGTGGGAGGCCGACGGGATGGTGGCCATGAGCCACTTCAAACTCCACGAAATGGCGGGGTTCGGGGGAGCGCTGAAAAACCTGGCCATGGGGGGCGCGTCCCGCCGGGGGAAACTCGCCCAGCACTCCAACATCTCCCCCAAGGTCACGGAAAAAAAATGCACGGGCTGCGGCGACTGCGTGTCCCATTGCGCCCAGGAGGCCATCGGCATCAATCCGGAGACCCAGAAGGCGGTCATCGACCCGGCCAAGTGCATCGGTTGCGGGGAGTGCATCCTGGTCTGCCCCTACGCCAACATCCAGATTCAGTGGAACGAATCCATCCCCGTATTCCTGGAAAAACTGGCGGAGTATGCTTATGGGGTAATGCAGAGCAAGCGCGGCCGGGCCGTGTTCCTGAACTTCATCACCCAGGTGTCGCCGGCCTGCGACTGCTACGGCCATAACGACATGCCCATTGTCGGGGATATCGGCATCCTGGCTGCCTTAGACCCGGTGGCCATCGACCAGGCCGCCGCAGACCTGGTGAACCAGGCTAAGGGACTGCCGGGTTCGGCCCTGAAGGAGCTGGACGAAGGCGCGGATAAATTCAAGGACATCTATCCCCTGGTGGACTGGCCCCTACAGTTGGCCTATGCGGAAGAACTGGGACTGGGCAGCCGGGAGTATGAATTGGTGAAAATATAATCTTGCGCCTTGGCGTCTTTGCGTCTTTGCGTGATATCTATCTCACGCAAAGACGCAAAGGCGCAAAGACGCAATAGAAGGTGAGGAATCTAGGCTATGCTGCCCATAGGTCCTTTAATGATCGAACACCGCCTCATGGAGCGGATGATTACCCTCATGCGCTGCGAATTGACCCGGATCAAGGACAATGTCGCGGTGGACCCGGAGTTCGCGTTCGTGGACCCCATGTTCATCGACACCGCGGTGGATTTTCTCCGTACCTACGCGGACCGCTGCCACCACGGCAAGGAGGAGGATATCCTCTTCGCGGCCCTGGAGAAAAAAGATATTTCTCCCGAGCATCGGCAAACCATCGAGAGGCTGATCCAGGAGCACGTCTGGGCCCGGGAGACCACCATGGCCCTGGTGTGGGCCAAGGAGGATTATCTCCTGGGAAAAGACGAGGCCATAGAGAAAATGTTGAAAAATCTGGAGGAGTTGGTGAATTTTTACCCCCGGCACATCGAATTCGAGGACAAGGAGTTTTTCGTCCCCTGCATGTCTTATTTCAGCGAGGCCGAGAAGACGGAAATGCTCCAGGCCATGCATGATTTTGACCGGGAAATGATCCACGAAAAATATCGGGGGGTGGTGGAAGGGATCGAGACGCGGAAGCCTTGTCGTAGATAAAAGAAAAAAGATTCACCACAAAGACACAAAGGACACCAAGATTCACAAAGATAAAAAGTGGCCACTGATCACTGGCCACTTTCTTTTCACTGGCTACTGGCTACTGGCCACTGGCCACTGACCACTGACCACATCATCTGTGCCTCTGTGGTGAAATTATGGTATAATTTAAGAATGGTTTACCTAGTCGGCGCAGGTCCCGGGGACCCGGGATTGATCACCGTGAAGGGCCGGGAGGTGCTGCGGCGCGCCCGGGTGGTGGTCTACGACCAGTTGGCCAGCCCGGAGTTGCTCAAGGAAGCCCCGGCGGACGCGGAAATCATCTATGTGGGCAAAAAGGCCGGGGCCCATGCCCTGCCCCAGGAGGGCATCAACCAGCTCCTGGTGGACAAGGCCCGAACCGGTTTGACCGTGGTGCGCCTCAAGGGCGGCGACCCCTTCGTCTTCGGCCGGGGGGGTGAGGAAGCCTTAGCCTTAAAGGCCGCGGGCCTCCCCTTTGAAATAGTCCCGGGCGTCACCGCGGCCGTGGCCGTGCCCGCGTACGCCGGCATCCCCGTGACCCACCGGGGCCTGGCGTCGCTGGTGACCTTCATCACCGGCCACGAAGACCCCACCAAAGAGGCCAGCGCCATTCCCTGGGACGTGCTGGCAAGAACCCAAGGCACCCTGGTCTTCCTCATGGGCGTGAAAAATCTGGCGGACAACTGCCGCCGCCTGGTGGAGGGGGGGCGTTCGCCTGAGACCCCTGCGGCGGTGATCGAGAAGGGCACCACCCTGGATCAGCGCACGGTCACGGGAGTTTTGGGCAATATCGCCGCCGTGGCTAAGGAAGAGGGCGTCAAACCCCCGGCCATCCTGGTGGTGGGGGAAGCGGCGTCGCTGCGGGAGAGCCTGAAGTGGTGGGAGAGCCGGCCCCTGTGGGGCAAAACCGTGGTGGTCACCCGCACCCGGGAGCAGGCCTCGGCTCTGGTGTCTTTGCTGGCCGCGGCCGGCGCCCGCTGCCTGGAGGTGCCCACCATGGAGATCGCTCCCCCGGACGATTTTGCGCCTCTGGATCAGGCCTTGGCAGATCTTTCCCGGTACCGGTGGGTGGTGTTCACCAGCGCCAACGGCGTGGCGGCCTTCATAAAGCGCCTCTCAGGACAGGGAAAAGATGTGCGGGCCTTGGGCGGCGCCAAGATTGCGGCCATCGGCCCGGCCACCGCCCAGGCATTGGAGAAGTGGGGACTTAAGGCGGACGTGGTGCCGGTTCAATTCAAGGCGGAAGTGCTCCTGGAGGCCCTGTCCCCCCATGTGTCACCCGGTGACAAGGTGCTCCTGGCCCGGGCCCAGATCGCCCGGGAGGTGCTGCCGGAAGGCCTGGTGCGCCTAGGGGTGGAGGTGGACGTGGCCCCGGTCTATCAAGCCCGGCACGTCACCGAAATTCCCCCGGAGGCCCAGGCTGCGTTTCAGGAAGGCAAGGCGGATATCCTCACCTTCACCAGTTCGGCCACGGTGCATAATTTTGCGCTGCTCCTCGGCAAGGAACGTTTCCAGGCCCTGGCCCGGAACGCGGTGGTGGCCGCCATCGGGCCGATTACCGGGGGGACCTTGCAGGAGTATGGTTTGACCCCCCAGATTCAACCCCATGACTTCACCATCCCGGCCCTGGCCGCGGCGATAGTCGATTATTTTAATGCCTCCCGGGAAAAATAATAAATTAAAGACGTGCTTCTTTTACGGAATCATGGTCTTCATGGTTCTTTTCTGTATTGAAGTATTGTCGCAACTGGCTTTCTTTATTATTTTCGGGAAACGATATTCCCCCGAGAATCTCAAAAATTACGTGGTCCACAAGTATGAAGCCACCGACGGCAAAGCCAATTTTCTGAAGCAGGAAATCCTCCATCCTTACGTCGGCTTTGTTTATGATTTCGGGGATGAAAAGAAGAATTTTCAGAGCCAGGGGTTTTTCACCAAAAACTCTCCGGTGGCCAAAAAAGAAGAAGGAAAACTGAATGTCGTCGTCCTGGGCGGTTCCGTGGCCGAGGGGCTGGCCAAATATATTGAACAGGCCTGGGAAAAGACCTTCCGCGTACCCATCCGCCTGATAAATCTGGCCACCCCCGGCTTCAAGGAGCCCCAGCAACTGCTGGCCCTCACCTACTTTCTTTCCCTGGGCGCGGAATACGACCTGGTCATCAATATCGACGGGTTTAATGAGATTGTCCTGCCCTACGTGGAGAATTACGTGGCCGGGATCAACCCCTTTTTCCCCCGGAGCTGGAAATTACGGATTTCGGAAAATCCCGGCCCCCAGGAATTGGCCCTGATGGGCAAGGTGAAATATTTCCAGGACATGAAGCAGGCCAGGCTGGCCGAGCTCTCCGGCAGCAGGTTCAACGGCAGCGCCGCCTACGGCTGCCTCAAACTGGTGCAGTTCATTATCAACAATAAAGAGATTTATGACAGTGCCACCGCGCTGTTTGCCTTGCAGCGGAACATGCCCAAAAGGTTCGATGAATCCGGGCCTCTGGAACAATATAAGGATATCAGCGAGATGCACGGGGCCGCGGCCGCGGTCTGGTATCGCTGTTCCCTGCTGATCAACGGCCTGGCCAAAGACAAGGGTTTCGAATATTACCATTTTCTCCAGCCCGACCAATACCTGGAGGGCTCGAAAAAGCTGACCCCGGAAGAGCAGCGCCTGGCCTTTAACCAGAAACACATCTACCGCCAATCGGTGCAGATCGGCTATCCCCTGCTCATTGCCAAAGGCCGGGAGCTGGCGGGAAGTAAGGTCAATTTTTTCGACGCCACCATGGTCTTTTCTCAGGTGGAGGAAACGGTTTATTGCGACGATTGCTGCCATTTTAACCCCCGGGGCAATCAGATCGTCGCGGACTATATCATTCAGGCCATCAGGCGGCACAGCAAACTCGAGAAGCTGCGGTTGGCTGGGGCAGTGTCGGACTGATTGCCTTTGATTTAGAGGTGTCCAAGCAGTTGAACATGAGCCTTTGGCTCACCCATAAACCATAAAAAGTTCGTGGGGCGGGCGTCTCGCCCGCCCTCGGTACCGCACAGGCGAGACGCCTGTGCCACCAGGTTACTAGAACTTTTCAGGGCAGAGCGCCAGGACATACCTTGTTTTTTTACTGGCCACTGGCCACTGACAACTTTTCCGATGCGCTATCTCCTTTATCTCGGCTATTGCCTCCTGGTCCTGGTGGCGGCCTTCTTTCTGGCCGAGGGAGTGGTGCGCCTCCTGGGCAACCGCCCCTATGAGAACAAAGCCCTCCGCTTTTCTTCAGTGGAGCCGGGGGGCCGTCTTTATCAAAGGCACCCCACCCTGGGGTTCGCCCATTTCCCGGGGCGGTACACCTTGACTCTGCCCAGCGGCTTTAAGTTCCAGGTGACGCATGGAGATGACGGGCTGCGGATCACCCACCTTCCGGGGCATAAACCTGCCGCGGCGGACCCCAAACAGATCTGGATCTTCGGCTGCTCTTTCACCTACGGTTTGTGCCTGAACGACCCCGACACCTACCCCTGGCTCCTCCAGGAACGCTTTCCGGACTTCGAGGTGGTGAACTTCGGGGTGGGGGGCTACGGCACCATCCAGTCCCTGATCCAGCTTCGAGAGGCCCTGGCCGCGGGCCGCAAGCCCCCGGCGGTGCTCATCATCGCCTATGCGAATCTCCATGACATGCGCAACTGCGGTTTCCGGAGCTGGCGCAAGGGCCTCATTCCCCACCTGGAACTGGGGGAGACTTTTTTCCCCCACGCTTCTCTGGATCAGGAGGGCAACCTGCAATATGGTTATGTGAAATGGGACTATGCGCCGCTGCCTTTGATGGACCGGTGCGCGTTCCTCCATCGCCTGGAGACCGCGTACAACCGATGGGAAGACCGCTCCCGGCACGGCCGGCTGGTGACCCGGGCCATTTTCCGGGAAATCAACCGCATCTGCCGGGACCATAATATTATCCCGGTGGTGGCCGATCTGACCTGGGACCGGAAAACCGGGGAGATGCTGGAGTATTGCCGCAGCCTGGGCATGTTCGGGGTGGATATCAGCCTGGATTTTACCCACCCGGAGAATAACTTCCTGCCCCACGACGGCCATCCCAACGCCCGGGCCAACCGGGAATACGCCCGGCGGCTGGGGGATTTTTTGCAGGAGCGGGTGATGCCGCAGCTGGCCGGGGCGGTGGGGAAGTAATAAAATCAGAGGTGTCCAAGCAGAGCTTGGACTGATATCTTTCGTTCCCAAGCAAAGCTGGGAACGAGGTGAAAGGCTGGGGGGCGGGCGTCCCCGCCCGCCAACCTCTCGGGCGGCCAGAGACGACCACCCCACCGGTTTACTATTTTTGGCAGGTTGTTGCGTCTTGCTTTGCGTCTTTGCGTGAGGCTTCTTTTCGGAACATATGAAAAAACCAATGCCGCACATGTTCGGACAGGCCACGGGGATTGCGCCCCGCATTGATTACCAAAAAGAACTCAACCCCGCGCAATATGACGCGGTGACCACCCTCGACGGCCCCGTCCTGGTCATTGCCGGCGCGGGCAGCGGCAAGACCCGGACCCTGGTCTACCGCCTGGCCTACCTGGTGGAGCGGGGCGTGGACCCCGGCTCGATTCTGCTGCTTACCTTTACCCGCAAGGCCTCCCAGGAGATGCTGAACCGGGCCGCCCATCTTATACAGGAGCCCCTGGGCCAGGTGATGGGGGGCACCTTCCACGGCGTCTGCTACCAATGGCTGCGCCGTTACGGCCAGCTTTTGGGATACTCCGAGGGCTTCACGGTCATGGACCGCTCCGACCAGGGGGACCTGTTGTCCATGCTGCGGGAACGGCTGGGTTTTAAAAAGGTTGACGGACCCTTCCCCCGGAAAGAGACCCTGGCGGAGATCCTGGGCGCATCGGTGAATAAAAACCTGACGCTGGAAGAAGTCCTGGACCGGGATTACCCCCAATTCCTGGCGCACCAGGCCGACCTCCTGCAACTGGGCCTGGCCTACCATGAAGAAAAAAAGCGCCACGCCCTCCTGGACTATGACGACCTCCTCCTGGAGGGCAGACGCCTGCTCACGGAACACGATGAAGTGCGCCGCCAGCTCTCCGACCGCTTCCGCTTCCTGATGGTGGACGAATACCAGGACACCAACCGCCTGCAGGCGGAGCTGGTGCGCCTGTTGGCCTTCACCCACTCGAACGTCATGGCCGTGGGCGACGACTCCCAATCCATCTACTCATTTAGGGGCGCCAATTTCCGCAATATCATGGATTTCCCCCAGCTCTTCCCCGGGGCCCGGATCGTCAAGCTGGAGGAAAACTACCGCTCCACCCAGCCCATCCTGGATTTGGCCAACGAAATCATCGCCGGCGCCCGGGAGAAATACACCAAGTGCCTCTTCACCCGCAAAGGCGCAGGGCTGAAACCCCGGCTCTTCAGGCCCGCCAGCGAAAACGAGCAATCCCGGCTGGTGGTGGCCCAGATCCAGGACCTGCACGAACGGGGGACCCCGTTAAACAAAATGGCGGTGCTCTTCAGGGCCGCGTTCCACTCCTTCGACCTGGAGATCGAACTGGTGCGCCAGGGTATCCCCTTCATGAAATTCGGAGGCTTCAAGTTCATGGAGAGCGCCCATATCAAAGACCTCCTGGCGCATTTAAGGGTGGTGGCCAATCCCCGGGACGCCATGAGCTGGAGCCGGGTGCTGCTCCTGGTGCCGGGCGTGGGCAAACAGACCGCCAAGAAGTTTCAGGCCAATCTCAAGGAAGGGTTTACCCTGAAAAAAGCGGTGGCCGCGTTGGCTAAGATGAAGCCCCAGGCCGGCCTGAAGCCCCTGGCGGACCTGTTGGAAAGCCTTCAGACCCCGGGCCGGACCCTGGTGGAGCGCATGAACCTGGCTCTGGCCTACTACGAGCCCCTCCTGACCCAGCGCTACGACGACTACCCCAAGCGCCTCCGGGACCTGGAGCACCTGCTGACCATCACCGCCCGCTACCGGGAATTGCGGAGCTTTTTGAACGACCTGTCCCTGGAGCCCCCTGCCAGCCTGGCGGATGTGACCTCGCCTACCCACGACTACCTGACGCTGTCTACCATCCACTCCGCCAAGGGCCTGGAATGGGACGCGGTCTTCATCATCTGGGCCGCGGAAGGCCGCTTCCCGGCCTTCTACTCCCTGGAGAAGGAAGAGGAAATGGAGGAGGAGCGGCGCCTGATGTACGTGGCTGCGACGAGGGCCCGGCGCTATTTGGCTGTTCTTTACCCCGCAGTGGGCTATAATAGGCAATTGGGCATGACCTATAACAGCCCCTCCCGCTTCATCGCCGATCTCCCCCCCGGGCTGCTGGAGACCTGGCGGACGGAGGTGGAGGAGTGGTGAAAAGATAGTAATAAGTAATAAGTGATCAGTAATAAGTGGAAAGAGAATCATTACCGATCACTTATCACTTATCACTTATTACTTATTATTGCTTACTGCTCACTGAGGAAAGTCGCCATGGGCAAATGGGAACCGGCTTACTTGGAGACGCATCGCCGGGGGTTGCTTAAGGAAAAAATTCAGGCCGCGTCTGACATCCTGAGCCAGTGCCATCTCTGCCCCCAAAATTGCCTGGTGGACCGGCATCACGGCGAGCGGGGCCTGTGCCGCACCGGGGATCAGCCGATTGTCTCCTCCTATGGTCCCCACTTTGGGGAAGAAGACCCCCTGGTGGGCCGGCACGGTTCGGGCACCATCTTTTTTGCCCACTGCAATCTCTACTGCATCTTCTGCCAGAACTACGAAATCAGCCACGGCGGCGAAGGGGAGGAAATTACCGCCGCCGACCTGGCGGCCATCATGCTCTATCTCCAGAAAAAGGGCTGCCATAACATCAATTTCGTCACCCCCTCCCATCAGACGGCCCAAATCCTGGAGGCCCTGCCCGTAGCCATCGACGGCGGCCTGAATGTGCCCTTGGTCTACAACACCGGCGGCTACGACGCCGCGGAGACACTCAATCTCCTGGACGGGGTCATCGATATCTATATGCCGGACTTCAAGTTCTGGGACCCTCAGGTGGCCGTGGAGGTCTGCGAGGCACCGGATTACCCCGAGATCGCCCGCCAGGCCCTGAAAGAGATGCACCGCCAGGTGGGGGATTTGGTCCTGGATGAGGAGGGAGTCGCCCGGCGGGGGCTTCTGGTGCGGCACCTAGTCCTCCCCGATAATCTGGCCGGCACCAGGGAGTGCATGGAATTCCTGGCCCGGGAAATTTCCCCCGATACCTACGTCAATGTCATGGGCCAATACCGTCCCTGCGGCCGGGCCGGGGACCACCCATCGCTGCGCAAATTCCTCACTAGCCTGGAACACCACGAAGCCCAAAAACTGGCCCGGGAGGCGGGCCTCACCCGGCTGGACGTGCGGGAGAAGTTATTTAGATGGTTGTAGGGTGCGTCTCACGCACCACTGTAGGCGCGTAAGACGCGCCCTACATAAAAACAAAGGCGCTTCATGAACATTTACGCGGTGGGCGACATCCACGGCTGTCTCGACCAGTTGGAGCAGTTGCTGGACGACGTCCAACCCGACCTAGAGAAAGACCTGCTCCTCTTTGTGGGGGACTATATTGACCGGGGGCCGGAGTCCCGGGGGGTGGTGGATTATATTATCCGGTTGCGGGAGCAATACCCCCGTGAGCGTATTGTCTGCCTGAAGGGCAATCATGAGGCCATGTTCCTGGATTTTCTTGAGGGCCGGGAACGGGAACTCTTCCTCTTTAACGGCGGCATGAGCACCCTCAGGGATTATTGGGGGGATAACTGGGACCGGAAAGAATTGGTTCTCCCGCCGGAGCACGAGCAATTCTACCAGGAATTGCAGCCCTATTATGAGACCCCGGATTATATCTTCGTGCACGGCGGGCTGAAGCCTGCGCTGCCGCTGGCGGAGCAAGTGGAAGAAGACCTGCTCTGGATCCGGGGGGAATTCATCGCCTCCCTGGAGGACTTCGGCCGCCTGGTGATCTTCGGCCACACCCCTTTCAAGCGGCCCCTGGTGATGCCCAACAAGATCGGCATCGACACCGGCGCGGTTTACGGCAACTTTCTCACCTGCCTGAAATTGCCCGACAAGAAATTCTTTATTAAGGGCTATGAATTGCTGGACGACGGCTGAAACCGTGAACATTAAACCTTGAACTATCCTTAAGAAGAGGTGGGGCAGTGCTGAAAAGGCCCGCATCAGACCAGGGAAAGGGGGTCCCGGAAATTTCCGATGCCGACATTGTCGCAGCCATGGGGGAAATCTCCGGATATCTGGACATCACTCCCGGCGACTTCAAGGAGGTCTATCTCCTGGCCTTCCGCCATGCCCGGGAGAGGCTGCTGCACCGGGTCACCGCCCGGGAGATCATGACCCGGGACGTGGTCCGGGTCCAGGTGGACACACCTTTGAAGGAGGCGGCGGAACTTTTGGCCCAAAGGGGCATCTCCGGCGCGCCGGTGGTGGATGATGAAGGCAGGGTGGTGGGGGTCATCTCCGAGAAGGATTTCTTAAGGGGTCTGGCCCCGGGGGTTTCGAGTTTCATGGGGGTGGTGGCCGACTGCCTCCAGGAAGGCGGCTGCCAGGCCCTGGCCCTCCGGGAGCAAAAAGTGGCGGACCTGATGGTTTCCCCCGCCATCACCGTGATGGAGGAGACGCCGGTCCTGGAAATTGCCGGGATTTTTAAGGAAAAAGACATCAACCGCGCCCCGGTGCTGAATTCCCAAGGACTCTTGGCGGGCATCGTCTCCCGGGGGGACCTCCTGAGCTTAGCGGTCTGTCCGGCCGAGGGCGCGCCATGAACTATTTCCGGAAGATGCGGGGCACCACCACCAGCCCGCCCCGGGTGAGCCTCTCGGAGATTATCTGGTCCTGGCTGGGGGCCTTTGCGGGCATCTCGGTGCTGGCCTACCTGAATTACCAGGTCCTCAAAGGCACCGGCTGGCTGCTCCTCACCGGCTCCCTGGGGGCCTCGGCCCTGCTCATCTACGGCGCCATCAAGGCCCCCTTCTCCCAGCCCCGGAACCTGCTGGGGGGGCATATCCTCTCGGCGCTCATCGGGGTCTGCGCCTATAAACTACTGTCCGGCCAACTCTGGCTGGCCTCCGGCCTGGCGGTGGCCACCTCCATCGCCGTGATGCACGCCACCCGCACTGCCCATCCCCCGGGCAGCGCCACCGCCCTCATCGCGGTCATCGGCGACGAGACGGTCCACAACCTGGGATTTCTTTTCGTAATCCTGCCCGTGGCCGCGGGGGCCTTGATCCTGCTACTGGTCGCCCTGATCATCAATAATATCCCCGCCAGCCGGAGATACCCGGAGTATTGGTTTTGAAGGACAAAAGGACCGGGGCTGAGGCTTTGGACCTGCTCCACCACTTTCAGGGCTGAGGGTTCGGGGTGGCCCCTCTCTAGAACTCAAATCCACCATCAAAAAAAGTAAAAAACCTCGTTGATCCTGAAAAATCAGGGAGATAGAATGCGGTTGAGAGAGAGCATCTATCACCAACGAGGTGAAGTTATTATGGCACAGGGAGTATTGA
>Ga0233425_10006510_pt1 | contig 17247 bp, 18 predicted proteins | sample Watercolumn_Towu_2_FD_181712 | JGI IMG/M metagenome (GOLD analysis project Ga0233425, IMG submission 181712) | Freshwater microbial communities from Lake Towuti, South Sulawesi, Indonesia - Watercolumn_Towuti2014_140_MG | ecosystem: Environmental > Aquatic > Freshwater > Lake | place... | reverse complement strand
CGCCCGGGTCAGGAAGCCGAGCCGCGCCAGCGACGAATCTGAAGGTCCGGCACGACCCCGGCGTCCGCTCTCGTTCGCCTGAAGATGACGCAGCTGCCCGCGCGGAGGCTGGTTGACGCGCCGGGCGCGTCCCCCGCCGGACCGGGGAGTCCGCCTTCGGTCGCCGCCCCCGGCGCCAGGCGGCCGTCAGCAACCTGCTCCGCCGACAATTGATGATTTGGAGGGTCGGGCCTCGTATCACCGTCGACATGATCGCCGAGCGACGGCGACGGACATTCGCAGCCTGGGCCTGGAAGGAACCGATGCCGCACGCGATCACGACCACGGAACTCTTTCTGCTGGCGATGCTGATCATCTTCAGCGCGCCCTACCTGGTCTGGCGTCTGTTCAGGACGGACTACTGGGCGCCGCTGGTGGTGGTGCAGATCATCGGCGGGGTCCTGCTCGGGCCCGGCGTTCTCGGCGCGGCCTTTCCGGCATACTACGACTTCGTCTTCCGGCCCGAGGTGGTGGCCGCCCTGAACGGCATCGCCTGGTGGGCGGTGATGATCTTCGTCTGGATCGCGGGGATCGAACTGGATCTGAGACAGGCCTGGACGCGCAGGGGCGAGACCGGCGTCGCCGCCGGCATGGCCATGGCCGTCCCCCTGCTGTTCGGCGCCGCCGCCGCCGTGGTGATGATCTCCACCAGCCCCGGCTGGACAGGCGCCGAGGGCCGCACCTGGCAGGTGGTGCTGGGCATCGGCATGGCCTGCGCGGTGACCGCCCTGCCGATCCTGGTCCTGCTGATGGAGAAGCTGGAGATTCTCCGGCTGCCGATCGGCCAGCGGACGCTGCGCTACGCCTCCCTCGACGACATCGCTATCTGGGGCGTGCTGGCGCTCATCCTGCTGGACTGGGAGCGGATCGGCCGGCAGGGCGGCTTCCTCGTCGGCTTCGCGGCGGCGACCTTCGTCGTGCGCGCGCTGATGCGGCGGATACCCGAGCCCGACCGCTGGTACGTGTCCCTGATCTGGCTGGCGGGATGCGGCCTCGCCGCGGACTGGGCCGGGCTGCACTTCATGGTCGGAGCCTTCCTGTCGGGTGCGGTGCTGGACGCCGACTGGTTCGACCAGAAGCGGATGGACCAGTTCCGCCACCACATCCTGATCGCGGTGATGCCGGTCTTCTTCCTGTCCACCGGGCTGCGCACCCAGTGGGACGTCGGCGGTCTGATGGTCTTCGGCGCGGCGGGCCTGCTGCTCGTCGCCTCTGTCAGCGGCAAGCTGCTGGGCGTCCGGATCGCCGGCCGCATCCTGAAGTGGGGCAAGGGCGAGGCCGGGCTGATCGGCTGGCTGCTCCAGACCAAGGCCCTGATCATGATCATCTTCGCCAACATCCTGCTGGACAAGAAGATCATCACCAATGAGACCTTCACCGCCCTGCTGCTGATGGCGGTGGCTTCCACCATGCTGACCATTCCAATGGTCGCGCCGCGCCTTCGCAAGCTGGCGGGGGCAGTCGACCGGAGCGGCTGAGGTCGCGCCGCCCGAAGCCGGCTCGCCGGCCACGCCCCGTCCACCGGCCGGGCGCGATCGGGTCGCGGCGTCAGGGGAATCCCCCTTCCTTGACTCTTATTTCGATATTTAGCTAAACGTCTCCGTATGAGCTCCGTCTTCAAGGCCCTCTCCGATCCCACCCGGCGCCGTGTGCTGCAGCTGCTGCGCGCGGGGCCGATGAGCGCGGGCGAGATCGCGGCGCGGTTCGAGGTGTCGAAGCCGACCATGTCGGCCCACTTCGCGGTGCTCCGGGAGGCGGACCTCATCCACGCCGAGAAAGCCGGAAAGAGCGTGATCTACCATCTGAAGCTGTCGGTGCTCGAAGAGGCGCTGCTGGGCTTCGTCCACTCCTTCGGCGGGGCTGCGGCCGCCCCCGAGGGCGAACCGCCGGGTGAGCCCGGCAAGGAGGCGACGACATGAGCGAGTTGAAATCGGAACTGGTCCCCAATCTGGTCGTGGCCGCAGCCCTGGTCGGCGCAGCCCTCGCGGCGACGGCGGCGCGGCAGGCCGGCTGGATCGACGCCGACGCGGTCAATCGCATCGTCATGGGCGGGATCGGCCTGATGCTGGCCTGGGTCGGCAACCGCATGCCGAAGCGGTTTGTCCCGGCGGCGCAGGCGCGGCGGGTCAACCGGGTCGCGGGCTGGTCGATGGCGATCAGCGGCCTCGTCTACGCTGGCCTGTGGGTGTTCGCGCCCTTCGACGTCGCGCTTTGGGGCGGATGCGCCGCGGTGATCGCCGGCATGGCCGTGACAATGGCCTATTGCCTGTCCGCGGCGCGCGGGGCGCGGGCCGGCTGAGCCCGCCGGGCCGGCCGGAGGATCAGCCCCGGCCGGCCTCCAGGCGCTGCAGGTCGGCGGCGTCGATCGCGGCCAGCGAGGCGCCCCGGCTCTCGCGCATCACCAGCGCCGCGACCAGGCCCACCGCCCCCGCCGCGAGGATGTACCAGGCGATCGGAACCCAGGAGTCGCACTCGCGCAGCAGCGCCGTGCCGATCAGGGGGGCCCACGAGCCGGCCACGATGGCGGTGACCTGGTAGCCCAGCGACACGCCGGAGTAGCGCATCCGGGTCGGGAACATCTCGGTCATGATGGCCGGCTGGGCGGCGTACATCAGGCCGTGCACCGCCAGCCCCAGCATGATGGCGCCGAGGATCATCGCCGTGGCGCCGGTGTCGAACATGGGGAAGGCCACGAAGGGCCAGACCAGCGTCAGCGCCGCCCCGGCCAGGTACACCGGCCGCCGGCCGATCCGGTCCGCCGCCCGTCCGACGAAGGGGATCACCACCACGTGCAGGATGTGGGCGAGGAAGAGCAGCGCCAGGATGCGGGTGGTGTCGACGTCGCGGTGGTGCAGGTAGGTGATCGAGAAGGTGACAACCATGTAATAGAGGATGTTCTCGCCGAACCTCAGGCCCATGGCGGTGAACACCCCGCGCGGCTCGCGCCGGAACACCTCGGTCAGGCCGTAGCCCGCCGCCGCCCGCTGCTCGGCCTCCTCCCGCGCCTTCACGAAGATCGGCGAATCCGTCACCTGGGTGCGGATGTAGTAGCCGATGGCGATGATCACGACCGACAGCCAGAAGCCGATGCGCCAGCCCCAGGCGAGGAAATCGGCCTCGCTCAGCAGGGCCGACAGGGCCAGCATGACCACCGTGGCCAGCAGGTTGCCCACCGGCACCGCCGCCTGCGGGAAGCTGCCCCAGAAGGCGCGGCTGCGGTTCGGGCTGTGCTCGGTGACCAGCAGCACCGCCCCGCCCCACTCCCCGCCCAGGGCGAAGCCCTGGATGAAGCGAAGCGTCACCAGCAGGATGGGCGCGAGGTAGCCGATCGAGGCGAAGCTGGGCAGGCAGCCCATCAGGAAGGTCGAGGCGCCGATCAGCAGCAGCGAGAACTGCAGCAGCGACTTGCGCCCGACCCTGTCGCCGATGTGCCCGAACACCACCCCGCCCAGCGGCCGGGCGATGAAGCCCACCGCATAGGTTGCGAAGGCGGCGATGACGCCGTCCAGCTCGTTTCCGGTCTGGGGGAAGAACAGCTGCCCGAACACCAGGGTGGCGGCGGTGCCGTAGAGGAAGAATTCGTACCACTCGACCACCGTCCCGGCCATCGAGGCGCCGACCACCTTGCGCAGGTAGGGCAGATCGGCGGTCTGTTCGTGCTGCATGGGTCCCTCCGCCGACCTGCATGAACCGGGCCTGTTGTGGATTCAAGGCCTTGCGCCCGAACCCGTAACCCCGTTGGGTGTCATGGCAGCGGGACGCGACTCGCTCGGAACGGGAACCGGCGCCGTAGTGGCGCGCTTAGGGGCGCGGAGTCAGGGGCGGGCATGGCGAACGGCGGCAACCCGAGATCGGTGCGTTCGATCCTCGTGCTGTTCGCGCTCTGCATCGTGCTGCCGGCCACCCTGGCGATCGGCGGCCTCGTCGCGTGGAACGTGCAGGAGATGCGGCGCTCGCAGGAGGCGGAACTCCTCGCCATCGCCCGGTCCGCCTCGAAGACGGTCGATCTGCGCATGGCGAAGTACGCCACCGCCGCGAGCGCCATCGCCACCTCGATCCCCGTCCTCGCCGGAGACTGGACGGCCACGCGGGAGCGCGTGGACCGACTCGAACTCGGCGACACGGCCTGGGTGGTGATCACCGATCGTGCGGGCCGGCGGCTGCTGAACACCAACCCGGCGGTGCCGGCGGACCCCGTCGTCCGGCTGCCCCGCCCGGCCAGCATACAGGCGGCGCTGCAGTCGCCGGACCCCGTGATCAGCGACCTGTTCACCGGCTCCAGCACAGGCCGGAAAGTCGTCGCGGTTGAGCACGCCGTGCCCGACAGTGCGGACGATCGGGTGGTTTCCCTGGTGGTCGATCCGGTGGGACTGCTCCCGACGCCTTCCGAACTGGCCGTACCCAGCGCCGCCTTCACCACGCTGGTCGACCGCCACCATCACATCGTTGCGCGAAGCCGGAATCACGCCCGCTGGCAGGGCGCCAGCGCGACCCCGAACATGAGAGCGGCGATGTCGCGGAGCGCGGAAGGCGTCACCGCCAGCCGGTCCCTCGACGGCGAGCCGACGGTGGTCGCCTATACCCGGTCCAACCTGACCGGCTGGACCACCCTGGTGGTGATCCCGCGCACCGCCTTCCTGCAGCCGGTCTGGCGCAACGGCGTCGCCTTCGGACTCGTCGCCGCCGCCCTCCTTCTGCTCGGCGCCGGCCTCGCGCGCGGCTTCGGCAACGGTCTGATCCGCGAGCTGCGGGCGCTGGAGGATGACGCGGAGCGCCTCGGTCACGGCGAATTCGTGGCCACCCGCACCAGCCGGATCGACAACATCGGCCGCGTGCAGGCCGCGCTCAGCGCCGCCTCCGCCGAGCTGCGCAGCCGGGCCTCCCGGCAGCAGCTGATGATCAACGAGCTGAACCACCGGGTGAAGAACACCCTGGCGACGGTGCAGGGCATCGCGGTGCAGACCTTCCGCCACGGCGACGCCGACGCCCCGTCGAAGTTCGACCACCGCCTGGGAGCCCTCGCAGGCGCGCACGATCTCCTGACCCAGACCTCCTGGGAGCCGTTGGACATCCGGTCGGTGGTGGACCGCTGCGGCGAACCGGCGGCGGGAGGCATCGCCGCCTCCGGTCCGTCGGTGATGTTGCCGCCCCATGCGGCGCTGGCCCTGTGCATGTGCCTGCACGAGCTGGTCACCAACAGCCTGAAGTACGGCGCCCTCTCGGTCCCCGGCGGAAAGATCCTGCTCAGCTGGACGCTGATCCCGGAAGCCGGCGAAATCGACTTCCTGTGGCGGGAACAGGGCGGGCCGCCGGCCCGGCCGCCCGAGCGCAAGGGCTTTGGCACCCGCCTCGTGGACCGGCTGGTGCGCAATGAACTCGGCGGGTCGCTGGAGCGGGATTTTGGCCCCGACGGGCTCGAGATCCGCGCCCGCCTCGCCCCGCCCGAACACAAGCGCTGGCGCAACACGTTCGATTGACCGCAGCGTCCCCGGCCGCCCGCCGGAACCCTGCGGCCGCGGCTACGCTTCCCCTTCCATGCTCAAGTCCCGCATGAACCCGCGCGTCTTCTGGGGAGCCAGCCTGATCATCGGCGGGCTGCTCGCCGCCGCCGTGGCGGCCCCCGCCTCGTCTGACCGGATATTCCAGGCGGCCCAGGCGTGGGTGATCGGCGCCTTCGGCTGGTTCTACATCGCCGCCGTCGCGGGATTCCTGCTGACGGTCATCGGCCTCGCCCTTGCGCCCACGGGACGTCTGCGACTGGGCGCGGACGACGCCGAACCCGACTTCCCGTGGCTGTCATGGATCGCCATGCTCTTCGCCGCCGGGATGGGCATCGGCCTGATGTATTTCGCCGTCGCCGAACCGGTGCAGCACTACATCGCCCCGCCCGACGTCGAGCCGCGCACCTTCGACGCCGCCCGCGAGGCGATGGTCATCACCTTCTTCCACTACGGGGTCCACGCCTGGGCGATCTACGCCCTGGTCGGCCTGAGCCTGGCCTATTTCGCCTGGCGCAAGGGCCTCCCGCTGACCCTGCGCTCGGGCCTTTTCCCGCTGCTCGGGCGGCGCATCCACGGGCCCCTCGGCGACGCGGTCGACATCTTCGCCATCTGGGGGACGGTCTTCGGCATCGCCACCTCCCTCGGCTTCGGGGTGGCGCAGATCAACAGCGGCCTCAACTACCTCGTCGGCCTGCCGGTCGGCGCCGGGGTGCAGGTCGGCCTGATCGCCCTGGTGATGGGCGCCGCCATGATTTCGGTGCTCACCGGGCTCGACCGCGGGGTCCGCCGACTGTCGGAACTGAACCTCGTGCTGGCGGTGCTGCTGATGGTTTTCGTGCTGGCGGTCGGCCCGACCGGCTTCCTGCTGAAGGCGGTGTTCCAGAACCTCGGCCTGTACCTGGACGAGTTCTTCGTCCGGACTTTCAACCAGTACGCCTACGAACCCCGCGGCTGGATGGCCAACTGGACCCTGTTCTACTGGGCCTGGTGGATAGCGTGGTCGCCTTTCGTCGGCATGTTCATCGCCCGCATCTCACGCGGGCGGACGGTGCGCGAGTTCATCCTGGGCGTCCTGCTGGTCCCCGCCGGCTTCACCTTCCTGTGGATGACCGTGTTCGGCAACACCGCCATCGCCCTCGACATGGGCGGGGCGCAGGGCGCGATCTCGGCGGCGGTCAGCGCCGACCTTTCGACGGCCATCTTCCGCTTCTTCGAGTACCTGCCCGGGACGGCGATCACCTCGACGATCGCCGTGCTGCTGGTGGCGGTGTTCTTCGTCACCTCCGCCGACTCGGGCTCCCTGGTCATCGACACCATCGCCTCGGGCGGAGCGGACGAGACGCCGCGCTGGCAGCGGGTCTACTGGTGCTCGATCGAGGGCCTCGCCGCGGCCCTCCTGCTGCTGGCCGGCGGCCTGGGCGCGTTGCAGGCCGCCACCCTCGTCTCCGCCCTGCCCTTCACCGCCATCATGATCCTGCTGGCCTTCGGCCTCGTGCGGCAGATGAACGCCGATCGGCAGGGCGTGCCCCTGGGCAAGCCCGTTCCGCCCCTGGGCGAGCGGCTCAAGCGAATTCTGGCGCCGGCGCGCCGGCGCGACGTCGACCGCCAGATCGAGCAGCACGCGGGGCCCGCGCTGGAGGCCGTCCGTCGCGGACTGGAAGCGGAAGGGGTGCCCGACGCGACGGTGGAACGGGATGCGGACGGCGTCAGCCTGTCCGCGCCGGCCGGCGGCCTGCCCTTCGCCTACCGCATCGCGGCCGTCGCCCGACCGCTGCCCGCCTTCACCGCTCTGGAGGCCCCGGAGCCGCGGCGCACCCACGAGTGGCGGCTGGTCGCCCGCGCCGGCCCGGGGGACCGCGGCCGCGACGTCACCGGCTTCACCACCGAGCAGCTGATCGCCGACGTGCTCGAACGTCTGGAACAGCAACGGCGCGCCCACAGGCCCGGGACCTGAGGCGCGCTGGAGGAATTCTGCGGCTCCGGTGAAACCGCCCTTTCCTCAGCGACTTGTCTCTTCATGAGCAAGTCCGTCGACGACATCCGGAGTGAGCTGTCCGGGCTGATCCGCGACGCCGTGCCGGAGGAGGATCCGGCGCGGCGGCAGGCCCTGCTCGTGCTGGCCGACCACTGGTCGGACATCATGCGTCGCCGCCATGCGGCCGGCCTCGACGCCCGGGAGTCGCCCGAAGCCTGAGCTCAGACGGGCGGATCCGCCTCGTGCACCGCGCCGAACACGCGCCGGAAGCTGGTCTTCAGGGCTGCGTCGGCCTCGTCCATGGTCGCCGGCACGCCCAGATCCACCAGGCTGGTGACGCCGTGCTCCTGGATGCCGCACGGGACGATGCCGGCGAAATGCGACAGGTCCGGCTCCACGTTGAGGCTGACGCCGTGGAAGCTGACCCAGCGGCGAACCTTGACCCCGATGGCGGCGATCTTGTCCTCGCGGCTCCAGCCGGCCCCCTTCCGCTCCACCCAGACCCCGACGCGGCCCTCCCTCGCGCCGGCGGGCACGCCGAACTCGCCGAGGGCGCCGATGATCCACTGCTCGAGCCCCCGCACGAAGGCGCGCACGTCGCGCCCGCGGTGGCTCAGGTCCAGCATCACATAGGCCACCCGCTGGCCCGGACCGTGATAGGTGAACTGGCCGCCGCGTCCGGTGCGGTGGACCGGGAAGCGGCCGGGATCCAGAAGGTCCTCGTCCCGGGACGACACCCCGGCCGTGTAGAGCGGCGGGTGCTCCAGCAGCCAGACGAGCTCGCCGGCCTTGCCGGACACGATGTCGGCGGCCCGCCGCTCCATCGCCCGCACGGCGGCGGGATACGGGACACGGTCGGTCGACACGGCCCAGCCGGCGGCGCGACCGTCCGCGCGGACCAGTTTGTGCAGCGGCGCTTCGCTTAAGGTTGGAGAAACCATGACGCTCCAATGTGGGGGCCGGGAGCGCCATGCAAGACCAGCCCGCCCAAGTCCAGTCAGCGTCGAGTACCCCCATGAGCCAGATCGAAGCCGTCGACGTGGAGATCTCGGTCGTGCTGGGGCGCTCCGTGCTGCCCATGGCCCAGCTTCTCCGCATGGGCCGCGGCGCCGTGATCCCGCTCGACGCGTCGGAGCACGACGAGGTCTGGATCCTCGCCAACAACCACCCCGTCGCCCGCGGCGCCATCGAGATCCGCGACGACCGCATCGCCATCACCGTGACGCGGCCGGCGGACGTCTACGACTTCATGGCGGGGGCGGCGTAGGGGGAGGCGGCAGGCAGCAGGCAGCAGGCAGCAGAGAAAGCGCCGCGTGGTTGAGCCTGGCGACCGGAGACATCCATGCCCGCCGTCCGCACCTATCGCGATCTTCTCGTCTGGCAGCGCGCCATGGACATCGCCGTGGCCGTGTACGAGCACACCCGCAGCTACCCACGCGAGGAGCTTTTCGGTCTGACTGCGCAGAGTCGCCGCGCAGCCGGCTCAATCGCGGCCAATATCGCCGAGGGCTAGGGTCGGGCCACGAAGCAGGCCTACATCAACTTCCTGCGGATCGCCCGAGGCTCCCTGAAGGAGCTCGAAACCCATCTCATCCTCGCAGAACGCGTCGGAGTAGCCGCTGCGGGCCCGACTGCCGCGCTTCTGGAGCGGACGGATGAACTCGGGCGGATGCTGCATGGGCTCATCTCCAAGGTCGGCGTCGACGCCACGCCGTGATCTTCTGCTGCCCGCTGCCTGCTGCCTGTTGCCTCGCCGCTGCGCCTCCGCTATCAGCCCCCCTCCGATGCGAGCGGTCGTGGCGGAATTGGTAGACGCGCAGCGTTGAGGTCGCTGTGGGGCAACCCGTGGAAGTTCGAGTCTTCTCGACCGCACCATCGATACTTTGAAGGGCGACTCATCGGCATAATGCTGATCTGACATGCAGGGAGGTCGACGCGTGAGCACCACCGCATCCGCCCCCCTGCCGCCCGACGAGGCCGACATCGAACACGTGGCGCTGGACGAGGACTATGTCCTGACGGCGAGCTTCGTGGAGAAGGTCGTCGACGCCGCCGACGACGGCGACGGCCTGAGGCTGCGCGCCCTGCTCGAGGACCTGCACCCCGCCGACGTGGCCGACCTGATGGGCTTCCTGACCGCGGAGCACCGCGCGGTGGTCACCCTGTGGCTGCCGCCCGACCTGCTGGCCGAGACCCTGCCCGAGCTCGACGACGGCATCCGCGAGGAGGTGCTGGAGCGCGTCCCGCACCTGACGCTGGCGGAGGCGCTGCAGGAGCTCGACTCCGACGACGCCGCCGCCGTGGTCGAGGACCTTGAGGCGCACCAGCGCGAGAAGGTGCTGGCGGCCATGCCCGAGGTCGACCGGGCCGCCATCGAGAGTTCGCTGGGCTATGCCGAGGATTCGGCCGGCCGCCTGATGCAGCGCGAGGTCATGGCCGCGCCGCAGTTCTGGAACGTCGGCGACACCATCGATCACGTGCGCGCCCAGGGCGAGGATCTGCCCGAACTGTTCTTCGACATCTATGTCGTCGATCCGCTGAACCGTCCGGTGGGCGGGGTGCCGATCAGCCGCCTGCTGCGGACCCCGCGGGCCACGCCGCTCAGCGAGATCATGGAGCCGGTCAACGAGATCGCCGTCGACCAGGACCAGGAAGAAGTCGCCTACATCTTCGAGAAGTACCACCTGATCTCGGCCCCGGTCATCGACTCGGCCGGCCGGCTGGTGGGCCAGATCACCGTCGACGACATCGTCAACATCATCCAGGAGGAGAACCGCGAGGACATCCTCCGTCTCGCCGGCGTTTCGGACGAGGACCGCGGCTCCTCGGTGCCGGAAATCGTCCGGGGTCGAGTGCCCTGGCTGGCGATCAATCTCGCCACGGCGGTGCTGGGGGCCAGCGTGATCGGCTGGTTCGAGTACACCATCCAGCAGATCGTGGCCCTGGCGATCCTGATGCCGATCGTCTCGGCCATCGGCGGCAACGCCGGCACCCAGGCCCTGACGGTGACCGTGCGGGCCCTCGCCACCCGCGAACTGAACAGCTCCAACGCCCCTCGCACCTTCTGGCGCGAACTGCTGGTGGGGATGGCCAACGGGCTGGTGCTGGCGCCGCTCATCGGTCTGGCGACCGCCTTCTGGTTCCGGGACGAGGACTGGCGCATCGGCCTGGTCATCGCCGCCGCCATGGTGCTCAACCTGCTGGTGGCCGCCACCGTGGGCGTGCTCACGCCGCTCACCCTCTCCCGCCTCAAGTTCGACCCGGCGGTGTCCTCGGCCGTCTTTGTCACAGCGACGACCGATTTCTTCGGTTTCCTGATCTTCCTCGGACTGGCGACGATCGTGCTCCTGTAGGCGCGGAGCTTGCTGCTCCCGTCTCAAGCGAGCGTCTCCCGTCTCGATTTGGATCAATCCGGTGTCCGAACCCGCCAGGCCACGTCTGAAGGTCTCCCGCGAAGGGATGATCCTCATCAAGAGCTTCGAAGGCTTCCGGCCGCGCGCGGCGAGGGGCGACGACGGCCGCTGGGTGATCGGCTACGGCCACACCGCTTCGGCCCGCGAGGGGCTGACCGTCGGCGAACAGGACGCCGAGCTCCTCCTGCAGTACGACCTCTTGCCGGTGGTCAAGGCGCTGAACGAGCGGGTCGAGGCGCCGCTGAACCAGCACCAGTTCGACGCCCTCGCCAGCTTCGCCATCTCTGTCGGCGTCGAGCGCTTTCTCGCCTCGGACGTGCTGCAGCGTCTCAATTCGGGTCGCGCCGGTGAGGCCGCGGACGCCCTGATCGGCTGGCCGGAGCCGCCGTCGGCGGACAACGCCCTGCGCCGCCGCGCGGCCGAGCGCGCCCTGTTCTTCGCCGATCCGCAGTCGCCCGTACACCTCGCCGACCTGCTGGCCGCGCCCCTGCCTCCGCCGGAGATCCCTGCGCCTACCGGCTCCGGGCCGGCTGAAGACGCCGCCGACGAGGGAACGCCCGCGGCCGAAGCGCCAGACGCCGCGCCTGCGCCGCAGGCCGGGGCGACCGCCCCCGCCTGGGCGCCGCAGGAACGGGCCTTCCTGCCGCCGCGCCCGACGCTGGTGCACCAGTGGTTCTCCCCCTACGCCGGCGTCGCCCCCGGTCCGCTGCCGGGCTTTCCGTCCGCAGCGCCGCCGCCGGGGCCGCCTGCCGACCCGGGTCCGCCGGCCGCGGAACCGTCCGTCGCGGAGGCCCCCGCTCCGGAGAGCCCCGCTTCGGAGAGCCCCGCCCCGGAGAGCGCGCCTCCGGACTCCGGGACTGCGGAAACGCCGGAGCCCTTCCCTGCCTGGCCCCCGGCCGCGGGAGAGGCTGCGCCGCCGCCTGCCCCGTTCCCGGCTGCCGAGGACAGCGCCCCGATCGTCCCGACCTTCGGGGAGCCGCTGGTCCTGACGCCGCCCGCCGAGGCGGAAGCCGTGCACCCGGGTCGCGAGCCCTGGCCTGACGCCGCTCCGGCCGATCCGGAAGCGGGGGAGCTCTTCGACGAGCCGCCCTCCGCTCCCGTCCTGCGGCACGAAGCCGGGGTCCCGTCGACGCGTCGCTTCGACTGGGGCGAGACCGGCGCCTTCATGATCATGGGCGCCATCGGCCTGGCGGCCTGCGCCTTCTCGGCCGCCGCCTTCCGCAAGGCGATGACCGACGATTCCTTCATCGGCGACTTCACCCTCATCGGCTGGGTGCTGGCGCTGATCGGCCTGACCTGCGTCGGCGTGTCCGCGTGGAACCTCTATCGTCGCTGGGGGCGGCGCGACTGACTTTGCCCGGCGCGCCGGCGGTGCTACGCCCGGCCTCATGAGCATTCCCAACGCCCCCCAGTCGATGGAATTCGGCCTCGGCGACACCGCCGACATGATCCGCGAAACGACCGCCCGCTGGGCCGCCGACCGGCTCGCGCCGCTGGCGGCCGAGATCGACGAGAAGAACGAGTTCCGGCGCGAGCTGTGGCCCGAGATGGGCGAGCTGGGCCTGCACGGAATCACCGTCGAGGAGGAATGGGGCGGCCTCGGCCTCGGCTACCTCGAGCATGTGGTGGCCATGGAGGAGGTGTCCCGCGCCTCGGCCTCGATCGGCCTCAGCTACGGCGCCCACTCCAACCTGTGCGTCAACCAGATCCGCCGCTGGGGCACGGAGGAGCAGAAGCGTCGCTATCTGCCGAAGCTGATCTCGGGCGAGCACGTCGGCTCGCTGGCCATGTCCGAGGCGGGGTCGGGGTCGGACGTCATGTCCATGCGCACCCGGGCCGAGAAGAAGGGCGACCGCTACGTCCTGAACGGGACCAAGTTCTGGATCACCAACGCGCCCCACGCCGACACCCTCGTGGTCTACGCCCGCACCGGCGACGGCAACGGCGGCGTCACCGCCTTCCTGATCGAGAAGGGCATGAAGGGCTTCAGCGTCTCGAAGAAGCTGGACAAGATGGGCATGCGCGGCTCCGACACCGCCGAGCTGGTGTTCGAGGACTGCGAGGTCCCGGAGGAGAACATCATGGGCGGCGAGGGCCGCGGCGCGGCCGTGCTCATGTCCGGCCTCGACTACGAACGCGCGGTCCTCTCGGCCGGCCCGCTCGGCATCATGCAGGCGGCGCTGGACGTCGTCCTGCCCTACGTCCGCGAGCGCAAGCAGTTCGGCAAGGCTATCGGATCGTTCCAGCTGATGCAGGGGAAGATCGCCGACATGTACGTGGCCCTGAACTCGGCCCGCGCCTACGTCTACGCCGTCGCCCGCGCGTGCGACTCCGGCCTGACCACCCGCTACGACGCCGCCGGCGCCATCCTGCTGGCCTCCGAGAACGCGGTGAAGGTGAGCCTTGAGGCGGTGCAGGCCCTCGGCGGCGCCGGCTATACGAAGGAATGGCCGGTCGAGCGTCTGGTCCGCGACGCCAAGCTCTACGACATCGGCGCCGGCACCAACGAGATCCGGCGCTTCCTGATCGGGCGGGAGTTGCTGGGCGGGTGATGCGGCTCGGGGGAGTCGTCCTCGCCGGGTTCCTGGCCGCTTCTCCGGCGGCGGCCGACCCGACATCGCGGCGCGACCTAGAGGCGACAGCCGCCCGTATCCTCGCCCATCAGGACGCCTTGTCCCGCATCTGGCCGGGGTTCTGGCCAGACGGGCAGCCGTTCATCATCCATCATCCGGAGACCGGCGCGGTTTTCGCCGGCGGGGCGGCGCCGGCGGGTCCGGAGTTCCGACCGGGGCCCCTTCCGGGCGCCGTGAGCAGCTACGAACTCGATTACCCTTCGGGCGTCGCCAATACCGTCGCCCTCAGGTACGAAGGCGAGGCCGCCGACCTTGAGACCCTCTTCCACGAGCAGTTTCACGATCATCAGACGGGAGCCTTCCGCTGGCTTGGGGACGGCGCGGATGAGTTCGTCGATGTCTCCCTCATTCCTGACCTCGCCGGCTTCGCGGCCGCGGCGGAAATCGAGCGGCGCGTTCTGGCGGAGGCCCTAAACGCACGTCGGCCGGACGACCGGCGCCGCCTCGCGGCACGATATGTCGCGCTGCGCCGTCACCGCCTGTCCTCCTTCAGTCCGGCGGTGGCGAATGCCGAGGCCTATCGCGAATGGAGCGAGGGAACGGCCGAGTACGTCGGGGTGCTCGGCGGGTCGATCGTCGCGGGACGGCCGGGTCGCGCCCGGGCGCGCATCGTCGAGGCCCTGCGCCGGGATCTCAACGCTGCGGCCGGGGGATTCTCGGTCAATTGGTTCCGGTGGAGGGCGTACGGCGTCGGCGCCGCGCTGGCTTGGCTTCTGGATGACCTCGGCGTCGACTGGCGCGCCGACATCGAGAGGGGAGCGCATCTGGACGCCCGCCTGGCGCAGGCCTTGGGCGACTCCGCCGGACAGCCGGACGCCGCCGCCCTGCTCGGCCGATACGGCTACCGCCGGCTGCGGCAGGAGATGGAAGGCAGGCTGGAGCGTGCTCCGCAGGCGCCGTCCAGCCGGGAGGAATTTCTCGCCAGCGCGCCGGTGAGGCTGGCCATCCACATCGATGTTCCTCCGGCGCGCGCGTCCGAGCTCGAGATGTCGTTCCAGGCTACGGGCATGACCCCGCTGCCCGGCGAAGTTCTGGCGCTCACCGATGTCGGCTATCTGACCGTTCGCATCGGCAATGTGGACCTGTGGGTGTCGGAGCGTCCGGTGCTGACGGAGATGGCGGGGACAAGCGCCCGTCAGATCGTGATGCTGTCCAGCTTCGACGGCCTGGAAGAGCTTGCTGCGGCGGCCGGCGGCGAACCGGCGCCCCTCGACTTCGACCTCGGCTGGCTTCGCCTGAAGGCAACCGCCGCGACGGTTGAAGTTTTCGACAACGAGATCCGTCTGCACCTCGTGCCCTGACCCGCGCCGCCGGAACCCGCGAGGCGGCGAAACGATTGTCGCTGCACGCAGGAGAGTCAGCCATGCCCGCCAAATCCGCCGCCCAGCAGAAGGCCGCCGGCGCCGCCCTGTCGGCCAAGCGCGGCGACACGCCGAAGTCGAAGCTCCAGGGACCGTCGAAGTCGATGGCCGAATCGATGAGCGAGAAGGAGCTGGAGAAGATGGCCAGCACCAGTCGCAAGCACAAGCCGGAGCACAAGTCCGACGCCTGACCGCCGCCCCCCTCGGCCGGCGGCGCCGCATGTGGATGTTTGTTAAGTGGCGCTTGCGCCCCGACGTGCATAGATCGCCGATACAACCGTCCAGCCGAGCCGTCGCCCGATGCCCGACTACGACTACCAGAGCGACACACGGCCGTTCTCGCAGGTGATCGAGGACATCGGCCGCAAGGACGATCGCAAGCTCTACCTGGGCGAGCTGGTCGACGCCTTCGGCGAGCGGGGCTTCGGGGCCCTGATGCTGTTCTTCGGCCTGCTCAACATCGCCATCGGGATCATCCCCGGAACCACCACCATCCTCGGGGCGCCGCTGCTGCTGATGGGGCTGCAGCTCGCCACCCGCCAGGACCAGCTGTGGCTGCCGCGCTGGGCGCTGAAGCGCTGGATCGAGCGCAAGGCCTACCGCGAGGGGGTCGAGAAGGTCCTGCCGCGCGTGCGCATGGTCGAGCGCCTGTCCCGGCCGCGGCTGCACGCGATGACCAGCGAGGTCTCCGAGGTGCTGATCGGCCTGGCCACCGTCGCCCTCGCCTGCATTCTCATCCTGCCGATCTGGGGCGGCAATCTGGTGCCGGCCCTGATCATCTCCACCTTCGGCTTCGGCCTGATGCAGCGCGACGGCCTGGTGGTGCTGATCGGCTGGGTCGGCGTGACCGGAGTGGCGCTGTTCATCTGGCTGGCCTGGGAGATCGTCAGCCGCGCCTTCGTCGCCGTGTACCAGATGTTCGGCCTGGGCTGAGACGCGAGACGCCGGAGAGGTCTCCCTCCCCGGCGCCTGCGAGAGCCTGACGTGAATCAGCCGCGGAACAGCGACAGGACCAGCTGCGGAGTCTGGTTGGCGATTCCCAGCGCCTGAACCCCCAGCTGCTGCTTTGTCTGCAGGGCCTGGAGCTTGGCGCTTTCCTTCGCCAGATCGGCGTCGACGAGGTTCCCCACTCCCGCCTCCAGCGCATCCGTCAGCTTGCCGACGAAGGTGATGTGGGTCGAGAGCGCCTTCGACTTGGTGCCCAGCCGCGCGAGCGCGCCCGAGACCGTGTCGATGGAGGCCGTGACGTCCGCCAGGGCGTTCGTCGCGTCCGTCAGGGTGTCGATCGTCTGCGTCGCCGCGACCGAGACGTTCGTGCTGCCCAGAGCCATGACCTCGGCGCCGACGGTGAGCGTCGACGAGCCTTGCGCATTGGCCAGCGCCTGGAACCCCGTCGCGGCCGTCTCCAGCAGGTTGATCCCGTTGAATTCGGCGTTGGCGGTGACCGAGGCGATCTGGTCGCGCAGGGCGACGAAATCCTCGTTCAGGGCGGCCCGGGCCGCGGTCTTGAGCGACGCGTCGGTCGCCGCGAGAGCCTTCTCCTTCATCTGGAGCAAGAGGTCGGAGACCGTCTCGCCCGCCGCCAGCGCCACATCGACCGCGGCGACGCCGCGATCGAGAGACTGTTTCACCGCGGTCAGCGCCCCGATCTCGGCTCGTTGGCCTTGGGCGATCGCCCAGATGGCCCCGTTGTCCTTGGCGTTCGCCACAGATTTCCCGGTGTTGATCCGGCTCTGCGTCGTCGCCAACTGGGCGTTGGTCGCGTTCAGGTTCTGGAGCGCGATCTGCGCGCCCACGTTGGTGTTGACCGACATGACCATCGGCTGTTCCTTCCATTCTGGTCGGGTGGCTAACGGCCTTCTGGCCGTCGAACCGGTTCTGGTTCACACGCCCTGGCGCAAGAACCATGCCCGTCCACGGAAGCGGAAAAGTCGAGGCTTTACAGGGGCCAGGGCTCGACCCCCGGCCGTCGGGCGGCGGCAATCGCCGCCGTCGCCGGGTCAGAATTGCCGGGCCTGCCGGGTCAGGCGGCCTGGGCCGGCGCGCCGGGGCCGGCCAGGCCCTGCATGATCATCCGGTTGATGTCGATGAGGGGCTCGAAGTCCTCCTCGCCGCGCATCACCGCCGACGAATGGCGGCCGACGAACAGGCTGATCGAGATGATCTGCGCCCGCAGCGCCTGGTCCATGGCGTTGTCGGGATTGGCGCAGTCGGTGGCCAGCGTCGACCACAGGCGCCGGTTCCAGTCCAGCGCGTCGATGCGGGTGGCGATGTCCTTGGGATCCACCGTGGCGGCGTGCATCAGCGCCCGGGTCACCTGCCCGA
>Ga0233425_10006509_pt1 | contig 17248 bp, 12 predicted proteins | sample Watercolumn_Towu_2_FD_181712 | JGI IMG/M metagenome (GOLD analysis project Ga0233425, IMG submission 181712) | Freshwater microbial communities from Lake Towuti, South Sulawesi, Indonesia - Watercolumn_Towuti2014_140_MG | ecosystem: Environmental > Aquatic > Freshwater > Lake | place... | reverse complement strand
ACGTAATTCGTCATTTTCTCTTTTGGCTTTTTTATCCTTCATGTTTTTTCCTCTCATAGCCGGTTGCCGGTCTAGCGCTGATGATCCGAGTCTTGTCTCCCCTGTCCGTATGAGCCACAACAATCATCCGGTTTTTAGAGGAAAAACCAATGGTGATGAATCGCAGTTCCTCCAGCGAATGATCGGGATCATCAAACGTTGCTGAAAGTGGATCGTAAAACGTTGTAACGGCTTCATCAAAAGAAACGCCATGTTTTTTAAGATTAGAGCTTGTCCCAAAGTTACGTGAATAAGGTAAGGGTAAGCGATTAAGGCCAAAAACCTATTGGGCTCAGGGGATGGTCATTTTGTGGATTGTCCACCTTAAGGCCCCAATCCCAATAGGACTGAATCGTTTCCGTTTTCAGGACAAAGCAGGCCTTTGCCAAAGCTATTTTTATCTCAGGGCTAATTTTTTAGCCTGGGATCAACGCAGAAATCAGGGCCGGGTTGGGGCACTGAACTACCCTTTGGACAACCACAAAATGACCATCCCCTGAGCCCTTTATCACGTAACTTTGGGACATACCCTAGGATTATTTTTAGCTTTACGGGAGTCCCATTCAAATCGCATAATTCTATTATACCGTATTTAAAGTATTTTATCCAGAGGTCTATCGTTACTGATATCTACTTGTCTTATTGAGCCGCGCGTAACTCTTCTCGAACGACGCGAGGGATAACCTCTTCAAGAGCTTGTTCCTGGTGTTCCATATAACTTCGGAGAGCATCATTGACCATAATCTGGCAGTTACCTCTCCCCTGACCCTCGACTTTTGAACGAAACCAATCGATAATATCCCGATCCAGGCGAATGGTAATCCGGACTTTATTCCCTGAGGATGGAATTACGGCACCTCTTCGTCCTTTACTAAAATCAAATTTCGCTTTCATCTTGTTTTACCTCAAAACAGGACGTTGTTTCGGAGTTGACTTATATTCCATCCGCTCTTTTTGTCCGCTTCCATCACCCAGCCGCCGCCCATGGCCTTATAAATGTTGGCCAGGGCAATGAACAGGGCGGCCCGGGCCTGGGCCGTACTCAGTTCCGCCGGGAAGAGCTGCTGTTGGGCCGTGAGTACCGTCAAATAAGTAGTGTAGCCCCCTTGGTATTGGAGCCAAGCCAGACGGACATAGGCCTTGTAAGCTGCCACCCGTTTCTCTTCAGCGGCCAACTGCGCTCGCAGGTTCCGGTATGTCGCCAAGGCATTTTCCATATCGACAAAGGCATTCTGGATGGCCTGTTCATAGGCGAACAGGACTGCCTTCTGATTTGCTTCCGCCTGCTTCACCTGACCGGTAATAGTACCGGCCGAAAAGATGGGACCGACAATAGAACCGGCATAATTCCAGGTGTTACTCGGTCCCAGGAAAAGATTGGACAAGGCTTCGCTGGCGGCTCCGGCGGCGGCGGTCAGGGAGATAGTAGGGAAATAAAGGGCTTTGGCCGCTCCGATCTGGGCGTTGGCCGCGATCAAGGACTGTTCGGCTTTTAAGATGTCCGGCCGGCGTTCCAGCAATTGGGAAGGCAAGCCGGCCGGGATCTGGGGCATAACCAATTCAATCACCGGTTTTCCCCGGGGGATGGGGCCGGGATTGCGGCCGAGGAGTATGGAAAGGGCATTTTCCGTCTGGGTGATCTGGGTTTCGATTTGGGGAATAGTCACGGCCGCTGTTTGGTACTGGGTTCGGGCTTGCTCCACCACTATTTGTGAAATCTGGCCATACTTAAACTGTAATTCGAAGAGCTTTACCGATTCATCGTAGGCCTTAAGGGTACTCTTGGCTATTACCAATTGTTCATCAAGGGCCCTGAGTTGAATATAGGAAACGGCCACTTCGGCCACCAGAGAGAGTATGACCCCCCGGCGTGCCTCGACGCCGGCCAGCAGGTTGGCCCGGGCGGCTTCGGCCAGCCGTCTGATGCGCCCCCAAAGATCGATCTCCCAACTGGCGCTTCCCTGGATTTGAAAATTGTTAAGGGGATTGGGGTCCGAAGCCGGCACGGCTGTATTCTTCGATAAATATTGGCGGTTTCCGGCGGCGTTGACGTTGATTTGGGGGAACAGGGCGGCACGGGAAGTCAGGAGTGCACCCGCCGCCCGTTCGATGTTGGCCGCCGCTGCTTTTACGTTCTTGTTTTGGATCAAGGCTTCAATGATCAGTTGATCCAGAATCGGGTCATTAAACTGATTCCACCAGGTGGAGTTAGCCATTTCAGCCGCCTCCTGGGGTTCATAACGGAACAAGGCAGGCATATCGACCTTGGGCCTCTGATAGTCCGGCCCCATCATACATCCCGACAGCAACAGTAAAGGGATAAAAACCAGGAATGCCCGGCGCATTTTATTCACCACCTTTTTCCAAATCCTCGGAGATCTCCGGCGGTTTCTCTCTGGGGGAGCCTTCAGGCCAAGGGACCGGAGAGGGGGGCTCCTTGCTTTTCAATCGGTTACGTTCACTCAGCCGGTCGAAGAGATAGAAGAATAAAGGGACGTAGATCATGGCCAGGGTGGTCTCACCGATCATGCCTCCGATGATCCCGGTGCCGATGGAATGACGGGCATTGGCTCCGGGGCCGCTGGCCAGGGCCAGGGGCAGCACACCCAGGATGAAAGCCAGAGAGGTCATGACAATGGGACGCAACCGCTCCTCACCGGCCTTTATGGTGGCTTCCATGATCGACATCCCCTGTTTACGTAGATCTACGGCAAAGGTAACCCGCAAGACCGCATTCTTTGCCCCGAGGCCGATGAGGACCAAAAGACCGATTTGAAAATAGACGTCGTTGTGCAATCCCCGGAGCCAATTAAAGACCAAAGCGCCTAAAATGCCGAAGGGCACGGCAGTCATGACCGATCCCGGCAGGGTCCAGGATTCGAACTGGGCGGCCAGGATCAGGAAAACGATAACCAGACCGAAAACGAAAGCAACGGCCGAGGAGCCGCCTGATTTTTTTTCCTCAAAGGCCATGCCGGACCAGGCAAAACCGAACTCCTGGGGGAGTATCTCCTTGGCCACTTCCTCCATCACCCGAATCGCCTCGCCCGAACTGTAACCGGAGGCCGCCGCCCCGGTGATGGAAGCAGCCGGAAAACCGTTAAAATGGGGGACCAGGTCAGGGCTGGCGGTGTACTGGGTTTTGACCATGGCCGAGAGCGGTACCATTTCGCCGTTGGAAGACCGGGTATACAGTCGGGTGATATCCTCCGGGGTCCGACGGAAAGGGGCATCCGATTGGAGTACCACGTGCCAGACTCGGCTGTATTGATTGAATTGACTGACCACGATGGAACCGAACTGGGCTTGAAGGGCGCTATAGACATCTTCCACCGGAACCCCGAGAAGTTCCGACTTGGAACGGTCCACATCGGCCCGCAACTGTTGCGCTGCGGCCCGGAAAGTCGTATGCAACCCGGTGAGTTCCTTTCTTGTCCGGGCCTTGGAGAGGAACCGGTTAATCACCTCTTCCAGGTGCGCCGGATCGCCATCTCCCTTGTCCTGAATCCAGAACTCGAAACCTCCCGTGGTCCCGATGCCCGGAATGGCCGGCGGGGTAATGACCAGGGTCAGACCGGTTTCGATCTGCCGGGCCTGGGCCTGGACGGCTCTGGCAACGGCCCAGGCATTTTCTTTCTGCTCCCTTTCCCTGGAACCGTAGCGTTCCTTAAAATCCTTGAGCTGGACGAATAGGGTGGCGGCACTGGGTTTATACTGACCGTCCAGCAGGCTGAATCCATTGATCACCGCCCGATTGGCTACGGCCGGATGGCCAGCAAAAAGGGCATCCAGGCGTTGGGAGGACTGGACCGTTCTCGGCAAGCTGGCCCCATCGGGCATGATCAGTTGGGCAAAAACATAGCCTTGATCTTCGTTAGGCACAAAGCTGGTGGGGATGGTCCGGAAAAGATGAATGAGTCCCCAGATCAAAAAAGCCAGGAGGATAAAGGCAATGATCATCCGTTTGATCATCAGAACAACACCATCCCCAAAGGCCACGGTAAACCGATCAAATCCGCGATTGAACCAATTAAAGAATCGCTGGAACCAGGCCCAGAATCCGGACTGAGGAGGTTGAGCCGGCCTCAGGATCAATCCGCACATGGCCGGGGTGAGGGTCAGGGCCACAAATCCCGAAAGGGCCACGGAAATAACAATGGTGATGGCAAACTGCCGGTAGAGCTGGCCGGTGGTCCCCGGCAGAAAGGCCGCCGGAATAAAAACCGAGGCCATGACCAAAACTACGGAGACGAGGGAGGTACCGATTTCCTCCATGGCCTTGACGGTGGCTTCACGAGGTGGAAGATTCAGCCTGGCCATGTTGCGTTCCACATTCTCTACGACTACGATGGCATCATCCACGACCATGCCGATGGCCAGGACGATCCCGAAGAGCGTCAGGAGATTGATGGAGAATCCTAACCAGAGCATGCCGGCAAAGGTGCCGATCAGAGAAACAAAAATGGCCGCCACACAGATGATGGTCGAGCGAAAGCTCTGGAGAAACAAGTAAACCACCAGAATAACGAGCAGGACAGACTCGAAGAGGGTTTGAATCACCTCATCGATGGAGAGACGGACAAAATCGGTGTTATCCAGGCAGATGGTGTAATCAATGCCTTCGGGGATCCGCCCCTTCAGGTTTTTCAAGGTCTGGCGCACGGCCTGGGAAACCGCTATCCCGTTGGCTCCGGCCTGCTGGTTGACACAAATAAAAACCGCCGGCACTCCGTTCAAACGGGAATCGTCAATATACTGTTTGCGCCCCATCTCGACCCGGGCCACATCCTTTACCCGGACGATGGCACTGCCGTCCGGATTGGCCCGAACGATAATGTCCTGATATTCGGATGGCCGTACAAAGGGGGACTGGGTGACAACGGGCAAGGTCAACTGGATCTGGTTGTCGTTCGGTTGCTGTCCTATCTGACCGGCTCCAACCAGGGTGTTTTGTTTAGCCACAGCCCTCTGAATATCGGTCGTGGTGACACCGAGGGAGGCCATCCGGTCGGGATTCATCCAAATGCGCATGGCCTGTTCCGGCACACCGAAAATGCCGGCCTGGCCGGCCCCTTCCACCCTTTTAATGGCATCCAGCATGTAAATGTTGGCATAATTGGCCACATAGTCAGGGCTGTACCGGCCGTCCCGGTTGAAAACGCCGATGACCATGAGAGTGGAAGAAGATTTTTTTTCTACCACGACTCCATTCTTCATCACCACTTCCGGCAGTTGGGGCAGGGCCAGATTTACCCGGTTCTGAACCTGGACCTGGGCGATATCCGGGTTGGCGTCCAGGGCGAAAAAGACCGTCATGGACATCTGGCCGTTGTTGGAACTGGTCGAGGCCATGTAAAGCATTTTATCCACGCCGTTTATCTGGGCCTCGATGGGGGCGGCTACCGCCTCAGCCACCGTCTTGGAGTCGGCACCGGGATAGCTGGCATTGATCATGATTTGTACCGGGGTGATCGTCGGATATTGAGCCACAGGCAGGAGCTTAATGGCCATTAAACCGGCTATGACAATAATAAGAGATATTACCGTAGCGAAGATGGGCCGCTCGATGAAGAATCTGGAAAACATGGTTGAGACCTCTTCTATCTGCGGCCTGGGGTGCTCCCCGATTTTAGGGTTGGGCTGGCATTGTTGGACGGAGATTCCACGGTTAGCAGCTTAGACACAACCTGCAGACCAGGGGCCAGGGTGAGACCCCCGTCTACAACCACTTGATCGCCGGCTTTAAGCCCCTGGTTTATGAAGACATCGTTCCCATAATAATCGCCCAAGGCCACCGGCCGCAAATCAACCTTCTTCTCTTGGGTGACAAGCCAGACAAAATGGCCCTTAGCACCCTGTTGGACGGCCCGTTGGGGCACCGATATGGCCTTGGGCCGGACAGACCCTTTTAAACGGACGCGGACATACTGGTTTGGCCGAAGCCACCCTTTTGGGTTATCAAAACTGACCCGGAAGAGAAAGGTGCCCGTTTTGGGATTAAAGGAAGGGGAGGTAAAAGTAATCCTCCCTGTGTGGGGAAAGATCGAACCATCGATCAGGACAATTTCCGCCAAGAAATTATTGTTCGGAGGACGACGGATAAGTCCCCTGTCTACTTGTTCATAATAATGATTCAATTCGTTCTCCGAGAGGCTGAAATTGGCCCAAAGGGGAGAAAGGGCCGTTACCGTAGTGAGATGGCTGTTGGCCTGACTGACATAGGCCCCTTCCTGCTGCAAAGCGGCACCGCTGATGCCGGACAGCGGCGACCGGATCGTGCAATAGGAGAGATCGAGTTCCGCTGTCTGGAGCTGAGTCTTGGCCTGTTCCACGGCCGCCGAGGCCATTTCGTAAGAACCAACGGCGTCTTCCAGGTCTTTTTGAGAAAGGGCATTCTGGGCCACCAAAGGTTTGACCCGCCCCAGGTTAGCCCGGGCGTTTTCCTGAGCCGCCTTTTGCCTGGCCAGGGCCGCCGCGGCGCCGTTCACTTGAGCCTGAAAGGGCTTAGGGTCCAGCAGAAAAAGAAGCTGCCCTTCCTTTACGTCCGCGCCCTCGGTATAGACCTTCTTGTCGAGAAAACCTGAGACCCGGGCCCGAATCTCAACCTGATGGGAACTTTGGGTTCGGGCCACATATTCGAAGCTGACCGGCACATCCCGAGGGACCACTTTCATGCTGGTTACCGAAACCGGAGAAGACCCCTGGCTCTGAGGGGGAGTTTTCTGGCAACCCGCCTGCAGGCCGGATACGATTATTGCCGTAGCGAGGAGACACATCCAAGCGATTCGGACAGGTTGAGGGGACGAAATGATTTTTGGGGGAGTCACGGCTACCTTTCTTTTCCCTCCATCTCTCTAATGATAAGAAATTGCCGGTTGATGGAAGTAACAGGGGACGTAATAAGAGATATTAATTCCGAGTCGACTAACACTCCATCCCTTCCAACTCATAAAGGACTATTAATACAATGATCAAACAGCTACCATTATTGTGAGCAATAAGGTGATGGAGAAGAAAAGACCGTTAACCTCAAAGCTCCGGGCAAAGGGTTAAAGGAAAAAGCGGGAACAGATGGACCGAAAGGCAACTCCATCCGCCCAACTTACTGAAAGAAAAAAGAAAAAACTTAAGATTTTTTATATAGTCGATAGAAGGAAGGTGTCAAGAAAAAATTAGATTGCTGCACTGGATAAAACGAACAGAATAAAACAACCCAATATTTGTTGGCATAGGCAAGCCACCCCTCTCCCTCAGATCTTCCCAGAAAATTTTTTATCTCCGGACGAGGAGGATATCACATTTTATGATATCTTCCTGATCTCCTCTCTATTCAAGCCTTGTCAATCGAACCGAAATCGCCATAAACCAGCAAGAAAAAAGAGCGCGGCAAATCCCATAAGCACCCCGACTGACGGAAGGACCGCAGTGAATCCATAACCTCGAACGAGCAGATCCTGATACGCATCGAGGGCCCAGGCATGGGGTGTCAGCAGACCGATGGTGCGGAAAAAGGGGCGCATGACAAATCGGGGGATGAAACTCCCGCCAATGCCCGAGAGGGTCAAAAGGATCAGGACGGTCAGACCTCCGGCCTGTGCTTCCGTGCGCGCCAGGGCGGCCACCAGCACACCCAGGCCCGTGGCGGCCCCAGCCGTGGCCAAGCTGACGACGATAAGTCCGAGCAATGAATGGCCGAAAGGCATTCTCATCACCAGCAGCGCCACCAGGAAGATGACCAGAAGTTGAACCAGGTTGATCAGGTAATGAGACAGGAGTTTGCCCGCCAGCAGTACCCCGCGGCGGATGGGCATGGCCAGAAGCCGCCGGAAGGTCCCTTCCCGTCTCTCCCGGAGGATTGATTGGGCCAGCAGGCTGACAATCCAAAATAAGCCATAAATGGTATAGCCGGGGACATTCTGCTGAAAAGAGTCCGGCTTTTTCTCGGCCCGCATCCCGGCCGGGGCGATCTTCTCGATGGTCACGGCCGCGGTCCCGGTCCCGGCCGAATCCCCGGAAAGGCGGTCTCCCAGCAAGGACTTCAAATCCTCTCGTTCCGTAAGGGGTGCCTGGGGTGACCACCGGTCGAACATATAATCAATCCCCCGGGGCATCATGGCCGTAAAGGCGGCCTTCTCCAGCAGCCCCTGGAGGGTCCCGGCCACCGGTTCGATAAACTGGGTGGGTGAGGCCGGATCGGCAATCAGAAGGACTGGTCCGGTTCGTCTTTTCTCAACGGTGAATCCTTGAGAAAGGAGATCCGAAAAATCAGGCGGAAAGACCAGGGCCAGACTGCGCTTGCCCTGACGAATCAACTGTTCAGCCGTCGCCCGATCGACCGGCCGCCCCTCCCAGGTGCTTTCAACTTGAAAGCCTTTTCTTGTCGCCAGATCCTTGATCACTCGTGAGGCTTCCTGGCCCTGATCCTGATTGATCACCAGGATGGCGATCGGATTGTCGGCCCCGAAGAGCCCGCCCATGGCATAACTCATAATCAGGATGAACATCAGCGGCTGAATGAGGATCAAGGTCACCGCCCCGCGGTCCTTAAAAAATAATTTAAGATCCTTCCAGGTGAGGGCGAAGAGTTGGTTCAGCATAACACCTCCTAATCCCGCAGCCGTTTACCGGTCAGATGCAAAAACACCCCCTCAAGGTTGGGTTGGAGAATTTCCAGGGCACGGATATTTATTCCCAATTGCGAGCACAACTCGATGAAGGCCAAGACCGCCCTGGTCGCTTCAGTCGTTTCCAGATAGAAACGCCCGTTGACCTGGGAGACGGAACGGATCTCGGGGATTCTCTGGACCGCCTGCTCCAGGCCCTTCGCCGCCTCGGGAGCCACATCGGCATGGATAACCCCTCCGCCCAGGAGGTTGATCAATCCCTGGGGGGTATCCAAGGCCCGAATCTCCCCGGATTCCATGATGGCCACCCGGTCACAGAGGCGTTCGGCCTCTTCCATGTAATGGGTGGTGTAGATGATGGTCATCCCTTCAGCCTTCAATTGGGCCACATGTTCAAAAATGAAATTGCGCGATTGGGGATCTACACCCACGGTCGGTTCATCCATGAACAAGAGACGGGGACGATGAATCAGGCCCACGGCGATATTTAAACGACGCATCATCCCGCCGGAAAAAGTCTTCACCGGGTCAGCGGCCCGTTCCCTGAGCTTGACCAGATCCAGGGCCCAGTCGATCCGTTCCCGGAGCAGAGCCCCGCTCAGGCCGTAAATCCTTCCGAAAAAGTCCAGGTTATCCCGAGGGCTCAAAGGCAGATAGAGGGCGATCTCCTGAGGCACCACACCGATAAGAGGCTTGATCTTAAAGGGCTCCCGGATCAGATCAAACCCTCCGATGGTTACCTCGCCCCCGTCCGGAGGGATCAAGGTGGCCAGGATGGAAATGGTCGTTGATTTTCCCGCCCCATTGGGGCCGAGAAGACCGAAAACCTCTCCCTCCAGGATTTCCAGATTCAGGTTGTGGACGACCGTACGATCCCCAAACCGTTTAAGGAGACCTTTAATTTCTATTAGAGACCGGGGCATGAGACCCTTTCTTTGTTACGTCTTTTAATGAATCGGCCCACCAGGCGAATAGTCCCGTTCATGACGAAGGATCTAACATCTCCTCCTCTTCAAGTTTTTTCATCTGTTCTTCAAAGCAGTGCGGACAGACACCATGACTGAACTCCGCCTCTGAATGACTGGCGATGTACCGTTCCATCTGCAGCCAGCTATCTTTATCGTCACGGATCTTTTTACAGTACATACAGATCGGAATAATCCCTTCGAGGAGTTTAACCTTTGCCAGAGCCTTTTCAAGTTCGGCGACTTTCTGATTGAGTTCGGCCATGATGCGATTTCGTTCAACAACCATCTCCGAGAGTTCGGTGATTTGTTTAAGACTGTTTTTCCCGGATTCTTCGGCGATCCGCCGATAATAAACAGCCTCCTGCTCTTTCTCGGCTAACAGCGTTTCTAACTGGCCAATGCGCCCATCCGAGACCTGTTGTTGAGAAGAATTCATTTAACCCTCCGCAAAAATAATGAGCACTCCGGTCCAATCAAGACTGCGGGAAAGACCTCGAATGGGAGCTATTTCAACGCCTGAGTAAAAACCCAGCAGCAACACTCCGGCTTGCTGCATAACTTCCTGCACAATACTCGCTTCCTCGGTTTTGGTCAGGGAAATAGCCGCTGTCCGTCCTCCGCAATCGATGTAGAGAGCGAAAACAGGGTGCTTGCCTTCACTCAAAATCTTTTCCAGAAGGGCTTGACTTCCTGAACGGGTTGATTCCATCATCTTCAAGGGATCCCGTTGAAGAAATTGAATGTCGTCACCCTCCTGCGGTCCTTCCTCGAAGAGAAGGATGCCTTGCTCATCAGGCAAAGGCCCGACAATCAGGCGGTTAACATAGGCATCCTCTTCGAAGGGGGCAAAACGCAGGCCCTGATTGATACCGATGGAAAGAGCCCGCACCGGGATTTCCTTGCGCCATGATCGGCTTCCATAAGCTTCGTCGATCACCTCCACAATGGGACGACCGTCTAATTCCATAAGGACCGGTCCCTGCTGACGGGTAATACGATGGTACACCCCATCCAGATGCATACTCCCATGATTGATTGTCCCCAAAACGGTAAAAGGTCCTCTGACGGTCGTGCCGACCATTTTTTGCTTTCCCACTTCATCGCCGCCGAAAATGAAGGAAGAGTTTAACCGGAGGTCGCCTAGCATACCCGCCCCATAGATAGGAATGGAGGGCGATAGCGTAGAATATAAGCCCCGCAGGATGAACTGGGCCGGATGGAGTGAAGGGGGTTTATCTTCGGTTGCTTCTCGTTCGAGACAATCAAAAAAGAGAAACATGACCTGGTCTACCGCGGTGGAGAGGCGTTCCCCCAAGCGGGATCCTGCCCCAACTAGATCGTGCTGAATATCCGATTCACAGGCTACCGTTGCGGATAAAAAGGTCTTATCAAATATGGCCACACCAACCGGGTTGCCGCTGTAGGAGAGATCATCGAGGGTGATGATTCCCGAGGCAGCCCCGCCAACCACCGGCACACCTTTCCCCACGACGGAACGGATGCCATTAAACACAGCCTCCGGTTCATTGTCCTTTGAGGTGAAAGCCAGGACCAGTGATGCCGTTTCAATCCCTCCGGAAACCATCGCCTCCCTGGCCGCCTCCACACCTCCCTGGAAGGCATCCAACCCGTTGTTATAGCCAACCCCGACTTTACCTGTTCTCATCGACGTCTCCTGGGAAGATTGTCCGGATAAAAAATGTTTCTCGGCATCATGATCTGAGGTTAAATTTAATTATAATCAGATTTCCTTTTCATTCAACGTCTTTTTTATAGAAAGTAACATAAGTAATGCAACACCAATGCATTTCTGCCGAATTATCCCCCCTTTAGCAAAGGGGGGCGAGGGGGGATTTAATCGCCGAAAAAATCCCCCTCATTCCCCCTTTTTCAAAGGGGGAGGTTCGGGTGAGCACTATCAAACACCCAATAACACTTTTCAAAATCGCAGAGGCTCCCATTGCATTACTTTTGCGGTTCTCAATAATCAGGACCAAAAACCTCTTGTATCTTTTACTTTGAATCTAATATACCGATTCTTAAATCACTCCTCTCTTGAACGGGCGGGCTTAAAGCCCGTCCCTACGGGTGCGTTATTGTCCTTGACAAAAAACGTCTTCTGGATAAAATTAAAACACTCCGGACCTTCATCTGGGGAGATAAAAAGGGAATTCCATGGCAGAAAAAAATAGCACCCAACCGACTGAGGGCCTCTTCTTTATTAAACAACCTATTTTTGACGGCAAACGGAGCATCTGGGGATATGAATTGCTGGGCGGGGAACTGAAGGACGGCATCTGTGAAATCTTCCCTCAGCAGGAAAGCGCCGCCGGTCTTTCCTCGACTACCTACCTGGATCTCCAGGAGGCCATCGAACGGGGCAAGCAGATTATGGTCGGCTTTGAGCAGAAGGGGATCTTGACCGGTTTACCCCACGCCTTACCGCCCTCCTGCGGGGTGGTGCGTCTGCTTACCGGAGAAACGGAGGCCCCGGAACTGAAAACGGCCCTGGAACAACTGAGGTCCGAGGGGTATCAAACGGCCCTGGAGTTTATCCCAGGACGGCCGGTTGCCGAAACCTTATACGGCTCGGCCGACATCATCTCCTTCAATCTCTGTGACTGGAAACCGGACCAGAACGAATTAGGCCAGAAAGTCGATCCTAAGACCAAGCTCCTGGCCCGAGGCGTAAAGACCCAGAACCAATTCCAGGCCGCCCTGACCCAGGGCTTCGATCTCTTTCAAGGACCATTCTTCAAGGAAATGGAAGTGATTCCGGACCGGCAACTAGGGTCCAATCAAATCGCCCGGTTGAATCTAATGCGCCTTCTGGAATCCAAGGATCCGGACGTTCAGGTCCTGGCCGAAGCCATTCGTTCGGACGTCTCCATCAGCTTCCGCTTGCTCTCCTATTTGAACCGGGCCTGGTTCGGCTTCAGGCAGAATGTCCAATCAATAGATCAGGCCATCATGCTTCTGGGGTGGACCAAACTGAAAGTCTGGCTGCGGGCCTTACTTTTCGTCGATTTGGCCGGGAAAGAAGAGGTGCCTCAGGAATTGGCTGTCCTCTCCCTGCAGCGGGGGAAATTTTTTGAACTCCTGACCCTGGAAGTGGATTATTGGGGCTTTAATCCCAACACCCTCTTTCTCCTGGGACTTTTTTCCCTCATGGATTCCATCCTGGGCCTGCCCATGACCAAGGTGGTGGAATTACTGCCCCTGGAGGCCAAACTGAAGGCGGCCCTGCGCCGTGATCCCAATAATGAGTACCGTTCCCTTTTTGAACTGCTGGAGTCTATTGAGGACGGCGACTGGACGGCGCTCGAACACCTGAGCCGGAAACTTGTTCTGGACCTCTCGAAGGTCAAATCCTGTTTTGCCCAGGCCAGGGATTGGGCCGGTGGCTTCTTTTCTCAGACGGATAAAGGTGAATAGGCTGCTTGAGAAAATTTTAGTTCTTTAGTTACGAAAAGTCTTCAGCCTTCAGCCTTCGGCCGAAGGATCTCTCCTGCTACACCTCCCCCAAGGGCCGTACTCCCCAAATATGGCGGGCGTATTCCAGGATGGCCCGGTCGCTGGAAAATTTTCCCATGTTGGCCGTGTTGAGGATGGCTTTGCGGGTCCATTCGTCCGGATTGCCAAAGAGATGGTCTACCTGATCCTGGGTCTCCAGATAACTCCGATAATCAGCCAAGACCAAAAAATAGTCACCCCCTTGGAGCAAAGCCTCTACCAGGGGGGCAAAGAGGTGAGGATCGCTCGGACAGAAATACCCCGAGGCAATCTGATCCAGGGCCTGTTTAAGCTCATGATCTCTTTCATAGTAGTACCGGGGATTGTATCCTTCCCGGCGCAGGCGCGTTACCTCTTCGGCGGTTAGACCGAAAAGGAAGAAATTCTCCGGCCCCACTTCCTCGCGCATCTCCACATTGGCCCCGTCCAGGGTTCCGATGGTCAAGGCCCCGTTGATGGCGAATTTCATATTCCCCGTGCCCGAGGCCTCCATGCCGGCCGTGGAGATCTGTTCGGAGAGGTCAGCCGCCGGAATGACCTTCTCGGCCTGAGAAATACAATAATTGGGCAGGAAGAGCATCCGCAGACGGCCGGCGACGTCAGGGTCGTTATTGATAACCTCGGCCACGGCATTAAACAGCTTGATGATCAGTTTGGCCCGATAATATCCGGGGGCGGCCTTTCCGCCCATCAGCACCGTCCGGGGCAAAATGACCCTATCCGGTTTGGCCTTCAGGCGATTGAAGCGGGTAATGACCTGGAGGATATTCAGAAGCTGCCGCTTGTACTCATGGATCCGTTTAAACTGGCAGTCGAACAAGGTCCGAGGATTGATCCCCAGCCCCAGGCGGCGCAGGACATAGCGGGCCAGCCGCTTCTTGTTGTCGAGCTTGGCATCGGCAAAGGCCTTCCGAAATTGGGGATCATCGGCCAGGGGAATGAGCTTCTTCAGACGGCTCAGATCGCAGACCCAATCCGATCCGATGGTCTCATTGATGAGCCGGGAGAGGGCCGGATTGGCCTGGAGGAGCCAACGCCGCGGGGTGACCCCGTTAGTGACATTGCGGAATTTTCCCGGATAAAACTGATCAAAGTCCTTAAACAACTGGTCTTGAAGGATCCGGGTATGCAGGGCCGCGACGCCGTTGACCGAATGGCTGCCCACAATGGCCAGGTGGGCCATCCGGACCCGTTGTTCCTGCCCTTCGGCGATCAAAGAAAGGCGCGCCAGACGTTCGCCGTCGCCGGGGTAACGGGCCGCGACGTCCTCCAGAAAGCGGCGATTGATTTCATAGATGATCTCCAGATGCCGGGGCAAAAGGTTTCCGATCAGATTCACCGGCCAGGTCTCCAGGGCCTCGGGCAGGACCGTGTGATTGGTATAGGCGAAGGTGCGGCGACAGGTCTCCCAGGCCTCCTCCCAACTCATCAATTCCTCATCCAGCAAAATGCGCATCAGTTCGGCCACGGCAATCGCCGGATGGGTATCGTTTAACTGAACAGCCACGTAATCGGGTAATCCGGCCAGGGTGCCGTGGTGCTTCTTATGACGACGGACGATATCCTGGAAGGTGGCGGCCACCAGGAAATACTGCTGTTTTAACCGCAGTTCCTTACCCTGCTCCGGCTGATCATTGGGATAAAGGACCTTGGAGATATTTTCACCCATGATCTTATCATACATGGCCCCGGCATAATCCCCCCGATTGAAGATACTCAAGTTAAACTCCCGGCTGGATTGGGCCGCCCAAAGACGCATATTGCTGACGTGCCCTCCGCCGTATCCGGGGATGAGGATATCGCAGGGCACGGCCATGATCTTTTCCGTGTCCGCCCACCGGAAGCGCAGGCGACCTTCTTCGTCGTGCCAGGCCTCACTTCGTCCGTAAAATTTGACCTCATAGAGGTGTTCCCGCCGGATGATCTCCCAGGGACTGCCCTGACGCCGCCAGTTGTCACAGCTTTCTTCCTGGAACCCGTTGACGATATTTTGAAAAAAAATGCCGTAGTCATAAAGGATACCATAGCCGTAACCGGGAATCTTCAGGCTGGCCATGGAATCCAGATAACAGGAAGCCAGACGCCCCAGACCGCCGTTCCCCAACCCGGCATCCCATTCCACTTCTTCAACATCTTCCAAGGTGAGCCCGAATTTTTCCAGGACCTTCCGGGCATCCTGTTCCAACCCCAGGTTGGTCAGACAATTCATCAAAAAACGACCGGGCAGAAATTCCAGGGAAAGATAATAGACTCGTTTGGCCTGACTGTCATAATAGGATTCCTGCGTATTCAGCCAGGCCCTGATCAGCCGGTCGCGGATGCTTAAGGCCAGGCCGTTGAAATAGCGGTAAAGACTTTGCCCGTAAACCTCATTTCCCAGATTGGAAACGATATGACGGTGAATATCCTTGGCCAGGATTTCCAGATTGTCCTGGGGATTCTCTGCCGCCGGTCTCTGAAGGTCTTTTATTTTTTCAAAATGGTTGGGCATAAGACCATCCTTCCATTATTTATTTTCAAAAAGGAAATCCTCCGCACTCACAACCTTGGCATAGACCGCCCCCAGGGCCGCCAGGAAGGCGGCCTGAACATGAGAGGCGGAAACGGTTATTCCCCCGAAGCCAAGGTCCCTGGTCGCACAGGCGTCATGGATGACGGTGCATTCAAAGCCCAGATCGAAGGCGGCCCGGGTGGTGGCCTCGACGCACATATGGGTCATCATCCCGGTGATGACCAGATGCTTAAGACCCTCTGTGGCCAGATGCTCCAGCAGGGGTGTTTGGCGGAAGGCATTAGGAAAATATTTTTGAATAACCCCTTCGCCGGCCAGGGGTTGGACCTCGGGATGGATGTCTACCCCTTCCGTGCCGGGAACAAAAAAGGCCGCACCCGGGCGGAGCGACAGATGCTGAATGTGCACCACGGGCCGCTTTCTTTCGCGGAAAAAAGTCAGAACCTTTCGGGCCTGCTTAAGGGCTTCGAGACTGCCTTCCAGTTCCATCCGTCCTCCCGGAAAGTAATCCTTCTGAATGTCGATCAATAACAAAGTCGTAGTCATCGCTTTTCCTCTAGTGTTTCAGGGGATCTTTCCGAATCCCCTGAAACAGCTCGCTGCCGAATCCGGGATAGACCCTCCGTCGGTGTGGGGCAGTTGGGGTCTGAACCATCGGCCAGATGTTCGGGTTAGGATTCGAACCTTCCCGGGCAATCTCTGAAGGGGCGGCATCCAGAAGTGTCGGTCTTTCCCGAATATCGATCCCTTCAACCGGATGGCTGAATTCGATCGGAATCCCATTCGGGTCAAAGGCATAAAGGGAGTGCATAAAGCCGTGATCGATGACTTCAGAAACTTCGAAACCGGCGGCCTCCAGTCTGTCCTTCAATTCCCAAAGGTCTTCTTCTTTATCCACCCCGAGAGCGACATGATCGAAGCAGAAAGGGCCTTTCACCGGGTAGCCGTGTTCCTTTTCCGGGACCGCTTCCACGCCGGGCCATTCAAAAAAGGCAATCAGGTCACGGGAGGAAATTTCGAAAAAATAATGACGGTACCCGGGCTTGCCCAGTCCGGCCACTAACCGCAGCCCTAAAAGGTCTCTCCAGAAACGGATGGTCCGGTCCATATTGCCGGTGGCCATGGCCAAATGATTGATCCCGTTGAATCGAACCATAGGAACTCCCCAGTCTTCGCTCACATCCCCTTGAGGGTCATTGCTCGGGATAGTATCTTACTAAGGATTTTAGTGAAAGGCAAGGGAGTAAAAATCCTTTCCTGCCGGCTCCTATCCCCAGGCTTCCTCCTTGTCCCGGCCCCTTGGGCCGGTCACTTGACTTTCCAGAGGTTTCAATTTAAACTAATTCCCATGCCCCGCCTTTTGGGGCGTGACACCACGAACCATGAAAACAGGGTGAGTACGGCTTTGAACCCTATTTACGTATTAATTCCCATGCCCCGCCCTTTGGGGCATGGCACCACGAAGCATGAAAATATCGGAGGGCCTTGATTGGCCTCAAACTCTATTTTCGTAGTAACCGGTAATGACTTATTGAGTAAGGCCCCGAATCAGGCAGGAAGACCGGGAAAGGGTTTACGGTTTTTCCGGGCCC
>Ga0233425_10006508_pt1 | contig 17248 bp, 19 predicted proteins | sample Watercolumn_Towu_2_FD_181712 | JGI IMG/M metagenome (GOLD analysis project Ga0233425, IMG submission 181712) | Freshwater microbial communities from Lake Towuti, South Sulawesi, Indonesia - Watercolumn_Towuti2014_140_MG | ecosystem: Environmental > Aquatic > Freshwater > Lake | place... | reverse complement strand
CCAAGGGCGAGGGGTGAAGGCCGGATCGGGCCAAAGGCGGAAGGTAGGGCGGTAGGTGTTTGGTGGCGGCAGCGCTTACCGGTGAGAGGGCAAGATGAGCGAATGGACTTCGAAGGCGACCGACATCCTCGACGGGCACGTCCACATGGGGGGGCCGGGGAACGAGGCGGCGGTGCTGTCGCTGTGCGAGGCGACCGGGATCCAGCGGATGGCGCTGGTGGCCATCCAGAACCCGGAGGCGGGCTCCGGGCTGGCGGGCGCCCTGTACATGAAGGCGCGGCATCCAGAGCGGTTCCTCGTGTTCGCGGGGCTGAACCATGCGCAGAGGCTGTCCGAGGGGCGGGTGAAGACGCCCTCGCTCGCGCACCAAGCCCAGGCCTTCGGGGCGATGGGGCTGGACGGCCTCAAAATGATCGAGGGTAAGCCGACCTCGCGGCAGCGGATGAACGTCCCGGTCACCGACCCGTACTTCGCCGAGTACTGGGCTTGCGTCGAGGAGCTGGGCCTGCCGATCGTGTGGCACGTCAACGATCCCGAGGAGTTCTGGGAGCCTGACAAGATCCCCGGCTGGGCCAAGGAGCGCAACTGGGGCTACGGGCCGGAGGATGTGACCAAGGAGGTGCTTTACGCCGAGGTCGACGAGGTGCTGGCGCGCCATCCGAGACTCAAGGTGATCTTCGCCCACTTCTACTTCCTCTCGGCCGACCTCCCCCGCGCGAGCCGCTTCCTGGACGCGCACCCGAACGTGCACTTCGACCTCGCGCCGGGGGTCGAGATGCTCTACAACATCTCCCGCGATCCCGAGGCCGGCCGCGAGTTCTTCCTCCGGTACGCCGACCGGATCGTCTTCGGGACGGACCTGTGGAGCGACATCGGGAACGAGGTGGGGGTGTTCCGCGCGGGGCTCGTGTTCCGTTGGTTGGAGAGCGAGGACGAGTACCGCGTGGCCGAGGGCGCGGACTTCCTCCTCGGCCCGCCGGAGGACGGGATCGTGCGCGGCCTTGCGCTGCCGGAAGACGCTCTGTCGCGCCTCTACGGCGGCAACTTGCAGCGCCTCGCAGGGAGCGAGCCGAAGCCGCTGGACGTCGCCCGGGCAAGGGAGGAGTGCGAGCGCATCGCCGCCGTCGCTGAGGCGATGAGCGGCAAGCCCGCCGCCGAGACCGAGGCCGGGCAGGTGGCGGAGAGGCTGGGCCGCTGAGACTGTTCAGCGCGTGTCCCTAGTTGTTGTCCCACAAGGTGTTGGGGCCGCTTCTATCGCCCGCGTTGGCGGTCGAGGCTGACAGCCACTTGCAGTGACCGTCGATGAACCCGAAGTTGTCGCCTTCGTTGTGACGTCTGGGGGTCCGCCAGGGATCCGGCCCCCAGATGTTGGTCACGTAGCAGGTAGGCGACTGCGAGAAGCGGAGGTAGCCCCACCAGTTACCCGCTCCGTCCTCGTTCCACTGGGAAGGCGGCGCCGTCGGGTTGCTGATGTGGCCGTTGTCGCCGATCAGGATGGTGCCCGAAGGGTTGCGGAACCTGCCGATGGGGAACGGCTGGTGCCACATGTGCGGGGCATCGCAGACGTTGTTCGGATCGGCCTCGCTGGCGCGGTAGTTGAAGCCGTAGCCCGGATCAACGCTGTCGTTGCTGGGGCAGCGTCGGATCTGGATGTTCTTCACGTAGGGCTGGATCAGCTCGTGCCAAGGGGTCCAGATATTCGAGGGCCACCCAATGGTGCAGATGATCTTCTCATCGTAGTCCTGGGCGTACATCAGTATGCCCAGCGTGAGCTGCTTCACGTTCGCCAGGCAGCTTGTCTGCCGGGCCTTCTCGCGCGCACGGGCGAACACGGGGAACAGGATCGCCGCCAAGATCGCGATGATCGCGATGACCACCAACAGTTCAATGAGCGTGAACCCACGACGTCCCAGCATGGTTGCCACCTCCTGAGAGTGTTGTTGAGGCTCTCCCTACCGATCAGTGCTGAACGACCCTCCCTTCACATCCGATTGCCTGCCCCGAAATCGACATAGTGTTCGACATCCAGTGGTGCGAATCCTGCCTCGCGCTCCCGCGCCGTGGACCGATAGCGATGGGTTGGCGCGGTGCGCCTACCCGTACGTCCCGTGCCGCTTCGCGGCCTCGTACATCGCGAGCACGTTCTCTGTGGGGGTGTTGTCCTGGATCTGGTGGGTCGGAGCGAGGCAGTAGCCGCCGCCGGGCATCATGGTCTCAAGGGTCTCGCGGACCGTGCGGGTCACGTCCTCCACTGTCCCGTATGCGAGCGGGCCCGCAGTGCTGATACAGCCGTGGAAGGCGAGGCGGCCGCCGAAGGTCTGTTTCAGGTACTCGGGCGACATGTCCTTCGCCTCGGGCTGTAGCGTGTCCACGGCGTGGATGCCCATCTCGATGAAGTCCTCGTACGCCCAGCTGCTGGACCCGCAGGTGTGGATCATCACCGGGAGGTTGTAGCTTCGCGCGAGGTCGCAGAAGGGCTGGTAGCGGGGGCGGATGTGCTTGCGGAAGGTGTCGAGGCTGATCAGCGGGCCGATCTGCGTGCCGAGGTCCTCACCCAACCACACGAAGTCGACGCCGCCCTGCGCCGCCTCAAGGATGCGGGCGGTCACCTCCAGCTGCACCGCCATCCGCCGGTCCGCCAGGAGCAGCCCGGCGGGCTCATCGGTGACCAGGTCGATGAGCGTCTGCTCCATCCCGCGCAGCATCCCGTTCCCGTTGATGATGTCCCCGAAGCCCGCCGCGCCGTTGATCGCGAAGCGCTGCTGCCGCCGGCAGGCTTCGGCGACGCCCGAGCAGTCGTAGTCATCCGGCGAGGGCAGCGGCCACGCCGCGACCTCCTCCTCGGTTGCCTCGCGCAGAGGGAAGTCGCAGAAGTCCCAGTAGCCGCCGCTGGGGTGCTCGATGTAGCGGGTCCGGATGCCCCACAGGGGGTCGACGCGTCGGTCCGGGAGCTCCCCGTGGAGCGGCGGCCCGGTGTACGGCGCGCCGACGCCGCGGAAGTCGGTCTCCAGCGCGGTCAGAAGGCCCTCGTAGTCGCCCTCCGCGAGGCCGAAGTGCTGCATCAAGCGGGCGTTGATGCCCGGATTCCCGGCGTAGTTCAGCGGCACGCGGTCGGGTTCCTGATGGGCGAAGGTGGTCAGGACGCGGTCCTTGGGGGAAAGCGGAGAGGACATGGGATGGGCCTCCGAAGGCGCGCGGAGGACGTTGGGCGTCGCGGACAAGCGTCCGCGACGCGCCAATGCCCTCACGCAGACGGTGGGCAGGCCGCGGGGCTGAGGGCCCCGACGCGGCCCCCCGGCGGCCTACCTCGCGGTCAGCGCGACGCCGCTCCGGCGCCCTCGGCCGCCGTAGGACGGCCCCTTCGGGCGCGAGCGGTACGAGGTCGGGGTGCGCGCGGCCCGGGAGGTCGGGGGCGGGGCCGACGGCATCCCATAGTCGAATCCCTCAACCCGGCGGACGGGGATGGGTTCCCCGAGCGCGCCTTCGAGGTCGCGCACCGTCGAGTGGTCGTCGGCGGTGACCAAGGTGAGGGCATGGCCGGCCTGCTCGGCGCGGCCGGTGCGGCCGATCCGGTGGATGTAGTCGTCCACGGTGCTGGGCATGTCATAGTTGATGACATGCGAAACGGTGCGGATGTCGAGACCCCGGGCCGCAATGTCGGTGGCGACGAGCAGATCGTACTTGCCCGCCCGGAAGCCGTCGAGGGCCTGCTGCCGCTGGCTCTGGGTTCGGTTAGAATGCAGCACCGCCGCACGGTAGCCCGACCGCTTGATCTGCTCGGCCAGCCGGTCGGCGCGGTGCTTCGTGCGGGTGAAGACCAGCACGGAATCCGTCTCGGTCTCATCTAGCAGACGGAGCAAGAGCGAGGTCTTCTCCCGCTGATCGACCGGACAGAGCGTGTGGGCAACCGTGTCCGCCGGCCGCGCGACGCCGATCTCGACCCGCTGAGGGTCGCGGAGGATGTCGCGGGCCAGCTGATTCAGCTCGGGCGCGAAGGTGGCCGAGAAGAGCAGGGTCTGCCGGTCGCGGGGCGTCCGCCCTACGATCCGTCGCACATCGGGCAGGAACCCCATGTCGAGCATCCGGTCGGCCTCGTCCAGGACCAGCACCTCGACGCCCCGCAGGTCGGCGTTGCCGCGTCCCAGATGGTCGAGCAACCGCCCGGGGCACGCGACGATGATGTCCGTCCCGTGCCGGAGCGCGCGCGTCTGCGGCTCGAACCCGACCCCGCCGTAGACGGTCGCCGAGCGGAGCTTCGTGAAGCGACCCAGCTGCGCGATGGCCGCATGGACCTGCTCCGCCAGCTCGCGGGTGGGGGTGATGATGAGGGCGCGCGTGCACCGGCGCTGCCCGGGCGTGGTCAGCAGGTGCTGCAGCATGGGCAGCACGAAGGCCGCCGTCTTCCCCGTGCCGGTCTGCGCGGTGCCGACCAGATCCCGGCCCTGCAGGCCCGGCGGAATGGCGGCCTCCTGGATGGGGGTCGCGTCGGTGTACCCGGCCGCCTTCACCGCGCGCTGCAGGCGGTCGTCCAACTTCAGATTGCTGAACTGCATCGTACTTCCTTCGGTTCGCCAGCTATCGAGAGAGTGATTCCCGTTGGCCGCGGCGTAGCTGGTACGGATGTGCGGAGGCGCCGACGCACACGCGTGCGGGCCCCGGACACATGCCGGGCGCGGGGTAGCACTCATCGAGTAAGGGGCTCGTGCAACCGTCCGGGGGGGCTTGGAGGAAGCGACGCGCGGGGTCCTTGCGCGGGTCGGGAACGTCCAGGCCGTGACCAGATCTTGCTGAACGACATACTCAACAGTGCTCGGGGGCGCACCTCGTGCGCTTCCCTGACATGCAGTATACCCGATCCGCGGACGCCTGGCAATCCTCAATGGGCGGAATGCGGGGACACGATCCCAGCTCGATGCGGCCGAGTTGGGTGATGTCCCCGCACTCCGTGTGATGGTCACCAGACGCGGCGGACGCGCACATACCAGCCGGTCCAGTTCGGCGCGTAGGCGTGCACGGCGAAGTAGTGGGTGCCCGTGTAGCCCGCCGTGAACCGGATCTGGTCGGTCTGTCCGCGGCCCCGCGTCGACTTCCACAGGTAGTTGCTGGGGGAGCACCACGGCTTGTCGGTGCCCCGAGGGCGGCTGGTGCCCACGTAGAGGTCAGGGTCATCCGCACCCGTCTCCGGCACGACCTCGATGACGTACTCCCGACCGCGCTGGCAGTAGGTGTTGTACAGGACGTAGTACCCTTGCCAGGCCCAGTCGTAGACCCAGCTGTTGCCGATCCGCACGCCGTCGGCGGCCCGTACGGGCTCCGGCGGGCCGATCGCGCCGACCGCGAACAGTGCCGCGGCGAGTAGGGCCAGATTACGGACCAGTGCTGTGCGTCTCATATTGGGCTGCCCCTTTCCTGGAAGTGCTGGTCTGTTCGATCCGGTGTCCAGGGCAGAAGTCCCCCAACGCCTCGCCCCCGCCGGTCGGTTGCCGCAGGCGTGTCTCCTCAGTGCAGGTCCCAGAGGTACTCCGGCGAGCGCGTCGCCGGCTCCGGGAGCTTCTTCACGTGCCCGTCCACGAAGCTGAAGTTGGCCGCCTCCTGATGCCGCTCGGTCGGCAGGACCTGCTCTTGCATCCCGAGGGTCAGGTAGTGATCGAAGTCCAGCGCCACGGGCGAGTTGCTGTAGCCCGCGTCACACAGGAGCACCGTCGCCGCCGGGTGGACGATCTCCGCCAACGACGCCGGTGTCCCGGCCGCGCCGCCGACCATCGTCCGGTCCGGGGGCGCAAGCCAGGCGTTCATCGCGTAGGTGGCTTGCAGCTCCGGCCGGAGCTCGGCGCCCTTCGCGCCGCGATGCTCCCAGGCCGGGCACGCCAGAATCCCCCGGTCGCGCACGTACGGCTGGATGGCCTCCCGCCAGGAGGCGTACGGCTCGTGGGCGATGGTGTGAGAGGGCGGGAAGCGCTCATCGTGGTCCTGAGCGTACATGTCGACCGCGAGACTCAACTGCCGCAGGTTGCTCGCGCAGGCAGTCTCCCAGGCCTTGTGTCGAGCGGAGTTGAGCACGGGAAACAGCAGGGCGGCCAGCACCGCGATGATGGTGATGACCACCAGCAACTCAACCAAGGTGAACCCGAGGTTTGTACGGCTCAGACGGTCGCCCACGACTCCTCGCCTCCCGCGATCACCGGGTACATACTATCTATAATAGTAGAACGCTCGGTTGTCAAGAGAAGTTCGCGCCTGGTAGGACCGAGATGGGGACGCCGCACTGCGTTGACCCGGCGGGAAGCAGAGACGGACCCGCGTCCCGCGGGCCCGTCCCGAGTCGTATTGGGGTTCCGCCGTCGGTCAGGCGGACCGGGCCTTCTCCTTCTCACGGTGCTTGCGCACCTTCTCCTTGCGGTCCTTCTTGCTGACCATGCCCTGCGAGGTCTTCTTGGGCCTCTCTCGTCCCTTGGCCATCGGGTATCACCGCCTCAGATGGGGGCCGTGTGCATGGGCCCCGAGGGATACCTGCACGGCGGGCGACGCCGGGTCCTTGTCAGTCTACCCCCAATTCGCCGCCTCCGCACCGGGTCCTGCCGGGCGGAGCGCCGCCTTCCTTGACAAGTGCCGCCCCAGAGAACTACACTCCGGCCGTCGGAGGGGTTGATGAAGAGCTCGTGGTCGTCGGGGATCGAGTTGACGACGGTCGGGATCACGCTGGTCCTGGCCACCGTGCTGGGGTACGCTGGGGGGACCTGGCTGGACGGGAAGCTGGGCACAGCGCCCGCTCTGGGCGCGGTAGGCGTACTGCTCGGCTCCGCCGCGGGGTTCGTGCAGCTGTTCCGGGTCGTGAACGCGGCCGCAGCCAAGCGCAGGGGCGACGATGGCGAGGGATGAGGGGCTGTTCGGCCGGGTCGCACTGACGAGCCTGGTTGTGACGGCCATCGTGTTCGGCGCCCTCGCGGCGTACTTCCCCTGGCCGGTCAGCGTCAGCTTCGTGCTCGGGGCGGCCACGGGCCTCGCCTCACTGGGGACCCTCGACCTGCTGGTGCGAGGCCTCGGAGGGGGGGACCCGGCGACGCAGCGGCGGCGGTTGCTCGTCTCCGGGGTCCTGCAGGTGCTGAAGTACGGCCTCATCGGCGTGGCCTTCTACGCGCTGTTCGCCCTGCGGGCGGCGAACGGTCCCGCGCTGGCAGCGGGAGTCACCCTACCCACCGCAGTGTTGTGCCTGAAGGAGGCCGGGCGGCGCGTGAACAAGAAGATCGGCGTGGGAAAAGGTCCCGCGGCGGGAACCGACGAATAGGCTGCGGAATTCTACAATGCGGGTGGTGGGACACAGTGCGGCGGCGCCCTCAGCCGGCGCCCCCCTAGTTTCCCCCGGAAGCCCGACAAGCGGAGCAGTGATTTCGCGCTGTGCCAACGACGACTGAGTCCCACGAAGCCGAAGCCGGCCCCGTAGAGAACGCGGCGGAGCAACCGGAGGCGCGCGAGGGGAACCTACTCGCGCACCCCCACCCGACCGTGCTCAACGCCTATCCGGTCGCCCTGGAGGCGCTCGCCGGGCGCTGGGATGCGCCCGATGAGCAGCAGGCCGGCTTCGCGGAGCGCTTTCGGCTCGCGGGGGAGCGGTATCTTCACGGCCATCTCTCGCCCGTGCCGCAGACGGTCCTCGCCTGGGCGCCGGTGAACACCGTCGCGACGTGGGTGATGATGTTCGCCCTGCTGCTGGTCGTTCGGCTGGGCACGCGTCAGATGCAGGCCATCCCGGGCCGCCTGCAGGGCATCGTGGAGTGGGCCTTCCAGTCGCTGAACGGCTTCACGATCAACATGATCGGCGGGCGCCACGCGGCACAGTTCACACCCCTGCTGGGCACCTTCTTCCTGTACATCCTGTTCCTGAACCTCGGCGGGCTGGTGCCCGGGTTCATCTCCGCCACGGCGGCGCTGAACACGACGGTGGCCCTGGCCCTCTGCTGCTTCATCGCCGTGCAGTACTTCGGCTTCCGCAGCCAGGGTCTGGCCTATCTGAAGCACTTCGTGGGGGAGCCCTGGTGGCTCTTCCCGATCAACGTCCCGATCCACATCCTGGGGGAGCTGGCGCGGCCGCTGTCGCTGTCGATCCGTCTGTTCGGCAACATCTTCGGCGAGGACACGGTGATTGCGGCGCTCATCTCGATGGGGGTCGTCGCCCTCGGCGCGAGTGGCCGGTACATCCCGGTGCCGATGCAGTTCCCGATGCTGATCTTCGGCATCTTCGGTTCTTTCGTGCAAGCCCTCGTCTTCACGATGCTCGCGGCCTCCTACATCGGCAGCGTGGTGCAGGAGCACGGGCATTGAGCGGCGACGGCGGTGACCGGCGACCGGAACGACACGGCAGACGGCGGACACGAGACGTGGACCAAGGCGCAGACGGCAAACGAAGGAGAGTGCGAGACTGATGGACTATCCGGCTGCATTGGCTCTGGCTGTTGGACTGGGGTTGCCCATCGCGGTACTGCTGGCGAGCACGGCGCAGGGACGCGCGGCGGCCGCCGCCGTCGAGAGCATCGCTCGGCAGCCCGAAGCGGCGGGCGACATCCGCTCAGCGCTGCTGCTGGCGCTGGCGCTCATCGAGTCGCTGGTCATCTACTGCCTGCTGATCTTCTTCCTGCTCATGGGGAAGCTCCCGGGCATCTTGGAGTACCTGGACAAGGCCAAGTAGGACGGGGCAGCTGGGGGACCAGGCAGGTGTGTCGGCGTCGTCTGCGGACGTCGACTTCGGTGACAGACACCGGAACTCGATGCGGCTGAGTTCCGGCGTCAGTTCCCGCAAGAACCGAGGCCCGGGCAGCCCCGCAAGTACGACCGGCCGACCACTAGCCCCGGCGAGGGGACGAGAGCGAAGCCATGGACTTCAGCGCGCTACTGGAGACGCTGAACATCTCCCTACCGGCCCTGGCCGTGAATATGGTGGGGTTCGTGCTGCTACTCCTGCTGCTCCGGAAGGTGTACTTCGGGCCGGTGGCAACGTTTCTGAACGCGCGCGAGGCGGGCATCCGGGAGTCGTTGGAGGAGGCCCAGCGCGCGCGGGAGGAAGCGCAGGCCGAGCGGGATCGGTTGCGCGGGGAGCTCGAGCAGATCGAGCAGACCGCCCGCGACCACATTCAGCAGGCCACGCGCGAGGCGGCCGAGGCGCGGGAGGAGATCATCCGCACCGCGCGCGAGGAAGCCGAAGCCCTGCTGGCGCGGGGGACCGAGCAGCTGCGGCGCGAGAAAGAGAAGGCCCTGGTCGAGATCAAGGACCATGCGGCCGACATCGCCGTGGATGCCTGCGAGGCGATCCTGCGACGGACTCTGACAGACGAACGCCACCGCGTGGTTGTGGATGAGTTCCTCCACGATCTCGAGCAGTTCCGGAGCGCGCCGCCCGTGCTGTAGGTGACAGGTGACCGCGACGGCAGGTGACCGGGGACGGCACAGTCACGCCGGACGACGGGCGAAGGCAGCGGTAGGACGATGAGAGACCGGAAGGCGGCAGCGAGGTATGCGAAGGCCCTCTTTGAGGATGCCCTCGCGCGACAGGCTGTGGACGAAGCAGCCGAGGACCTCGCACTGCTGGACGACGTGCACCGGCGCAGCCCCGAGCTCACCGCGCTGCTGAGCCACCCGTTGGTGGCGCTGGAGCGCAAGCGCGAGCTGTGCCAGAGTCACCTGGGCGCGCGGCTCCGGCCGGCGCAGATGGACTTCCTGGACCTGCTGATCCAGCGGCGGCGGGTGGAGCTGCTGCCGGAGATCGCCGACGTCTTTCAGACGCTGGTGGACGACCACCGCGGGATCATCCGGGCCGGGGTGTGGTCGGCGGCCCCGCTGACGGAGGCCGAGGTGGCGCGCCTGACCCAGGCCGTTGCCGCGATCTTCGGTGGCCAGCCCGTCATCAAGATGCAGGTCCACCCGGAGCTCATCGGGGGTGTGACGGTTCGGGTGAAGGACTCCGTACTCGACGGGTCGGTGCGCACGTCTCTGGACGTCCTCGCCGGCGACCTGCGGGCGGTCTCCCTGGACATGGCCGCCTTCGACGAGCACGCGTGACGGCGGACCGCAGACCACAGACAACGGCAACGCACGACTTGGAACCTGGAACTCGTAACGCCGTCTGACTGATGCGGACGTGAGGTGAGGCACCTTGGGCGTTCGGCCGGATGAGATCAGTGCGGTACTGAAGCGCGAACTCGAGGGCTATCGGACCCAGCTCGAGCTGGTGAACGTCGGCACGGTGCTGCAGGTGGGCGACGGGATTGCTCGCTGCTACGGCCTGGCCGGCGCGATGGCGAACGAGTTGATCGAGTTCCCACCCACGCCCGAGGGTGTGGAGGTCTACGGGATCGCGTTCAACCTGGAAGAAGACAACGTCGGCTGCATCCTCATGGGCCCGGATCAGCATATCTCCGAGGGTGATGAGGTCAAGACGACCGGCCGCATCGCCAACACCAAGGTTGGGGATGCGCTTCTGGGGAGAGTGGTGACACCCCTCGCGGAGCCCTTGGACGGGAAGGGCCCCGTCGTCAGCCACGAGTTCCTGCCGCTGGAAGGGCGCGCGCCGGGCGTCATCGAGCGCCAGCCCGTCGGCGAGCCGATGCAGACCGGCCTCAAGGCCATCGACGCGATGTTCCCCATCGGCCGCGGCCAGCGCGAGCTGATCATCGGCGACCGGCAGACGGGCAAGACGGCCATTGCCGTGGACGCGATCATCAACCAGCGCGACACGGGCGTGAAGTGCATCTACGTGGCCATCGGGCAGAAGCTCTCCACGGTCCGGCGCATCGCCGCGACACTCGAGCAGCACGACGCCCTGGCCCACACGACGATCGTCGCAGCATGCGCCAGCGACCCCGCGGCGGTGCAGTACATCGCCCCCTACGCGGGTTGCGCTATGGGCGAGCACTACCGGAACCGGGGCGAGCACGTGCTGGTCGTCTACGATGACCTCAGCAAGCACGCGGCGGCGTACCGGCAGGTCTCGTTGCTGCTGCGGCGTCCGCCGGGTCGCGAGGCGTTCCCGGGCGACATCTTCAACCTGCACAGCCGTCTGCTCGAGCGCGCCGCGAAGCTCTCGGCCGACCTGGGCTCGGGCTCGCTGACCGCCCTACCCGTCGTGGAGACCCAGGAGGGCGACTTCTCGGCGTACATCCCGACGAACGTCATCTCGATCACCGACGGGCAGATCTACCTGGAGCCCGACCTCTTCTACGCCGGCATCCGGCCCGCGATCAACGTCGGCCTGAGCGTCTCCCGTGTCGGCAGCGCGGCGCAGACGAAGGCGATGAAGCGGGTCCAGAAGCAGCTGAAGCTGGACTTGGCGGCCTACCGCGAGTATGAGGCCTTCGCCCAGTTTGCCTCGGACCTCGATGACACCACGCGCCAGATCCTCCAGCGTGGCAGTCGGATGGTCGAGCTGCTGAAGCAGCGGCAGTACGCGCCTATGAACCCCACGGATCAGGAGTTGGTCATCTTCGCGGGGCAGAACGGCTTCCTGGACGATCTGGAAGTGCGGGAGGTCGGTCCGTTCGAGGCCGATCTCATCGTGTTCTGCCGCGAGCGCTACCCCGACCTCATCGCGCGCCTGGACAAGACCCAGACGCTGTCCGATGAGGACGAACAGGAACTGCTCGAAGCGATGCGGGACTTCAAGGCGCGCCGGGCGTAGCGGTAGCGGCGTTTCGGGTTTGGGGTCGCGGGTCGGCGGCGTGCGCGGTTTGTGGTCCGTAGTCTGAAGTCCGTAGCCTGAGGTCTGTGGTCCGCCGTTCATGGCAAAGACGCTGAGGCAGTTGAGGCGACAGATCCGTCTGGTGGGGAAGATCCACCAGATCACGCGGGCGATGCAGATGGTCGCGGCCGCGAAGTTGCGGCGCGTCCAGCAGCGGGCGCTCGAAGGGCGGACGTACTGGCAGCGGATGCAGGAGATCGTGCGGGAGGTCTCCGCGACGGCGCCGGAGATCGACCACCCGCTGCTGACGCCGCGCGAGGCGAAGCGGATCGGGTTGCTGGTGGTCGCGGGGGATAAGGGCCTCTGCGGTGGGTACAACGTGCAGGTGGGGCGCGAGGCCGAGCGCTTCCTCCGGGGTCAGCAGCTCCCCGTCGCAGTGCGGCTGACGGGGCGCAAGGCCCAGAGCGCGCTGGAGCGAGGCGGATGGGCCATCGAGGAGCAGTTCACCCGCGAGGACCGCACCCTCCCGGCGGATGCCCGACGCATCGCTCAGGAGCTGCGGCGCTGGTACGAGTCGGGCGACGTGGATGAGGTGCACGTCTGCTACTCGCAGTTCGTCAGCCTGTCGCGCGACCATCCGGCCGTCGTCCGCCTGCTGCCGGTCGCTGGGACCGAGACCGACGACGACGACGGCCCGGCAGCCAGTGAGTACATCTTCGAGCCGCCGGCGGAGGAGCTCTTCGCCCGGCTGCTCCCGCGCTACGTCGACGCGCAGGTCTACCAGATGCTGCTAGAGGCCTCCGCTTCGGAGCACGCGGCGCGGATGCGGGCGATGGCGGCGGCGACGGACAACGCCTCCAAGATGACCGACCGGCTGCGGATGCAGGCCAACCGGCTCCGACAGCAGGAGATCACCGAGGAACTTCTCGACGTGGTCGGCGGCGCGGAAGCGCTGCGGTAGGTTGCGGGTTGAGGCCGGACGCCTTCGTGTGTATCGGAGCCGCCTGCGCGATCAACTCGTGACCCGAAACTGGAGACCAGGAGACCGTTCGCATGGCGCAGGGCAAGGTGGCCCAGGTAACGGGGCCGGTTGTGGACATCGAGTTTCCGGCAGATCAGCTGCCGGACCTGTACAATGCGATCGACATCCGGGTCGAGGCGCCGAACCGGCGGGTGGGCCTGGTCGTCGAGGCCGCGCAGCACCTCGGCGACAGCCTCGTCCGCTGCGTCGCGATGGCGTCGACGGACGGCCTGGTGCGCGGCGACCCGGCGCTGGACACCGGCCTACCGATCACGGTGCCGGTCGGTCGGGACTCGCTGGGGCGGCTGTTCAACCTGCTGGGCGAGCCGATCGATAACATGCCGGCCCCCGCGGGCGAGCGCTGGCCCATTCGCCGCCCGCCGCCGCCCTTCGCCGAGCAGTCCGTGGCGCGCGAGCAGTTCGTGACGGGGCTGAAGGTGGTGGATCTCCTTTGCCCGTTCCCGAAGGGCGGGAAGATCGGGCTGTTCGGCGGCGCGGGGGTCGGGAAGACGGTCCTTATCCAGGAGCTGATCCGCAACGTCGCCGAGCAGCACGCCGGGGTCTCCGTGTTCGGAGGGGTCGGGGAGCGGACTCGCGAGGGAAACGACCTCTACCTGGAGATGCAGCACTCGGGGGTGCTTAAGCAGACCGCCCTCGTCTTCGGGCAGATGAACGAGCCGCCCGGCGCGCGCCTGCGGGTCGGGCTCAGCGCCCTCACGATGGCCGAGTACTTCCGGGACCAGGAGGGCCAGGACGTCCTCCTGTTCATCGATAACATCTTCCGCTTCACCCAGGCGGGCTCCGAGGTGTCGGCGCTCCTGGGCCGGATGCCCTCCGCGGTGGGGTACCAGCCCACGCTGGCCACCGAGATGGGCGAGATGCAGGAGCGCATCACCTCCACCGAGCGCGGTTCCGTGACGTCGATCCAGGCGGTGTACGTGCCGGCCGACGACTACACCGATCCCGCGCCGGCGACAACCTTCGCGCACCTCGACGCGGCCGTCCACCTCTCGCGCGAGCTTTTCGAGCAGGCCGTGTATCCGGCCGTCGATCCGCTGGCCTCCACCTCGACGCTGCTCGATCCGGCCGTCGTGGGCGAACGGCACTACGGCATCGCGCGTGAGGTGCAGCGCATCCTGCAGCGGTACCGCGACCTGCGCGACATCATCGCGATCCTGGGCATGGACGAGCTCTCCGATGAGGACAAGCAGGTCGTCGCGCGGGCGCGGCGGCTGCAGATGTTCCTCAGCCAGCCCTTCTTTGTGGCGGAGGTCTTCACGAACCTCCCGGGCCAGTACGTTGAGGTGGCGGATACCCTCCGGAGCTTCGAGGAGATCCTCGAGGGCAAGCACGATACCCTCCCCGAGGCCGCCTTCCACCTCGTGGGCACCATTGACGGGGCGCTGGAGAAGGCCCGACGGCTGACGGCGAGCAGCAGCTCGTAGCTGCGCCAACGAGACCAGGCATGGCGAACGCCTTCACAGTTCAGATCGCAACGCCGGAGCGAGTCGTCCTCGAACGCGAGGTCGTCTCCCTCATTGCGCCGGCCTACGACGGGTACCTGGGCATCAAGGCCCATCACGCGCCCCTGGCCGCCGAGCTGCAGGTCGGGGAGCTGACCCTCACGAGCCCGGACGGCCTGGGTGAGACGCTGGCCGTGGCGGGCGGGTTCCTCGCAGTGTCCGGTAACGTCGCCACGATCCTGGCCGACTCAGCGGAGGCCGCCGGCGAGATCGACCTTTCCCGCGCCGAGGCGGCGGAGCAGCGGGCCAAGGAGCGGCTGGCCAGACTTCGTGATCCCGCCGCCCGCCAGGAGATCGATGAGACGCGCGCCCGCGCGGCCCTCGTGCGCGCCTCGAATCGCCTCACCGTCGCCCGCAAGCAACCGTGAGTTCGGAGTCCCCGGTCCGCAGTTGGTAACCCCTCGCGGGCGGCTCAAGGTGTGACGACCCTCTGCGGCGAACAGAGGGGACACGGCGGTCTGCCGTGATCCATCCGTCGCCGATTCCGGACTGCCGCCGGCCGTTACGAGGCTATTGCATGTGGCGCTTTGTCGAAGACCTCGGGATTGACCTGGGCACCGCCAATATCGTGGTGTATGCCCGCGGACGCGGGATCATCCTCCGCGAGCCGTCGGTGGTGGCGGTCGACAACCGGACCAAGCGCGTGATGGCGGTGGGCGAGGAAGCGCGCTTGATGCTCGGACGCACCCCGGGGAGCATCGTCGCGAAGCGCCCCTTGCGGGATGGGGTCATCGCCGACTACTCGATCACCAAGGAGATGCTCCACTACCTGATCCAGAAGGCGTGTGGGAGGTGGGGCAAGGTCTTCAAGCCGGTCGTGGTCGTGTGCATCCCCTCCGGGGCGACGAACGTGGAGAAACGCGCGGCCCTCGACGCCGCCCGGGCCGCGGGCGCTCGCAAGGCGATCCCCATCGAAGAGCCGATGGCCGCCGCCATCGGAGCCGGGCTTCCGATCGATCTCCCGGGCGGGAACATGGTGGTGGACGTGGGTGGTGGGACGACCGATATCGCCGTCATCAGCCTGGGCGGGATCGTGATCAGCGACTCGCTGCGGGTGGGTGGAAACAAGCTCGACGAGGCGATCGTGCGGCACGTCCGCCGGACCTACAACCTCGACGTGGGGGAGCCGACGGCAGAGAACATCAAGATCGAGATCGGCTCCGCGGTGCCCATCGACCCCGAGCAGGAGATGGACGTGAAGGGCCGCGACATCGTGTCGGGGCTGCCGAAGATCGTAAAGGTGAGCTCCATCGAGGTGCGCGAGGCGATGCAGGAGGGCATCTCCCAGATCGTCACCTCAGTGAAGCAGATCCTGGAGCAGACCCCTCCCGAGCTCGCCGCCGACATCATCGAGCGCGGGATCACCCTCACCGGCGGCGGCGCGCTCCTGGTGGGGCTAGACGATCTGCTGGCGCGCGAGACGGGCATTCCGGTCTCCGTGGCGGGTGACCCCATGAGCTCGGTTGCGGTTGGGACCGGAAAGGTCCTGGATATGGCCAAGTTCCTGGATGGCCATGACCTCCCGTTCTACCAGGAGCAACACGGGAGTTAGTTCCCGTTTCCCGTCTTGAACGTTCGGCCGATCACGTCGCCGAACATGGCGGCCCGCAGCTGTCGCGCGGCCTCCGCTGCCGCCTGGTCCGGCGTCCCCGGCGCCTCCACATCCCCCGGCAGCACGGTCAGCATCGGCTCGCCCATGACGGTCACCTGAGGCCCGCCCTCGCTGGGCTCGACCCGCACATCGAACTGCGCCATGCCCTGGCTGAGGGCACGGTTCAGGACTTCGGTGGCCTTCTTCGCCCGGTCAGCCGGCGTCTCGCCCTCGGTACCGGTGTCGAAGAAGGTGTAGATCGTCAGGTCCCACAGGATGACCACGGCAGCCGGTCGCCCGTGCACGAGGGCGTCGAGGGGCTCAGCCGGGCTCCAGTTGGTGACCGCCCGCCGGTTTATCTCCACCCCGTTGCTGGTCAGCAGGCGCTTGATGGCCGTGACCCGTTCGGATGAGTACGGGTGAGTCTGCAGGATGCCCAGCTCCTGCTGAACGCCGGAGCGCTCGCGGGCCGCCAGCCGCTCGATGAAGGTCAACAGCCCGTTCGGGTTGTAGGGCGTCTTGACCAGGTAGCCGATCGCCGCCTCATCCGCCTCGCTCTCGTACTCAACCGAATAGTGGCTCATGATGCCCCGGCCGAAGTTCATCCCGGCGCTGAGGACCCCCGCCGCCCCCGCCACTCCGCCGCCGATGAGCAGCGTGAGAAGCGCCGCCGCGACCCCGGCCTTGGTCAGACCGGCACTCCGCTCGGCGGCCCGCAGGCCGTCGAAGTGGCAGTTGTGGGCCATCTCATGGCCCAAGATGCCTGCAAGCTCATGGTCCGACTGCGCCACAAGCTGCGTGAGGTCCGGGTCGGCCGAGGGCAGCAGCAGGCCGCGCGTCACGAAGATCGTGCCGCCGGGCAGGCTGAAGGCGTTCACCTCATCGGTGTCCAGCAGACGCACCGTGTACTTGACATCCGTCCGGGCGCTGTACGGCACGATGGCATCCACGATGGCCTGACAGCGGGCCCGCTGCTCCTCATTGACCCACTCGGGCGTCTGTGCCAGGATCTCCTGTGCGGCCTCCGCGCCGGCGTTGGCTTCCTGCTTGGGCGAGTACATCTTGCCCGCGAGGGCAGGATAGGCCCACAGCCAGAGCAAGGCCGTCACAACCACCAGAGAGCAAGCACGCATCGCGCGGGAGGAGTGTCGCATGGCATTACCTCTGACGCCCGCAACGCGGCGGAGGTTTCGCCGGTCAGGGCGCAACCGGAGGCAGCTTGGCGGCCAGCGCCTCCGCCGCCCGGGCGCCGCGAGCCAGTTCATCCTCAATCCCGGCCCGCCGCTCACCGGTGTCCGGCTGGTCGGTCAGCTCCAGGAGCACGCAGCCCACGTAACCCACCTCGCAGAGGGCGGCAGCCACCGCCCCCCAGTCGATGGCGCCATCGCCGGGCGGCATGTGGTCGTCGCGAACGCCCCGGTTGTCCTGCAGGTGAGTGGTGATCAACC
>Ga0233425_10006507_pt1 | contig 17250 bp, 15 predicted proteins | sample Watercolumn_Towu_2_FD_181712 | JGI IMG/M metagenome (GOLD analysis project Ga0233425, IMG submission 181712) | Freshwater microbial communities from Lake Towuti, South Sulawesi, Indonesia - Watercolumn_Towuti2014_140_MG | ecosystem: Environmental > Aquatic > Freshwater > Lake | place... | reverse complement strand
CCTCATATAAGCCTGTTTGAGCTCCGAGGGGCCTTGTTCCAGGCGTTGTCGCATGGCCTGGGAGAGGGTCGCGATTTTGTCGGCTGTCAGGGCTGGAATTCCGGTCAGGAGTTCGTCCTGGAGCGCGGAGATTTCGCGGTCCAGTTCGTCCCGGCGCAGGCGAAGCTGGGCGAGGCGCTCGCGGAGCGCGGGATCGTTGGGTTCCATGGCGCCGGTTTCGACCAGGGCCAGAAGGCGGGCCGTCCCGGCGTCGGTCTCGCCCCTGGCGTCGCGGGCGCGCTTAAGGCGTTCCTTGCGGGCCAGGACCTCGGCTGCGGAATCGGCCAGGTAGACCTTGAGGAGCGCGGCGAGGCGATCGGGCTTGAATAGCTTCCGGGACAACAGGTCGAGCACGACGCTGTCGAGACGGTCCATGCGGATGCGCCGGCCGGGACAGGCGGTCTTACCCTCCCGCTGGGAGCGCGAACAGCTGTAATAGCGGTACCGGCCGCCCTTGCCAGTGTTGAGGACCAAGGCGGCGCCGCATTCGCCGCAGCGCGCGACGGAGGCGAGCATGGTCGGGCCGGTGACGAACCGGGGAGCCATACGCCTGGGAGAGCGGGCGTGGAGGGAGGCTCCGACCTCGTTGAAGACTTCTTCGGAAACAATGGCCGGCACCTTCACTTCCACCCATTCCGAGGGTGGCCGGCGCTCCTGGGTGCGGCTGTTGCGGCGATTGAACAGATGACGGCCACAATAAGTGGGCGAGGTCATCAGGTCGTGAAGGCTGCCGATGCTCCATTTCCGGCCCCGGCGGAGCAGGCCCTCGCCGTTGAGTTTATTGATGATCGCTTTCATGCCGCGCGGTGGTCCGTCCTTGCCGAGGTAGAGTTCGAAGATATTGCGGACGACGGGCGCCTCGTTGGCGTCAATGACCAGCACCTTCTTATCCCGGTTCCCCCGCCGATCGGTGATTTTGGTGGCATAGCCGAAAGGCGGACGGGCGCCGTTCCAGAAGCCCTGGCGGGCGTTCTCCTTCATTGCCCGATGGACGTGCTTGGCGTTCTCCCGGGACTGGTGCTCGTCGAAGGCGCTGAAGATCTTGCGGATCAATTCGCCATTTGTGTCGTCGGCCAGTTCCTGGGTGATCGAGACCAGCTGGACGCCGGCCTTGCGAAGCTGGCGGACATAGAGCTCGGAATGGAGAAGGTCGCGGCTGAAGCGGCTCAGCGAATGCACGGCGACGTAATCATAGGGCTGCTCGGGCCGGGTGGCCTTGTAGATCATGTCCTGAAAGGCCGGGCGGTCGTCGTCGAGGGCGGAGGCGCCGGGCTCGGTGAAGACCTCGACGATTTTCCAGCCCTTGCGCTCGCAGAAGGCCTCGATCTGCCTGATCTGGTCGGGGAGCGAGAGGTCCGATTCGGCCTGGCGGGTGGTGGAAACCCGGGCGTAGACGGCGACGCGGGGCGGCGGAGAATCAGAGGTCATTGGGGCCTGAGCGTAGGGTCTGGTCGATCAAGTCGCGGAAATAGGCGCGGACGAGCTTCACTTCGGCGCGCAGAACCGGCAGTTCGTCGGGCAATTCCGAAAGGCAGGCGAGATCCGGGGATGGGCTGAGACATGGTGTATAGGCTGGGGCCTCGCCCGGCATGTCCGCGAGGCCGGCGAGGTCCAGGGACGGTGCGACGCGCGACGACGCGGCCTGTGCCGTCGCCCCTTGTCTGCCCTCCAAGCGCTTGGTCTTCGCCATGGCAAAGATCATGGAGGGTACGTCCAAGGACGCGCCCGGAGATCAAGACCAGCGGACTGGATTTCATGCCACCCCTATGACCGAACCGCCCCCGAGCCCCAGCGACGGCAGGGAATCTGATAGTCCCATTGCGATCGCCGTATTGGGCGGAAACGATGATCGCAAACGCCCTTGAAGACAAGCTCAAGCCGCTCGCCGGATCTTGCGGCGAAGGCGCGAGCGACGGGCTTGCTGACGGCTGCGTTCGCGCAGATCCCGATAGCGAAGCCGGGCATGAACCTTGTCGGCGCGGTCATAATGCTTGTCGCGCATGCGATCCGAGTTTTGGCCGAGCAGGTTAGGCACGATACCAATGTCCTCGGGCGATTCCATGGTGATGGTCGTCGCGAGCGCATGCCGAAAGCGATGCGGCGACACGGCCACTCCACAGCCTGCAAGAGTCCTGGCTTTGACGATTTGAGTGAAACTGCTCTTGCCGAAGGTTTGCCCGCTTTTGTTGATCCAGAGCGGCGCGCCGTCGATCGGCGATCCGCCGCCGGCTGCTTGGCGCAGCATGGGCCAATAGATTTTTCGGAAACGCTCGATCACCGCGCTGAGCCTTTCGGAAAGCTCGTATTCCCGGGCATCTCCGGTTTTGATGTGCTCGGGTTTAAAGTGAAGCTCATAGCGGTCCCCCTTGCGAACCAAGGTCGTATCCCAGGCGATGGCAAGGCAGGCGCGGCGGCGGATGAACGTCTCCGCGAGGATCGAGACGATGATGCCGTCGCGGCATATGATCGCATCGTCGATGGTTGGGGCGGATTGCGTGATGGCTCTTTTGAGAAGTGCCTCACCGACGGCGATCAGTTCGTGAATGGAGGGCAACTCCAATTCACGATTGCCTTCCTTTTCGGCCTTGGTCTGCAGAACCGAGACCACGCTCTTCAACCCGTTCCAGCGGCGTGTCGGAACCATCACGCGCATGGCATCGTAGACGCCCTTTACCCGCATCCAAATGGTGTGCGCCGAGTAAGGTGGCGAGCGTTGTTCGAGGTCGCCGATGTAGGCCGTGGTCGTTTTGAGCGTCACGCGGCCGGCGATGTCCTCGCCCAGCGCGGTTTGGCCCATAAACCACTTCAGCCAGGCGCCGTAATTGTACCGCACGGTCTCGAGGGTATCGAAACTCCACTCTGCCGCGGCCGTGGGAGGACACAGGAAATTCCCTTCCTTGATCGCCTCCAGCCAGGCGGCGCGATCGGCCGCCGGCCATTCTTCGAATGGCAGGCTGACGCGCTTTTTCGGTTTCGCATTCTCGTCACAGGACATCGTCATTCCCCTTTTGCTTGGCATAGGCCCCGCGATTGGCGTTGCGGATCTCATTAAACCGGCGAAATGCTCCGCGACGGTGCCTCTCCATGTAGTGCCTGATGGCGCCTTGGCCCCGCTGTCCCAGGACTTTGGCGGCGAGGCCCGGTGCGTCAGGTTCGCTGTCGTCGATCAGCCGGGCGATTGCGTGGCGGAACTGGTGCGGCGTCATCTTGCAGCCGAGGTGGCGTCGAGCTGCCAAGTAGATACGGTCGCGGATCGTACCCGTGCCAATATGGCCGTCGCTCTTGCCGGGAAACAATTTCGTGGTCGGACCTTTGGCAAGATGTCCACGATGATGAGAGCGATAGAACTCGATGATTTTCACGGTCTCGTCGGAAAGCGGGATGTTGACTGAATCCCCGTTTTTCATCTGCTCTCCTGGGATGATGATCGAGGTCTGGCCGCCCATGATCGTATCGAAATGCTGTTCGAGGTCGAGGCTGGCGAGATTGCTCACCCGCAAGCCCGTCGCCAGAGCAAGCTCGACGATCGCTGCCGTCTGATAGAGCCTCGCGCGTTTCTCTGCGGTGAGTTTCGGCTCTTTGTCTTTCCGGACCTTCTTCTCGGCTTCGCTTTCCTCGATCAGGATGTCGGGAAGACACTGAAACGTCTGGCGAAACGTCTCGTCTTCGAGCCGGTTCACGAACCGCTGATTCTTTTCCGTCAAATGGCTGTAATCGGGTTGGGCGAGGTTCCGCATTTTCCGAATCTTGTCCGGCCATTGCGGAGGGACTAGGCCCCGTTCCACCGCCCACTCGGCGAAACCGACGAGAGCGTTGGCGATGCCGCGAAGGTGCGAATTTTTCGGTTTCTTGGGCCCGATACGCTTCTGGATGCGGCTCAAACCTCGGGCGACCCGGCTCGGATCCAAGACGATCCCGAGATTTGCCATTTCTTGGGGCGGGACGCCAATCTCGACGAGGGCTCCGAAATAGACCCTCAGAAGGCGACGTTCCTTATCGGCGCTCGACGACCGAAGAACACGACGGTCTTGACGTTCCCGACGGGAGTTATGTCCCCTCGGAGGCAGCTCGTTGGCTTCGTCGTATTCCCAGTCGGGCGCCGTGTCCTCGATGCATGCCTCGAATGTCATTTCTTCGGTCCGGCTCGCCCGGTAGTCCTCGATCTTGGCAAGAAGCTCATGCGGGTAGGTCGACCAAGGCGGGGATTCGTATTTGTCGGCCTCGGGCACCCGAAGCGCGATCTTGGGCCAACCGGGGACTTTCTCGATTGCTTCATTCCACAGGCGAGCGATATTTCGCGTGATGGATTGAGCACGATTTGCGACGTGGCGCTGGCATTGGAGGATGAGAACCCGCTCGAGCACGGCCTCATTGACATTGTACGGCAGCACGCCATTCGACGAGCAGAAGCGGATCAGCGGTGACAGGCCCTTGCGGGCCTTGACGAAAAACTGATCTTTGCGTTCTTCGCCCGCCTTCAGGATATCCAGAAGCTCGGCCCACTCGGGCATGAGCACTTCGTCTTGACGAAGTACCGGTCGGGGGAGCTTCGCAATGTCGAACGCGACCCAAATATCGGACCTAATACCGCGCCAAGTCGTCCGGGACATCTCTTTGCGGCGGCGACTGATCTTCTTCTGGCCATCGATCGAGTCCATGATCCCCAAGAGAACTTGCCCGTCCGCAGGGACCTCCATCGGCAACTTCTTGGCTAGCTGGCAGAGCCGTCCGATGCTGCATTTCAATTGACTGCGACGGGGCCTAGGAGTTGCCCCGTCGTTCCCGACAAATGCGATCAGTTCAGCGAGGCTCTTCGGCCTCTCCATTTTATTGGTCGCCGTCCCCTCCGGGGTGGTCCCCGGCTCCCGGCCCTGTGTCCCTGAGTAGTCCATGCTGGTCTCCCGTCTCCTCTCGTGGCCTTACTTAGACAATACATATAAGTATAGCATAAGAATTTGTCGTATTCCTTCCCTTCCCTTGTCTGTATAGACAAGGACTAGATGGTCAGCTATGCCCTCTAATACCTTAACTAGGCCAAACGAATTCAAGTAAAAACTACTCGTCGACTTGACGACTGCCGGCACCGGGCGCACCTCGCGACCGGCCGGTCCGAGGCGGTTTTGCGCACCGTTCATTTCGCCGGACATGGCTTGGCCCCTTTGACCGGGTTAGGCGTGCTTGCTCCGCTTCGAGGCGAAAGCAGTCACGTCGGAAGGACGTATGCGGATCAGCCGTCCAACACGGAAGCTCGGCAGTAACCCGCCACCGACGAGTCGCCGTACGGTCTTGCCGGACACGGAGAGGGCCGTGGCGGTCTCATCAACGGACCAGCCCAGCAACTTTGGATCGGGTGCGGTTCTGGGTGCGTTGCCGGCCGAACCAGGAGCGCTGGTTTTGTCGTGGGATTTGGGAAGCGCGTACATCGCGTGGCTCCATTTACTTGCGTTCATGAACGGGCTGCTTGGGCGCTCGGCCTCCACCTGCGGCGAAGGTAGACGGCGCCGGCGTTCTTGTTCATCGCGTTCAAGGGATCGGGCACGTGTCGATTTTGACAAGAGGAAAAATGATCTAAAATCGCCCCTGGACTGGAATCCAGACCGGCCAATTGGTTCGCCGGGATCGACGAAGTCGATTTTGGTTGCCGCAAAAAGCGCTCGACGACGAGTCGCACGCCGATCCGAGTCCGAGGTCGGGCCAATGCCAAAATGGTCTTTCTCGCATCGCCGCCGGTCATCCCGTCAACCGTATCGACGACCTCCTCCTCTGGTGCTGAACGGAAGCCTGAGCCAACAAAAGGGACGCGTAACACCAAGGGCGCTGCGTTACGGGCGTGGGTCCCTCCCATGCACTACGTCGATAAGCCTACTTCTCTTCGCCTCAAAGGGGTCGCGATTGAACGCGAAACAGGGGGTCACGGTTGGATGCGAATTGAAATCGATCGCCGTGATCGTGTTCTCTATCCTGCTCGCGATGGCCGGGGTCGAACTGCGCATCGTGCGCCCGCTGCGCCGAACCGCCGAAGCCGAGCACGCGGTCGAGAGCGGCGAGAAGACGCAGACGACGATCCGCTCGCTGTCGAAGACGGTCGCGAAGATCTCGGAGGTGACCAAGCTGATGGGGCAGATCGCCGAGCAGACGAACCTGCTGGCGCTGAACGCGACGATTGTGGCGGCGCGCGCGGGCAACGCGGGCAAGGGGTTCGCACTGGTGGCTTCGGAGGTCTAGAACCTCGCCAACCAGACCGGGCGGTCGACCGAGGACATCGACCGGCAGGTCAACGAGATCCAGGCGGCGACCGAGGTATCGTCGAAGATCCAGAATGTCAGCCGCGAGGCGGACACGGTGGGCACACGCGCGGCCGAGGTGCGCGCTGCGGTCGCCGGCGTGGGCTCGAGCATCAAGGAGCTGAAGCGCGTGCTAGTGCGCGACGCTCTCCGCCCAAGCCGGCGACTGGGTGCCGCCGGTCGCCAACGACTTGGTGCGCAAGGAATGCGGCGAATGCCACATGCCGTTCCAGCCTGCGTTCCTGCCGACGCGCTCCTGGCATTGGCTGATCGACGAACTGGCGAATCATTTTGGCGACGACGCCTCGCTCCCCTCCGAGAAGGCTGCGGCGATAAGGGCCTACCTCACCGCCAATGCGGCCGACGCCGTGCCCGGCAAGCTCGCCGGCAAATACCTGCGCAGGATTCCGCCCGGCGAAACGCCGCAGCGCATCACCGGCAACCCGGCGTTCGCGCGCGAACACCGCTTGCCCGAGCAGGTGTGGAAAGATCCGAATATCGTCGCCAAATCGAACTGCCCCGCCTGCCACCAGCGCGCCGAGCGGAGGGATTCCGACGGCCATTGATCGGCCGTCGATGGGCGCACTCACACGACTCCGGTCGAGGTCCAGATCAGGCGGAGAAGATCGGCCTGCCGACCGGTCCGGGTCTTCATGAAGATCGATTTCAGATAGGTGCGGGCGGTCGAGATCGCGATGCCGCAATGGGCCGCGGCGTCGTCGAGCGTGCGGCCCTCGGCGAGGGCCTGGGCGATACGCGCCTCGGCCCCGGTCAGGCCGAAAAGCCGCCCGATGACGGCGGGTGAAGGGACCGAAACGTTATCGGGATCGGTCACGAACAGCGCCACCCGGTCCTGCCTCTCCAGCGGCAGCACTAGGGTCGAGAGCGGCCGATCGCCCTGTTTTCTGGCGATCGACAGGGCCGAGACCCCGTCTTCGGCCCCGACGGCGCCCGCAACCAGACGACGCAAAGCCGCCGTGTCCTCGGTCCGCTCGGCCCTGATGGCGGAGCGGCTGTCGAGAAGGAGGCCGTCCCGCCTTGCGGTCAACGCGGCTCCGGCGCGGTTCATATGATCGAGAATGCAGTTCGCATCGACCACGAACACCGCCATCGGCAGGCGATCGAGCACCGCATCGCTCTTGCGCGCGGCATCATTCCGACCCGCGTTCCGGTCGAGCGTGTCGATCGCCGCGTCGATGCCTTCGGCGAGCCGGGCGGCCGAGACCGGCTTTGTATAGAACCGAAATACGCCGATCTCGTTGATGGCGTGGACAGCCGCCGCCAGGTCAGCAGTTCCCGTGAGCACGATGGCCGGTCCCCGGAAGCCGCTCGCCAGGAGCGCAGCCAGCATATCGAGGCCCGACATGCCGGGCATGGCCAAGTCCGTCACCACCACATCCGGCGGTGAATTGGTAAAATCCGCAACCACGCGGACCGGGTCGGTTTCGAAGCTCATGTCCCAGTCCGCCCGTCGGCGGTACTGCCGCCGCAGCCCGTCGAGAATTGCGGGTTCGTCATCCACGAACAGGAGGCGCGGTGTCGATCTGGTCTGGTCCAACATTACCCCCAAATGGGGCTGGCTCCCTCGCTCTCGGTTAACCAAAATATATCCAAAAGGAGCGCTCGACCATGACCCTGCCGACCGTTCTGTTCGTCGACGACGAGGTGCCAGTTCTTGATGGGCTGAAGCGCATGCTCCACGGCCGGCGAAATCTGTGGCGGATGCTGTTTGCCGGCGGCGGGGCCGAGGCCCTGGAAATCCTCAAGCGGGAACGGATCGATGTCGTCGTCTCCGACATGCGCATGCCCGGCATCGACGGCGCCGCGCTTCTGGCTGAGGTCGCGCGACAGTGGCCGGATACCGTACGGATAGTCCTTTCCGGGCATAGCAGCGAGGCGATGTCCGTGCGCGCGGTCGGGCCCAGTCATCAGTATTTGTCCAAGCCTTGCAACCGCGTCCTAATCGAATCGAAGGTCGACCGCGCTTTGGCGCTCAGGCGCGACCTCAATCGTCCGGAAGTTCGCGCCGCAGTACTCGGACTGAAGTTCGTCCCGTCGCCGGTTGCGATCTATCATCGCCTGCTTGGTGAGTTCAAGGCGATCCAGACCGACCCCGAGCGGGTCAACGCGGTCTTCAGCGACGACCCCGGACTTTCCGCCCAGGTGCTCAAGATCGCGAACTCGTCCTATTTTGGTCATGCCAGGACCGTCCGTCTGCCGAGCCAGGCCGTGAGTTACCTAGGCATGGACGCAATCCGCGCACTCGTGCTCGCCCACGGCATTACCAGCGCCATGCACCACGCCGAGGTGCCGCCCTTCAATGCGGCCCGGACAATCCGGGAAGGCGCAGCCGTGGGCGCCTTCGCCCGTCGCATCGCCGCCGTCGAGAATTGCAGCCAAGAGGAAAGGGACACCGTCACCGTCGCCGGATTCCTTCACGATATCGGCAAGCTGGTTCTCGCCGAAAACCATTTCGACGCCTACGCGAAGGTGCTGGAGAGATTTGGGCCGAACAATGCGGGCATCTGCGCTGCCGAACGCGCGGCTTTCGGCATCACTCATGCGGAGTTGGGCGGCGTACTCCTGGGTATCTGGGGCCTGCCGGATCCCATCGTCGAGACGGTCGCCTATCACCACTCGCCCTCGCCGCTCGACGAGGACTACCCCAACATCTGTACTATCGTTCGGGTCGCCGGCGAGCTGATTGCCGCCGGCCGGGAAGCCGATACCGCGACCCTCGACCGCATACTGACGCCGGCACCTCCCGACCGGCGGTCCCTCTTGCTGTCGATGCGCGCCGAATTTCTCGACACGGAGGACGCCCCATGAGCGAAAAGATCCTGATCGTCGACGACGAACCGGCCGTGCTCGACGGAATTCGACGTCAGCTCCATCGGACGTTCCAGCTCGAATTCGCGAATAGCGGAGCCGAAGCGCTCGCCAAATGCGAGGCCGAGGGAAGCTTCGCCGTCATTGTGTCGGACATGCGCATGCCCGCCATGAGCGGCGTCGAGCTCCTCGAACAGACCGCGCGGCGCTGGCCGGAAATGGTCCGAGTCGTGCTGACCGGTAATGCCGATCAGGAAACGGCGGTCGCCGCCGTCAACAGCGGACATATCCACACCTTTCTCAACAAACCCGTCTCCCGGGAGACGATCGAAACCGCCCTCGCCGGGGCCTTGCGCCTGCACCGCCTCGAAATCGCGGAAAAAACCCTGCTCGAACGAACCCTGGCCGGGACCATTCGGACCCTGGTTGAAATCCTTGCCTCCGCTCTCCCCGAGGCTTTCGGCGATTCCCAGGCCCTGCGCCGGCTCGTCAAGCGCCTCGCCGGGCCGCTCGAGGGCAACGCCTGGCGCCTCGACATGGCGGCGATGCTGCTGCCGATCGGCTGGACGACATTGCCGCCGGCGCTCTGTCAGAGATATTGGCGCGGCGCGTCCCTCGATTCCGACGAACGGAAAATGATCGAGCGGGTGCCCGAGATCAGCGCAAGACTGCTCGCCAACATACCCCGGCTGGACGGTGTCGCCGACGTCATCGGACTACATCTCAAGATCCGGAGCGAGGCGGCTCCCGGAAGCGTCGCCCGGGACGCCGGCATTCTCGGCCTCGCAATCGCGATGCGCGCCCGGTCGGGCGGCGCCGTGGTCACGCGCGAAGCGATGGAAACGGCGATCGCCGCTTATCCGTGGATCGGGCCGGAACAGGCACCCGCTTTGCGGCGCCTCGTCCAGGGCCAGGGCGAATCGCCCGAGGCCGTGCACCTGCCCCTCGCCGAGAAGCCCGTGCCCGTCATGGTGGAAAGCCCGCGTCTCCTGAAATCCGGAGACCTTCTCGCGGCCGACGTCGTGTTCGACGATGGTACGCTCATCCTCGCGGCGGGCATGGAGCTCAGCGATCTTCAGATCGCCAAACTTGTCAATCTCGGCGAGATGCGGCGCCTACGGGGGCCGACCCAAGTGCTTCGTCGGTAGACGACAGCGAATACGCGACGCAGGAAACGAGACCACGCCATGACCACGAACAACAACACCGGACCGCAAACGGACCGCTCGACCTTCCGGCAACTTATCCCCTTCCTCGTTCTCGCCTTGGTTGGAACAATACTTGTCGCCGGCTTTATTCACGATCTGGAGCGCAAGAACGTCGAGACCGAATTCCGGGAACTGGCCGAGCAGAAGATCGCGACCGTCCGCAGCAACATCGCGGTCACTCTCGACATCGTCGACCTGGTTGCCGGCCATTTTGCAGTCGCTCCCGAACAATCCACGAGTCGGGACGGATTTGCGCGGATGCTGGCGCCGCTGATCGAGCGCTACCGCTTCATTCAAGGCATATCCTGGGATCCGCTGGTCAAGCCCCAGGAAATCCCGGCCTACGAGGCCGCGGCGCGTCGGGACGGTCTTGCGAACTTCATCGTCTACGAGCGCAGCAGGGAGGGCGCGGTTGTTCCGGTCGCGCCGAGAACGGAACACTCGCCCGTCTATTTCATGGAGCCTCGGACCGGCAACGAGGCGGCGATCGGATTCGATCTCGCCTCCAACCCGATACGCAAGGCGGCGCTCGATGCCGCGCGCGATTCGGGCAAATCGAAAGTCACCGGCCGTATCACCCTGGTCCAGGAGAAAGGAAAGCAGTACGGCGTCCTCATTCTCGGTCCCGTCTATCGCGGCGGCCATGCGGGCGATGCGCAGGAGCGGCGCGACAACCTTATCGGCCACATCTCGGGGGTCTATCGCCTCGGCGACCTCATTGATTCGACGGCATCGAGTACGGAGAGGGCCGCAGGCTCGAAGTTCCTTCGTGTCTTTCTGCTCGACCTTGCGGCGGAAGACAAGGACCGGCTGCTTCATCCCTTCGGCGCGGAGGTGACGCGGGAAGGCCTGCTGTCGGGCATGCATCTTGAGGAATCGTTCGAGATGGCCGGCCGGCAGTGGCAACTCATCGTCGCGCCGACCAACGAATTCAAGGCGGCGAGGCAGCCGTTTCTCTGGATCGGCGCTCTCGGCGTGGCGCTGGCCGCTTCGACGGGCCTGTATTTTTACCTGAAGGGACGCATCGACGCGATGACGGCGGCGGTCGTCGGCGCCAGGAAACTCAGGAAGGTCCGGGATCATCTGGAACTGACCCAATCTCTGGCCGAGGTCGCCAGCTTCAGGTTCGGCCGGCTCGACGGCACCGTGGAGATAGACGAGAGGGCCGCGGCCATGCTGGGCCTCGACCCGAAAGACGGCGAGATGTCCCTTGAGGGCATACTTGCTCGCGTCTCATCGTCCGAAATTGAGCACATCGCCCGAGCGCTGCGGAGCGCGAAGGATGCGGACCTCGAGTTCATTGTCGACCGGCCCGACGGCGCCAGGACGATCCAGGCCCGGACTCACAATCGAATCGACGATGAGTCGGTACGAACGACCGTCGCGCTCCAGGACGTAACGTCGCGCCGAGCCGCCGAAGCCGAACGCCTGTCCATGATCCGGGCGATGGCGGAATCCAGCCGTTTCGAGTCGCTGGGCGTTCTTGCCGCGGGTATCGCACACGAGATCAACACGCCGCTGCAATACGTGTCGAGCAATCTCTCCTTTCTGGGAGATGAGATACCGCCGCTTGTCGACGCGGTCGGCGTTCTCCAGCGGGGCGGGGACGCAGCCCCTCCGGCCCCCGGCCCTTCGGTCGATGTCGATTTTCTCAAGATCGAGGTTCCCGCCGCGATCAAGCAGATGCAGGACGGGCTGACCCGGATCACCGAGATCGTCCAGGCGGTCAAGGATTTTGCCCATCCGTCGAACAAGGAAATGGCCCGCAACGATATCAACGACATCGTCCGACGCTCGGTGACGATTTCCCGCAATTACTGGAAACACGCGGCGAATCTGCATTTCGACCTTGCCGCGAATCTGCCGATGGTAGACTGCATAGCGAGCGAAATCGGTCAGGTCGTCGTCAATCTCATCTCCAACGCGGCCGATGCCGTCGAGGACGCGGGCCGGGTCGGGACCACCGGCCGGATCGACGTATCGAGCCGCGCGGTCGGAGAAAGCGTGGAAATCGTCGTTCGGGACAACGGCTGCGGAATACCCAAGTCGATAAAGGACCGCGTCTTCGATCCCTTCTTCACGACCAAGGCACCGGGACGCGGCACAGGTCAGGGCCTGTCCATCGTCCGGACCATTGTCGTCGGTACACACAAGGGGATCATCGATCTCGAAAGCGAGGTCGGCGCGGGTACAACGATTACGATCAGGCTGCCTCTGCGGGCCGAGAGGGAGGGATAGTCGTAGACCGTACTCTTGGGCGGCAGGTCCGTCGGCAGCGCATTCCACTGGCAGCCGGGGACGTATCCGGAATTTTGTGTTTGGGCGGTTTGATCGGTTTTCGGCCTCAGCGCGCTGAGGCCGAAAACCGACCCTCGAATTGAATGGCGACTTGTGTCATCGCCGCTTTCCACTCCCGGGGCGGCATTTTCCAATCCCGCGTGATATCGCGCAAGGCCAAGTAGATCAGCTTGGCCGCGGCCTCGTCATTCGGAAAATGGCCGTGGTTCTTGATCACTTTTCGCACCTGCATGTGCAAACTCTCGATGGCGTTCGTCGTGTAGACGATCTTGCGGATTTCCGGCGCGAAGGCGAAAAACGGAATCACTTGCTCCCAATTCCGCCGCCAGGCATTGACGATCGGCGGGTATTTCCGTCCCCAGTCGCTCTCGGCAAAGGCATCGAGTTCCGAGGCCGAAAACGACGTGCTCGCTTACTTGGGCTTCCACGCCGACCACCGAACCAAGCTTCACAGCACCAATCCGCTCGAACGGCTCAACGGCGAGATCAAGCGACGGACCAATGTCGTCGGCATTTTTCCCAACGAGGCCGCGCTCGTCCGCCTCGTCGGCGCCATCCTGCTCGAACAGAACGACGAGTGGGCCGTGACCAAGCGCTATCTCTCCCTGGAAACCATGGTGCCGATGAGCGATAATCCCGACGTCACGCCGCCGGCGCTCGCCGCGGCCTGACCGGCAGAACCTTCTCCTGCCGATCACGAGAGCGATGCCATCGCTCCTACACCACCTCTTGGGACACGATCTTCACAGGAACCGGATCGACTCGCAATCCACATCGCAATCCATAATTGCGCCTCTTTCGATCAGGACCTCGTCGGCGCAAATGTGGCCGCGAATGGTTGCGCCATACCTAATGACGACCGTCCCGGAACAGATCAGAGCCCCAGCGAAATTCCCCGAGAAATCGGCGATTCGTACCCTCGCAAACCCCTTGACGGATTGACCGGGCGGAATCACCAGACGCTCCATTTCCTTCGTTACATTTTTGTGTGAAGAAAATGACCAACCTTGGCGCTCTTTCCGATGAGAGGCGAAAGGGACCTTGCCGATTTCTTGCTCATTTTTTTTCACTATTAGGGGTTCCTCTCGATTCGGTTCAAAAGTCGTTTGCATTGACCCTTCGGAAGCCGCTGGAATCGACCGCCCGGATCAAGGCTACTGCCAGTGGTGCCTACATATGTGAGAAAATGGTTCATTTTGGACTGTTTTGTCCAACCATTACCCCCCAAATGGGGATGTAGCCCTTGAATTGACTCCGATATGGATCTTTCCTCTTACGAAAGGAACCCTAGGTGCTCAATATTTTAGTCAGACCAATATGGAGAGCCCTTTGACAACGCAACCTGTGGCTTACTTGGCGGCCCCCCCGAATCAGAAGGGTTACCGACCTGTCGTCCTCATAATCGATGACGACCGGGAATTCTGCGCCGAGGCCGCCGAGTTTCTCGACAGGAATGGATATAGCTGTCTCATCATGGAACGGCCGAACAGCCGGCATTTCCACATGCCGTTCCGGCCGGATTTCGTCGTACTCGACCTGAATCTTCCGAGCATCGACGGCTTCGAAATTATCGCGAAATATCTGCGCTCATGGGCCAAGACGCCGGCTTTGGTTGTGGTCAGCGGCATGGACGAGGGAATACTTCGCGCGGCCACCGCAGCCGCATTGGCCAACCGCTTGCCTGTGCTCGGCGCCTTGACAAAACCCATCCGGCCGAACCGCTTGATGGAATTGCTTCGGATGCCGCAGGCCGCCCCCGGCCCGGCACTCTCCCGGGTGAAGTGGAGCGAGGCGCCGATCGTACTCCAGAGGCTTCAGGAGGGGCTGGAACGCAAGACGGTACATATTGATTTCCAGCCGATCGTGCGCCTCACCGATGGTGGCTTTGCGGGGGCCGAGGCTCTCGTGGCAAACGAATTCGAAGGTCTCGGATACGTTTCGGCGGAGACGCAAATCGACGCCCTATTAACTCTCGGGCGACTTGACGAATTCACTTGGGTCATGACGGAATCCGCTCTCTCGGCATGCCGAAGTTGGGCAAGACCAGGAGAACGATTGCCCGTTTCCATTAATGTGCGCCGGCGGACTCTTGAAAATCCGAATCTTGTCGAACGACTCCTCAATCTGGTCGAGCGGTATGAACTGAAACCGGAGGATCTCGTTGTCGAACTGAGCGAGGAAGACGCCTTCAACTCGCGCGACGCGGTGCTGGGCAATTTGGGGCGTCTAAGGCTGCATGGGTTCGGCGTGGCGCTTGACGATTTCGGTGTCCATCATAGCAATCTCGGTCAGCTCGTCCGGCTTCCGATCAGTGAGGTCAAAATCGACGGCAGTCTCATTGCCGATATCGTCGGCTGGAATCGCTCGGCGACGATCGTTGGCGATATCATCGCAACCTGCCGCCGCGAGGGATTTTCTGTCGTTGCCGAGGTCGTCGAAACCGAGCAGCAGGCCACGCTTCTTCGGCGTCTCGGTTGCGAGAAAATTCAGGGAAGGCTTGTCGGACCCAAAATGCCCATCGAGCGCCTGCTCTCCTGGTCGAGCACTTGGACGAAGGTCTTTCCGGAGGACCGGGGGGGCAGGTCGTGAGTGCCCCGCTCGTCGACTCGCGCTCACAAAAAGCGTCGAGAAGAAGTTAGGGCGAACGATGAAAGGCGTCGAATTCCCTTTTGTGGCCGCGCGCGGTTTTCTTGCCACGATTTTTACCGCCTTCCTGATAATGGCGATCTTGCTCACCCTCACGATCCGCTGGCTGCTCCAGGTAGCGCGAACAGACGTTGAAGGTGACGCTTTTCTCGTCTCGAGCAAGGTCTCCGTTATGGTCAATCGGCACGATAATCTCGCCCAGCTCCTGGCGAAAGAATGGGAAATCGAGGATAACCCTGTTCTGTTCAAAACATATGCCAGCCTGATCAATCGCGAAAGCAGCCTCGCGCCCCAGATCGCTATTGCCGACAGCAAAGGCCTGGTCGTGCAATCGTCGCGACCGGGCTCAGTAGGGGTCGATATTTCCGACCGGGAGCACTTCAGGGTTCATGCCGAGAATCGCGTCGACGGGCTTTATGTCAGCGATCCCGTAATCGGAAGAACAACCAACAGATCCTCGATCCAGTTCACGCACCGGATCGACAGGGATGGGTCCTTCGCCGGCATAGTTTCTTTGTCGCTCAGTCCGGACGCACTATTCGTGACAGACACCGCCCATCGCAATGGCTCGACGGGCACGATGTTCGACCGCCCCCAGATTCAAGTCCTGGTTAGTTCAAGGAATACGCGCCTTGCGATCCTTGCGACCGAAAAACCGCCGGATCGCTTCGACGACTGGGCGGCCAAGGTGGTTTCGGACGCGCGGAGCACATCCGGAAATTCCGCATCGAAATTCTTTCTCCACGGATTGTCGATCTGGAGAGTTGGCGCCCGGGTCATACCGGACACGAATATCGTCGTCTTGGTGGCGTCAACCAGTTATCGGTTTGTGTTGATCGGGACTACCATGCTCTCGATCGCCGTCTTTGCTCTGGGGTGGATTGTCGTCCTGTTGTACATGGCCGCCCGATCCGCCCACCGGGAAAGCACTGCGGCCTTCAGCGAATTTCTTGAGAAACTCTTGTATCACGTTCCGACGAGAATCGGCTTGTTCGACGCCGAGGGCGCACTCATTTTTTCGAATCGCCAAAATTTTTTCACTTCGGCCGTCCATTATGTCCGCAGGGACAAATCGCAACCGCTGGAACCAGTGGTCGACGACATGAACGAGGTCGATCGCCCGGAATTTCTCAAATGGTATCACGCGCGGCGCGATAGCGACTTTGGCGGATCGGACTCAGGTTATCTGTACTGGATTCGGAAACCGGAAAAGTCGGACGTTGCGATCGTTCTGAAATGGACCCGGATCCAAGCGTCGGGCAGAACCCTGGAATGCTGGACGGGGCTGGACGTTACCGAACTCATGCAGGCTCAGCTTTCCGCGCAGCATTCTGCCAAACTGGCATTGGTCGGCGAGATGGCTGCGGGCCTTGCCCATGAAATCAACCAGCCCCTGAACGTCATCGCATTGGCCTCACAAAATCTTATGGACGTATTGAGGACGGCTTACAAAGGGTGCGAATATGTGTGCGAATATCCCGACAACGTCAAAAAAATAATCAAGAAGCAGGAGACAATCGGGCGCCAGGTCGAACGAGCCGCCAAGATCATCAACAATCTCAGGATTTTTTCGCGGCGTGACAGACTTGAGGTTGAAAAACTCGATATTCCCGAGCAATGGGGCACCGCAGGAGATTTTGTCAGACATCTACTAAAGCAGAATCTTATTGCGTTGGACACGACAATCCACCCCGGAAAAATTGAAGCTGTCGCCAATCGGGGAGCGCTCCAGCAGATTTTCGTGAACCTCTTGACCAATGCCTGCGATTCCATCGCGTCATATTGTCGGCCCGGAGATGGCCGCATTGGTTGCAGTATTAAGTCCGATGAGCGGACCGGGTCGGCCGTCATTACCATCGAGGACAATGGCGCCGGATTCCCGAAGATCGTACTTGACCGGTTGTTCGAACCATTCGTGACAACCAAACCCAGGGGGAAGGGAACCG
>Ga0233425_10006506_pt1 | contig 17251 bp, 17 predicted proteins | sample Watercolumn_Towu_2_FD_181712 | JGI IMG/M metagenome (GOLD analysis project Ga0233425, IMG submission 181712) | Freshwater microbial communities from Lake Towuti, South Sulawesi, Indonesia - Watercolumn_Towuti2014_140_MG | ecosystem: Environmental > Aquatic > Freshwater > Lake | place... | reverse complement strand
CGCCGTCGTGATTGACGCGCACGATCCAGACCCCGCCGCGAGCGCCGCGCCGATACCCTAAATGCAGGCCGGCATGGATGGATCGCCAGTATGGTTCACGGCTCTCCCGAAGGCTCAATTTCGACCGCGCTTCGCGGGATTCCAGTCGTGAATCTCGGACCGTTCTGCCCATGTTATCGCCGTCCAAAAGGAAGTGGGGTAAATTTGGGGTAATATCCCTGTACGAACATCCGCGAACAAGGATAGACGCGAAAGCACGGTATATCAACGTTTTCAGAGGGTTGATAAATTCGCCGGTGTCCGCAGAAGTGCGGAAACGCGCCCTTTCACGGCGACAACCGGGGTTCGAATCCCCGTGGGGACGCCATTCAGGACTACCAACTACGGATTGCTTGCGTCGCGGTAATAGGCGCAGGCCGAACGCGCGAAACAGCATTCCCCGCAGAGCGGTCGCGGTCGGCAGACGTCCTTGCCGTGGCGGACGATGAGGGCGTGGTATTCGTTGTACAGCGGCACGTCGCGTTTAAGCCCGGTCTCGAAACAGCGGCGCAGGGTCTCGTAGTCCTCATCCCCAGTGATCATCCCGAGCCGCCCGAAGATGCGCCGGGTATAGGCGTCGATCACGAATACCGGCCGGGTGAAGGCATAAAGCAGGATGTCGTCCGCCGTCTCCGGCCCGACGCCGTGTACCGCCAGCAACTGGCGGCGGAGGTCATCGGTATCGAGCATCGACAGCCGATCGTAGCCACCGGTGGCGAGATACCAGCGACAAAAACTGCGGAGCCGGCGGGCTTTGACGTTGAAGTAGCCGGAGGGACGCAGCAATTCGCCGAGGCGGGTCTCGGACATTGCGGCCATTCGCGCCGGATCGAGGGCATTCGCCTCTACCAGGTTGGCGATGGCCCGTTCGACGTTGACCCAGGCGGTGTTCTGGGTCAGCACCGCACCGACCATGACCTCGAAAGGCGTGTCCCCTGGCCACCAGTGCTGCGGGCCATAGCGCCGCAGCAGGCGCGCATAGACCATGCGCAGTCCAGCCTTGGCCATCAATGCGGCCGGCGTGGCTTCCTGTCGGCGGCGCGAGCCGTCCGCGCCGGTTTACGCTTCGCCATGTCTGTCGAACGGGGTGACTTCGCCGCATCAGCGGAAGAACGCTTGCCAAGTTTCCCTTGCGGTCGTCCGGAACGTGGCACCCTGTCCCGGCGCCGAACGGACTGGTCGACCGTCGCGCCGTCCGTGGGGGCCAGGCCCGCGATGACCAGAAGCTGATTCACCTCGACTGGCGACAACTCCCACCAGTGACCGCCGCGCTGCTCGCGCGGCAGGGCGATGGGACCATAACGCACGCGGATCAGGCGGCTCACCGTCACGCCCACGGCGTCCCAGAGCCGCCGCACCTCGCGATTGCGACCCTCGCGCAGGATGACGTGATACCAGTGATTGGCGCCGCTGCCGCCGGCGTCGACGACATCGTCGAAACGCGCCTCGCCGTCGTCGAGAAGCACCCCCCCCTTGAGCCGCTCGATCATCGCCGGCGTCACCGTGCCCAGTACGCGAACGGCGTATTCGCGCTCGACCCCCGTTGATGGATGCATCAGCCGGTGGGCGAGTTCCCCCTCGGTGGTGAACAACAGCAATCCCGAGGTCGTGAGGTCGAGACGACCGATGGACAACCAGCGTCCGCCCGCGACCCGCGGCAGCGCCTCGTAGACGGTCGGCCTGCCCTGCTCGTCCTTGCGGGTACAGACAAGTCCGACCGGCTTGTGGAAACCGATCACGCGCAGTTTGCGCGCGAACAGGCGGCCCGCCGGCACCAGCCGGCCGTCGACGCGCACGACGTCACCCTCCTTCACCGTCGTCCCGACACCGACGATCTGGCCGTTGACCGACACCCGTCCGGCCGTGATCCATTGCTCCAGCTCGCGCCGCGACCCGAGTCCGGCACGGGCCAGCACCTTTTGCAGTCGCTCGGCGGTCATGGGTCGCGCCACCGCGCCGCGCGGCGCGGGCGCAGCGTCAATCGGAATCCGACTCCCGCGCGGCTGCCGCGGAAGCTTCCGTCGTTGGCGCGGGCACGGCAGCGATCTCGTCGGCATCGCGATCTTCCGCCCCGGCAATCACGGATGGTGGCGCCGCCGGCGCCAGTACGCCGCCGAAGAGATCGAGATTGATGTCGTCGATATCGCGCAGCTCGGCAAGGCTCGGCAATTCCGACAGGCTCTTGAGATTGAAGTAATCGAGAAACTGCCGGGTGGTGGCATAGACGGCTGGCCGGCCGGGAACATCGCGATGACCGGCGATACGGATCCACTCCCGTTCCTGCAGCGTTTTGATGATGTTGTGACTTACCGTCACCCCGCGGATATCCTCGATTTCGCCGCGGGTGATCGGCTGCCGGTAGGCAATGATGGCCAGCGTTTCCAGCGTGGCGCGCGAATACCGGGCCGGCCTTTCCTCCCACAACCGGTTGATCCACGGCGCATATTCGGCTCGCACCTGGAAGCGCCAGCCACTCGCCACCTCCACGAGGTCGATACCGCGGCCGGCATAGTCCTGCCGCAAGGCATCGAGCGCCGCGAGCACGGCGTCGCGGTCGGCGATCACGCCGAGTTCCGGCGCGAACAGCGCCAGCAGGCGATCCATCGGCACCGGGCTCCCGGTCGCCATCAGCGCCGCCTCGACCACGTTCTTGATCGGTTCGCTGCTCATGGGGCCTTCACGTAGATGAGCCCGAAGGGTTCGTTCTGCACCAGCTCAATCATGGTGCCCTTCAGCAGTTCGAGGATCGCGAGCAGGGTGACCACGACGCCGGCCCGGCCCTCCTCGACCGTGAACAACCGCGAGAACTCGACGAAACCGGCGCCGGCCACGCGCAACCGCTCGAGGACGATGGACATGCGCTCGCGCACCGACAGCGGCTCGCGGCGGATGCGGTGGTCGGCGAACAGGCTGGCGCGCGACAGGATCTCGGCGAACGCCGCCAGCAGATCCTGGAGCGCTACCGTCGGCGGCGCGGCGGCGTGGCGGCGATCCGGGAACGGAATGACGCAGGCGAAATTGTCGCGGTCCAGGCGTGGCAGGCGTTCCATATCCTCGGCCGCCTTCTTGTAGCGCTCGTATTCCTGCAGCCGACGCACCAGTTCCGCCCGTGGATCCTCCTCCTCGGACGCCGCCGGCGGCCGCGGCAGCAACATGCGCGACTTGATCTCCGCCAGCATGGCTGCCATGACCAGATACTCGGCCGCCAGCTCGAATTCAAGATCGCGCATCAGGTCGATATACGCCATGTACTGCCGGGTTATCTGGGCGATGGGAATGTCGAGGATGTCGAGGTTCTGACGCTTGATCAGATAGAGCAGCAGATCGAGCGGCCCCTCGAAAGTCTCCAGGAACACCGACAGGGCTTCGGGCGGGATGTACAGGTCCTTGGGCACCACGGTCCAGGGTACGCCCTGGACGATGGCAAACGGCATCTCCTCCTGCTCGTGATGCTCGACCGGCGTGATCGGGATCGTCTCGCTCATCAGCGGTACACCAGTCCCATCGCCTCGCGCACGTCGTCCAGCGTCTCACGCGCCGTCTCGCGCGCCTTGTCACAACCCTCGTCGATGATGTTGCGGACGGCGTCGGCATCCTGCAGATACTCCATCGCCCGTTCGCGGATTGGCGCCAGTTCCCTGAGCACGGCGTCGATGACCGGCTGTTTGCACTCGATGCAGCCGATGCCGGCGCTGCGACAACCCTGCTGGACCCAGTCCTTGACCTCGCCCGTTGAGTAGATCTGGTGGAATTTCCAGACCGGACACTTGTCAGGATCGCCGACATCGGCGCGCCGGATGCGCGCCGGGTCCGTGGGCATGGTGCGAAGCTTCTTCTCAACCTGGCCCGCGTCCTCGCGCAGCGCGATGGTGTTGCCGTAGGACTTCGACATCTTCTCGCCGTCCAGGCCCGGCATCTTCGATTCCGGCGTCAGCAGGGCCTGCGGCTCCGGGAGGATCATCTTGCCGCCGCCCTCGAGGTAGCCGAGCAGGCGTTCGCGATCACCGAGGCTGATGTTCTGCTGGGTGCTGAGCAGCGCGGTCGCTCGTTCCAGCGCCTCGGTGTCGCCAGCCTCCTGATATTTCTTGCGTAATTCGTTGTAAAGCGTTGCGTTCTTCTTGCCCATTTTCCTGGCCGCCGCCAGCGCCCGTGCCTCGAAATCCGGCTCGCGGCCATAGAGGAAATTGAAGCGCCGCGCGATCTCGCGGGTGACCTCGATGTGCGCGACCTGATCCTCACCGACCGGCACGTGACCGGCCTTGTAGATCAGCACGTCGGCGGACTGCAGCAGCGGGTAACCGAGGAAGCCGTAGGTCGAGAGGTCCTTGCCCTTGAGCTTGTCCTGCTGATCCTTGTAGCTCGGCACCCGTTCGAGCCAGCCGAGCGGCGTGATCATCGACAGCAGCAGGTGCAACTCGGCGTGCTCCGGCACCCGCGACTGGATGAACAGCGTCGCCTCGCCGGGATTGATGCCCACCGCCAGCCAATCCACGACCAGATCGTAGACCGCCGGGGCGATGACCGCCGGCTCCTCGTAATGCGTGGTCAGAGCATGCCAGTCGGCAACGAAGAAATAGCATTCGAACTCGTGCTGCAACTGCGCCCAGTTCTTGAGAACCCCGTGGTAATGCCCGAGGTGCAACTGCCCGGTGGGACGCATGCCGGACAGCACGCGGCGGTTCGTGGAAAGACTCAAGCGTCAGGACTCCATCGAGTATTGAACAGGGGTCAGTAGCGCGCGGGGCCCGATCAGCCGGGCAGCAGTATCCGCACCAAACCTTCCATAACCGCCAGCAGCGGCAGCACGAAGTAACCGAGCAGGCCGGTCATCATCAACAGCACGACGATGATGAGTCCGTACGGCTCCAGCCGGTTGTATTTTATCGCGAGATCCAGCGGCAGCAGCGCGGTAAGGATGCGGCTGCCGTCCAGCGGCGGCAGCGGCAGGAGGTTGAGCGCGATCAGCACGCTGTTGATGATTATCCCCGCCTGGCCCATCGAGATCAAAAGGTGGCCTAGCGGCGGCACGATCGGTCCCACGATCAGGGCCAGCCAGAAGGCCCCTACCCAGCCCAGCAACATCAGCAGGTTGGCACCCGGCCCGGCCACCGCCACCAGCGCCATGTCGTGGCGGGGCCTGCGGAAATTGCGCCAGTCCACCGGCACCGGCTTGGCCCATCCGAACAGGAAGCCGGCCTTGGTAAGGTACAAGAGCCCCGGGACCAGGATCGAGCCGATCGGGTCGAGATGGCGCAGCGGATTGGGGCTGAGCCGGCCGAGACGCTCGGCGGTCGGATCGCCCAGCCGGCGGGCCATCCAGCCGTGGCCCATTTCATGGACGGTGATCGCCAAGATGACCGGCGGCGCCCAGATCAGGACGTTGACGAGTGTTTCGGCCGCGGACATGCGCGGATTCTACACCAGCGCGGCCGTCAGCCGCCGATCCGGGAGACATCGCCGCAGCCAACCCGCGCCACGACGGGAATCTCGTCGGCCAGATCAATGACGGTGGTGGATTCGAGGCCGCAGCAGCCGCCATCGACGAGGACATCGACACGCTCGCCCAGCCGCGCTTCGATCTCGTCCGGATCGGTGAGCGGCAGATCGTCGTCGGGCAGGCGGAGCGTGGTACTCATCAACGGCGCACCGAGCGCCTGCAGCAAGGCCTGGGCAATGCGGTTGTCGGGCACGCGCAGCCCGATGGTCTTGCGCCTGACGTTCTGCAGCCGCCGCGGCACCTCGTGCGTGGCCTTGAGAATGAACGTATAGGGCCCGGGCGTCAGTCCCTTCATCAGGCGGAACGACGGGTTGCTGACCCGCGCGTAGAGCGAGATCTCGGAAAGGTCGCGGCAGGCGAGGGTGAAATTGTGGCGTGCGTCGAGGCGCCGGATGCGGCAGATCCGCTCCAGCGCCGCCTTGTCACCCGGCAGGCAGCCGAGGGCATAGCAGGAATCGGTCGGATAGACGGCGACCCCGCCGGCACGCAGCGTTTCCACGGCCTGCGCGATCAACCGCGGTTGCGGATCGCGGACGTGGACGGTGAGACGCTTGCCCATGATGCCCGGCATTCTAGCAACGGCGCATGACGCCGGGTTCGGATCATGGTGGTTCGTAGTGGCAGCCCGGCAATTTCGTTATCATGGCGGTGCCAATCCGGTCCGAAAACGCCCGTCATGAAGTTCCTGCTCGACCAGTCGCCATTGCTCGTCTTCTTCGCCGCCTACCTGCTGGCCAGGGACAGCGACCAGGCGCTTTACTTGGCGACCGCCCTCGCCATCGTCGCCTCGCTGATCCAGGTGCCGGCACACCGATTGATTTACGGCCGCTACGACAAGTCGCAGGTGATCACCCTGCTGTTGTTGCTGGTGCTTGGCGGCCTGACGCTGGCATTGCGCGATAAGCGCTTCATCATGTGGAAGCCGACAGCGGTCTACTGGCTGTTCGCGGCCCTGTTCCTCGGCAGCCAGTACATCGGCCGGCAGAACCTTACCCAGCGCATGCTGGGTCAGGCGCTGGACGTGCCGCTCAGGATCTGGCGGCGCGCCAACGCGAGCTGGGTGGTGTTCTTCCTGCTCATGGGGATCGCCAATCTCTACGTTGCCTTCAACTTCTCCGAGGCCTTCTGGGTGAAGTACAAGGTCATCGGCGCGACATCGCTGTTCTTCGTGTTTACACTGGTGCAGGTATTCTACCTGTCGCGGTTCGCCCACGACCCGGGACCAGAAAAGGGGTGACTCATGTACTACGCGATCATCGGCGAGGACAACGACAACAGCCTGGAAAAGCGCGTGGCGACGCGGCCCAGGCACCTCGAGCGGCTGACCCGGTTGCGCGACGAGGGACGCATGCTCTTGGCCGGCCCCTTCCCCGCCATCGACAGCCCGGACCCCGGCCCGGCCGGATTCACCGGCAGCATGATCGTCGCCGAATTCGAGTCGCTGGACGCGGCGCAGGCCTGGGCCGACGCCGATCCCTATGTCGAGGCCGGCGTCTACCGCAAGGTTACGGTCCGGCCGTTCCGGAAAGTCCTGCCCTGATGTCCGATCGCGCCGCCATGATCCGGGACCGGCTGGTCGCGGCGCTCGGCCCGGCCCGGATCGAGGTCGTGGACGAGAGCCACCTGCACGCGGGCCACGCCGGGGCCCGGGACGGACGCGGCCATTTCCGCGCCACCATCATTGCCGAATGCTTCGCCGGCGAGACAGCCGTCGGCAGACACCGGCTCGTATACTCCGCCCTCGGCGAACTCATGCGCACCGACATCCACGCCCTGTCGATCACCGCGCTCGCCCCCGGCGAATCCGGCTGAGGGACAGCGCGTGGGCGCGGCGATCAGACCGTTCCTGAAATGGCCGGGCGGCAAGCACCGGCTGGTGCCGCGCATCCTGAAGCTGCTGCGACCGGGCCGGCGGCTGGTCGAACCTTTCGTCGGCTCCGGGGCCCTGTTCCTGAGCGCCCGCTATCCGCACAATCTGCTCGCCGACAGTAACGCCGATCTGATCAATCTTTACCGGCAACTCCGCGACGAGGGTGAACCGTTCGTCGCCTACTGCCGGACCTTCTTCGATCCCGCCTACAACCGGGCCGAGTGCTATTACGCGTTCCGCGCCCTTTTCAACACGACCGCGGATGCACGCCTGAAGTCGGCGCTGTTCGTCTACCTCAACCGGCACTGCTACAACGGCCTCTGCCGCTACAACGCCAGCGGCGCCTTCAATACCCCGTTCGGCAGGTACCGGGCGCCCGCATTCCCGGACAAGGAGATGCGCCACTTCTACCGGCGCTTGCACGATACCGAAATCGAGTGCGCGGATTTTCGGGAGACGATGGCCGCTGCGATCGAGGGCGACACGGTGTACTGCGATCCGCCTTACACCCCCTTGAGCGCGACCGCGCGCTTCACCGATTTCGCCGCCGGCGGCTTCGGCTGGGAATTGCAGCAGGAACTGGCCGGGCAGGCCCGGCAGCTGGCGCAACGCGGCATCCAGGTCGTGATCTCGAACCACGACACGCCGGAGATCCGCTCGCTCTACCGGGAGGCCGCCATCTCCTCGTTCCCGGTGCGGCGCCTCATCAGCCGCGACGCCGACAATCGCAACGCGGTCGATGAAATTCTGGCGGTCTTCGGCTGACGGCCCATGAGTCAGACGCTGGAACTCGCGCAGGCGCTGATCGCCCGGCCGTCCGTGACACCGGACGACGCCGGTTGCCAGGCGCTGATCGCCGCGCGTCTGCGGCCGCTTGGCTTCGCCATCGAGGCAATGGTCAGCGGCGAGGTCGAGAACCTCTGGGCCCGGCGTGGCAACGAACGGCCGCTTCTGGTATTCGCCGGCCACACCGATGTGGTGCCGGCCGGCCCCCGCGAGGACTGGGCCTCCGATCCGTTTTCCCCGACGATCCGCGACGGCCTGCTCTTCGGCCGCGGCGCCGCCGACATGAAGGGCGGCCTCGCGGCCATGGTCACGGCCATCGAGCGCTTCGTGGCCGCCCAGCCACGGCATCGCGGATCGATAGCGATGCTGTTGACCAGCGATGAGGAAGGACCCTCGATCGACGGCACCGTGAAAGTCGTCGAGAAACTGGAGTCCCGGGGCGAAAAGCTTGACTGGTGCCTGGTCGGCGAACCGTCGTCGGAGGAACACATCGGCGACACTGTCAAGATCGGCCGCCGCGGTTCCCTGAACGGCGTGCTGCGGTTCCGCGGGGTGCAGGGGCATGTGGCCTATCCGCAGCACGCGCGTAATCCGATCCATTGTGTCCTGCCGGCGCTGGCCGAGCTGGTCGCCAGCGAATGGGACCGCGGCAATGATCATTTCCCGCCGACCGGGTTCCAGATCTCGAACATCCATGCGGGCACCGGCGCCGAGAACGTCATCCCCGGCACGATCGAAGTGATGTTCAATCTGCGCTTCGGCACTGCGCAGACGGCGGCGGACCTGCAGGCGCGGGTCGCGGAATCGCTTGAGCGGCGCGGTCTCTATGGCGAGATCGACTGGCGGTTGTCCGGCAATCCGTTCCTGACCCCGGCCGGTGATCTGATCGACGCGACCCGGCGTGCGGTTCGGTCAATAACCGGCGCAGAGCCGCGATTGTCCACCAGCGGGGGTACGTCCGACGGGCGCTTCATTGCCCCGACCGGGGCCCAGGTGGTTGAACTCGGACTGCTGAACACCACCATCCACAAGGTCGACGAGTGCGTGCCGGTGGCCGATCTGGATATCCTGTCGCGGATCTACGAGCAGCTGCTGGCCAACCTCATCGCCGGCTAGCCGTTTCGCAATCGGGGCGCGGCATCAGTCGTCAGCGCGGCGCCTGGGATCATCCATGTGCCTGACGATCGCCTCGCCGAACCCGGAGCAGGTGACGAGCGTCGCCCCGGGCAGCAGCCGCTGCATCTCCTCCTCCACGCCCTGCGCCGTGCGCTGTTCGCCACCGGCCTCGCGTGGCTTGATGCCGGCGCGCACCTTGGCCAGATCGAAGGTCAGCATCTTGGCGGCAATGGCCCCGGATACACCCTTGATGACCAGATCGGCCGCCTCGCGCCAGCCGAGATGGCGCAGCATCATCTCGGCCGACAGGATGATCGAGCCCGGATTGACCCGGTTCTTGCCGGCGAAGTCCGGTGCCGAACCGTGCGTCGCCTCGAAGACCGCGGCGCGGTCGCCGATGTTGCCGCCCGGCGCAATCCCGAGGCCGCCGACCTGCGCGGCGAGCGCGTCGGAAATGTAGTCGCCGTTGAGGTTGAGGGTAGCGATGACGTCATAGTCTTCGGGCTTGAGCAGGATCTGCTGCAGGAAATTGTCCGCGATCACGTCCTTGACGACGAACTCGTGACCGTTCGCCGGGTTCCGGATCCGGCACCACGGGCCGTCACCGATGACCTGGGCATGGAATTCCTCGCGCGCCAGTTCGTAACCCCAGTTCCGGAACGCGCCCTCGGTGTACTTCATGATGTTGCCCTTGTGCACGAAGGTCACCGAACGGCTGCCGTTGTCGATGGCGTAGCGCAGGGCGCGGCGGATCAGCCGGGTGCTGCCCTGCCGGGAAACGTGCTTGACGCCAATCCCGCATTGATCGGTGAACGGCATGCTCTTGACGCCCAGTTCGCGCTGCAGAAAGTCGATGAGCTTGCGCGCCGGATCGGAACCGGCTGGCCATTCGATCCCGGTATAGACGTCCTCGGTCGCCTCCCGGAAGATGACCATGTCGGTCGTGCCGTTGTCCCGCATCGGCGTCTGCACACCCTGGAAGTAACGAATGGGGCGGACAATCGCGTATAGGTCCAGGATCTGACGGATGGCGACGTTGAGCGAGCGCGCCCCGCCGCCGACCGGGGTCGTCAACGGCCCCTTGATGCCGACGACATAACGCTGAAATGCATCCAGTGTCTCGTCGGGCAGCCCCACCTCCTCGCCATAGAGCTTGCGCGCCTTGTCGCCGGCGTACACCTCCATCCAGGCCAGTTGCCGCTTCTTGCCGTAGACCTTGCGCACGGCCGCGTCGATCACGCGGCGCATGACCGGTGTCACGTCGATGCCGATACCGTCGCCCTCGATGAAGGGGATGACCGGCATATCGGGCACGTTGAGGCTGAAATCGGCGTTGACCGTGATGCGCTTGCCGCCGGCGGGGATCTTGATGTGGTCGTAGGCCATAAAGTGCGGTTCCGTCAGAGTTGGTGGGCGCCCGGGGCGCTACCATACGATACAGGCGTGCCCGGAAATAAAAAACCCGTCCGGCGGTGACGCCGGACGGGCTGGCAGAAAGATACCACTGACTGCGTTGCGGTCTAGTGGTGGAACTGCTCTTCCTCGGTCGACCCGGTCAACGCCGTGACGCTCGAGGTGCCGCCCTGGATGACGGTGGTGACATCGTCGAAGTAGCCGGTGCCGACTTCCTGCTGGTGCGACACGAAGCTGTAGCCGCGCTCGCGGGCCGCGAATTCCGGCTCCTGGACCTTCTCGACGTAGGCCGACATGCCGCGCCGCGCGTAGTCGTGGGCGAGGTCGAACATGTTGTACCACATCGAGTGAATGCCGGCCAAAGTGATGAACTGGTACTTGTAGCCCATGGCGCCGAGTTCACGCTGGAACTTGGCGATGGTGGCATCGTCCAGGTTCTTCTTCCAGTTGAACGACGGCGAACAGTTGTACGCCAGCATCTGATCAGGGTTCTGCTTCTTGAGTGCCTCGGCGAACTTGCGGGCGAACTCCAGATCGGGCGTGCCGGTCTCGCACCACACCAGATCGGCGTACGGGGCATAGGCCAGACCGCGCGAGATGGCCTGCTGCAGACCCTTCTTCGTCTTGTAGAAGCCTTCCGACGTGCGCTCGCCGGTCAGGAACGGCTTGTCGTTGGCATCGACTTCGGAGGTCAGCAGGTCCGCGGCCTCGGCATCGGTGCGCGCCAGGATCAGGGTCGGGACGCCGTACACGTCGGCCGCCAGACGCGCGGCCATGAGCTTCTGCACTGCCTCCTGGGTGGGGACCAGCACCTTGCCGCCCATGTGACCGCACTTCTTGACGGAAGCGAGCTGGTCCTCGAAATGGACACCGGCGGCACCGGCGCGGATCATCGCCTTCATGAGTTCGAAGGCGTTGAGGACGCCACCGAAACCGGCCTCGGCATCGGCCACGATCGGCGCAAACCAGTCGATGTAGCCCTTGTCGCCGGGGTTGATGCCCTTGGAAACCTGGATCTCGTCGGCGCGCTTGAACGAGTTGTTGATGCGCTCGACCACCGCCGGCACCGAGTTGACCGGATACAGCGACTGGTCGGGATACATCGTCATGTAGGTGTTGTTGTCGGCGGCGACCTGCCAGCCGGACAGGTAGATGGCCTTGATGCCGCCCTTGACCTGCTGCATCGCCTGACCGCCGGTGAGCGCGCCAAGGCAGTTGACGTACGGTTCGGTATTGATCAGGCGGAACAGCTTCTCGGCGCCGTGCCGGGCCAGCGTATACTCGATCGGCATGCTGCCGCGCAGGCGCACCACGTCGCCCGCGGTGTAGCCGCGCTTGACGTTCTTCCAGCGCGGGCTGTCACGCCACTCCTGTTCCAGTTGCCGGATCTGTTCTTGCTGCGACTTGCTCGTCATCTTCTGTCTCCTCCTGCCAAGTTAAGCCACAAGGCCGTAAGCCTCCAATGTCATGAAATTCGGCAGTCGCCTCCCCGTCACCATCTTGTCCAGAAGGTCTGCCGCTTCTTTGTATTTCCGGGAATGGTAAACCGCATCGCCCAGTTGCCGGCGGATGCTCTGCAATTCCTGCGTCATCGATTCCCTGAACATCTCGACGGTGATCCGCCGCCCGTCCTCGAGCATCCCCTTGGGATGCCGGATCCACTGCCATATCTGGGCCCGCGAGATCTCGGCGGTCGCGGCGTCTTCCATGAGGTTGAAGATCGGGACGGCGCCCTTGCCGCTGATCCAGGACTCCGTGTAACGCAGCGCCGCGGCGATGTTGGTCATCAACCCGCGAATGGTAATCGTGCCCTCGGGCAGCTTCAACAAATCTGCCGCCTCGACCGTAACATCCGGGCGCAGGTCGCCGATCTGGTTCGGACCGGTCATGTGTTTGGCAAAGACCTCGCGCGCCACCGGCACCAGCGCCGGGTGCGCCACCCACGTGCCGTCGTGCCCATCCCTTACCTCGCGTTCCTTGTCTGTCCGCACCTTGTCGAGGGCCGCGGCGTTGGCGATCTGGTCGTCCTTGATCGGGATCTGGGCCGCCATGCCGCCCATGGCATGGATACCGCGGCGATGGCAGGTCTGGATCAGCAGTTGCGAGTAGGAGCGCAGGAAGTGCTGGGTCATGGTCAGCTGCGCGCGTTCCGGCAGCACGTAGTCGGGGTGATTGCGGAAGCACTTGATGAAACTGAAGATGTAATCCCAGCGCCCGCAGTTGAGGCCGGCGGCATGCTCGCGCAGCTCGTAGAGGATCTCGTTCATCTCGAACGCCGCGGTGATGGTTTCGATCAGTGCCGTGGCACGGATGGTACCGCGCAGAATGCCAAGCGCGTCCTGGGCGAAATTGAAGACCTCGTTCCAAAGCCGCGCCTCCCGGTGACTCTCCATCTTCGGCAGATAGAAGTACGGCGCCGAACCTTTCTTTATCAATGCGTGGGCGTTGTGGAAGAAGTAGAGACCGAAGTCGAACAATCCGGCCGGGATCGGTTCGCCGTTCAGCAGGGCGTGCTTTTCATGCAGGTGCCAGCCGCGCGGGCGCACGATCAGCGTCGCGACCTTGTCGTTCAGAAGATAGGTCTTGCCGTCCGGACCGGTGTAGTCGATGCTGCCGGCGATGGCGTCGCGCAGGTTGACCTGGCCGTCCATCATCTGTTCCCAGGTCGGGCTGGACGAGTCCTCGAAATCGGCCATGAACGTATCGGCGCCGGAATTGAGCGCATTGATAATCATCTTGCGGTCGACCGGTCCGGTGATTTCAACCGTCCGGTTGACGAGATCGGCGGGGATCGGGCCCACTTTCCAGGCGCCGTCGCGAACGTGCCGCGTCTCCGGCAGGAAATCGGGGAAACCGCCGGCGTCGAAATACTCCTGACGCTTGATGCGAATGGCAAGCAGCTCGCTGCAACGGCCGCTGAACCGCGTTGCCAGTTCCTCGACGAAACCCAGGGCATCTGGCGTCAGGATTTCGGCATATCGGCGGGTAATCGGCCCGGTGATGACCAGGCCCGTACAGAAGGCCGGCTGGAGTATCGCGTTCACAATCAGCTCACCCAGTTGATCGTTATTGAACGTCAGTGATTATAAAGGGCCGGCATATTACGCTGCACTGCACAATATGACAAGTATGACCTGCGAACGACGACACCATGCCACGGGCGGCGATCAATCACGGGAAGATGGCCTCCATTCGATCTCACGGAACGATCCGCGCGTATCCGAATTCCCGCTCGCGGTACATCGCCCATGAATTGTCAAGCCGCGATTCGCGGCACCGGTCATGACACCGTGAAAACCGATCCCCACCGTTTTATAATTCTTACGACACGATGGAGAGCGAGCTACATGGCCATGGGCGAAAGAGTCCGCAGACAGCGTGACGAGGGGCTGGCGCTGAAAGAGGCGCAGCCCAAGCTCAAGCGGCCACCGTTGTTCAACGTCGTGCTGCTCAACGACGACTACACGCCTATGGATTTCGTGGTCCACGTTCTTGAACGATTCTTCGCCAAGGACCGGCCTACCGCCACGCGCATCATGCTCGAGGTTCACACCCGCGGCCGCGGCGTGGCTGGCGCGTTCACGCACGAAATCGCCGAGACCAAGGTCACTCAGGTCAATGCCTTCGCGCGCGAGAACAATCACCCGCTGCTGTGCACGCTGGAACCCGTATGAGGAGAGACGCCAGTGCTTAGCCGAGAACTCGAGGTGACTTTGAACCTGGCCTTCAAAATGGCTCGCGAGCAGCGCCATGAGTTCATGACCGTCGAGCACCTGCTGCTCGCGCTTCTCGACAACCCGTCGGCGGCGAAGGTGCTCAAGGCCTGCGGCGCCAACATGAATCTGCTGCGCCAGGACCTGACGCAGTTCATACGCGACAACTCACCCCTGCTGGCGACCAACGACGAACGCGACACACAGCCGACGCTGGGCTTCCAGCGCGTGCTGCAGCGCGCCGTCTTCCACGTCCAGTCCTCCGGCAAGAAGGAGGTCATCGGCGCCAACGTCCTGGTGGCGATTTTCAGCGAGCGGGAGTCGCAGGCGGTCTACCTGTTGTCACGGCAGAACATCGCCCGCCTCGACGTGGTCAACTTCATCTCCCACGGGATATCCAAGGTCACGGACGAGCAGCATGGCTCCGACACCCATACCGGCACCGACGAGGAGAGCGACGGCCACGAACCGGGGAAGTCGGCCCTCGACCAGTTCACCGTGAACCTCAACGAGCAGGCGCGGCGCGGCAAGATCGACCCGCTGATTGGACGGCAGATGGAAGTGGAACGCACCGTCCAGGTCCTCTGCCGGCGCCGGAAGAACAATCCGCTGTTCGTCGGCGAGGCGGGCGTTGGCAAGACCGCCATCGCCGAGGGCCTGGCCAAGAAGATCGTCGATGGCGAGGTGCCCGACATCCTCTCCGGCAGCGTGATCTATGCCCTCGACCTCGGCGCCCTGCTGGCCGGGACCAAGTACCGCGGCGACTTCGAGAAGCGGTTCAAGAGCGTTCTCGGCCAACTGGAGCGCGAGGCCGGGTCGATCCTGTTCATCGACGAGATCCACACCATCATCGGCGCCGGCGCCGCGTCCGGCGGGGTGATGGACGCGTCCAATCTCATCAAGCCGATCCTGGTATCCGGGGACATCAAGTGCATCGGCTCGACCACCTACCATGAGTATCGCGGCATCTTCGAGAAGGACCGGGCGCTGTCGCGCCGTTTCCAGAAGATCGACATCAGCGAACCGACTACCGAGGATGCGGTCAAGATTTTGCACGGCCTCAAAACCCGGTTCGAGGAGCACCATCAGGTCAAGTACACGCATCAGGCGCTGCGCGCCGCGGTGGAACTGACGCAGCGTTACATCACCGATCGCCATCTGCCGGACAAGGCCATCGACGCCATCGACGAGGCCGGCGCCGCCCAGCACCTGCTGCCGCCATCGCGCCGCAAGAAGACCATCACCGTGCATGAGGTGGAACAGATCGTGTCGAAGATCGCGCGCGTCCCGCCGAAGACGGTGTCGACGTCCGACAAGGACGTGCTCAAGAACCTGGAGCGCGATTTGAAGCTGGTGGTCTTCGGGCAGGATGACGCCATCGAAACCCTGGCCGCGGCGATCAAGATGGCGCGCTCCGGTCTTGGCGACAAACGCCGGCCGATCGGCCAGTTCCTGTTCGCCGGACCGACCGGGGTCGGCAAGACCGAGGTCAGCCGCCAGCTGGCCCGCGTTCTCGGCATCGAGCTGGTGCGCTTCGACATGTCGGAGTACATGGAGCGCCATACCGTGTCGCGCCTGATTGGCGCACCACCGGGGTATGTCGGCTTCGATCAGGGCGGTCTGCTCACCGAGGCGGTGACGAAGCATCCGCACGCCGTACTGCTGCTCGACGAAATGGAGAAGGCCCATCCCGACGTCTACAACATCCTGCTGCAGGTGATGGACCACGGCACACTGACCGACACCAATGGCCGCGCCACCGACTTCCGCAACGTCATCATCGTCATGACCACCAATGCCGGCGCCGACCGCATCAGCCGCTCATCCATCGGCTTCACCCACCAGGATCACAGCTCCGATGCCGGCGAGGCAATCAAGAAGGCGTTCAGTCCCGAGTTCAGGAACCGGCTTGACGCCGTCATCCAGTTCAAGCCGCTGGACGACAAGACCATTGCCCACGTGGTCGACAAGTTCCTTGCCGAGCTCGAGGCGCAGCTCAACGAACGGAACGTCACCGTCGAGGTCGACGAGGCCGCTCGTTCCTGGCTGGCCCGCAACGGTCACGACCCGATCATGGGTGCGCGGCCGATGAACCGCCTGATCCAAACGAGGATCAAGCGCCTGCTGGCCGAGGAACTCCTGTTCGGGAAACTCGAGCATGGCGGCGACGTGCTGATCACGGTGGACAACGACGACCTCGCCATCAACGTCCGCGCCACCGCCGCCGCCAGCACGGTCTGACGCCACCCGATCGTGCGGTAGAATGCGGCCCTCATCGAGAGGAGCCCGCATGGGTAAGAAGAGCGCCCGGCCGAAAGGCCGCCCGGCCGAACCGGCAGCGGCCGCGAATCATCTGCACAGGGCCGTCGAACTGCATCGGCGCGGCGATCTGCCGGAGGCCCTGAAGTCCTACCGGCTGTTCCTGGCTGCGCATCCAGACCATGCCGAGGTACTGCACACCGCGGCCGGCCTGCACTTCCAGCTTGGCGACCAAACGAAGGCGATTGAGCTGCTGAAGCGGGCCGTCGAGCACGTCCCGACCAGCGTCGATTACCTGAACGACCTGGGCGGAATGCACATGGCGGGCGGCACCCTCGACGAGGCGGAGCGTTGCTTCCGCAGGGCACTCGAGCTGCTTCCCGACCAGCCGCTGATTCGCAACAATCTCGGCCAGGCGCTGTTCCGGCTCGACAAACTCGATGACGCGATCACCTGCTTCCGGGAGGTCGTTCGCCAGCAGCCTGAGTATGCCGATGCCCATTACAACCTGGGGGTCGCCCTTGATCGCTCCGGCCAGACCGAACTGGCGATCGCGGC
>Ga0233425_10006505_pt1 | contig 17252 bp, 13 predicted proteins | sample Watercolumn_Towu_2_FD_181712 | JGI IMG/M metagenome (GOLD analysis project Ga0233425, IMG submission 181712) | Freshwater microbial communities from Lake Towuti, South Sulawesi, Indonesia - Watercolumn_Towuti2014_140_MG | ecosystem: Environmental > Aquatic > Freshwater > Lake | place... | reverse complement strand
GGGGGGCATCGCGTGGGACATGGGCTGGGGCGCCGGCGACACCTGGGGCTACTCACGCGCCAGCCCGCAGACGCCCAACGGCGACGGGATGCTCCGCGTTCAGGCGGACCTCTGGCAGTGGCTGCGTGAGAAGCGCCCGGAGATGCGCGTCATCGCCAACGAGGCCTTCGGCACGCCCTCGCAGTTGTTCGCGGACGGCATCCTGATCGAGGGCGGGTTCGCGTCGGGGAAGACGGAGCTCGACTACGAGGCGGCGAAGGCGCTCGGGACCACGATTGTGAGCTTTGAGTACCCGCACCTGTACGCGGCACGTATCCGAGGCCTGCCGACGGCCGAGGCGCGGTACGCGCAGATGCGGTACCGGGCCACGGGGCTGAACACGCGCAGCGACCGATATGTGGTGTACCCGTCACAGGAGATCGTGGGCAAGGAGGGGCCGGCCATCGTCTGCAGCGACCTGCAGGCGGACGGCGAGTGGCACACGGCGGTCTTCGACATGCGGGGCCTGCCGAACGTCGAGGAGGTCAAGGGCCTGGCCTTCGGCATGGAGGCGGCCGACGAGGAGGCCCGCCTGTGGGTGGACTACCTCCGGTTCAGCCCGACCCCCGATGGCCCGCCGCCCGAGTCGGGGCTTGGGAGCTTCCCCGCGAGCATCACCGCGGCGGACGCCGCCGCGTTCGAGTCGCGGCCCGGGTGGGTGGGCAATGCGGCCACCGAATGCAGCGTGCGCAATGACGGAGGCGCGCTGGAGTTCACGGTGCGCGGCGCGGGTCGAGGGATGAGCTGGTCCTTCTTCCCGGCGCACCGCGACCTGGCGCAGGAGTACCTGAAGGTGCTCAGTCTGGGAGCGTGCCTGGGCAGCGGGCTGCGCGCCGAGTGGCACACGCTCAACGCCTTCTCCGCCCAGGCCATGGCCCTGTCGCCACTGGTGGGCAGCCACGACCTCCAGGCCCATCCGCTGACCGCCGCGGCCTGGGGAGGGAACGGGAGGCTCCTACTAGCGGCGCACAACCCGAGCGACGAGACGCACGAGACGACCGTCGAGGTCGCGGCGAGGGCCCTGGCCCAAGCCGGAGCGACCCGACGAGGCGAGACGTGGAGCCGCCTCCTCTCCCCCACCGCGCAGCCGCTCGCACCCGGGCCGCAAGGCGGGCTGAGCGCCGAGCGAACCCTCCGCCTCCCGGTCCGTCTGCAGCCGGGGGAGGCGTTGCTGTGGGGCAACTGGCCGTGGGAGTGAGTCAGCCCAGATCGACCATCACCCAGCGCTCCGGGCCCGCGTGCGCGAGCTTGCGCGGGAACCCGGAGCGCAGGAACTCCATGTAACGCACCAACTGCTCAAGGGGCGCGTCGAGCCCGTAGCGGCGCTGCAGCTCAGCCTGAACCTCCGGGGCGGTGCAGGTCCCGAGTTCCCCGACGAGGTCGAGGATGCGGTCGGAGCTCTCCCGGGTCAGCTTCGAGAGATCGCCCATCGTGCGGAGCTAGCCCTTCTCCGTGGTCTCAATAGCCCGGTGCAGCCCCTCGGCCACGCGCTTCGCGTTCTCCTCGGAGACCATGCAGTTCGTGTTGACCAGGCGCGGCAGGATCGCCTCGGCCGTCGGGCAGAGACCGTCGCGGTACTCGTAGCTGCCCTCGTAGTAGGGGCAGTTGTGCCGCGGGCAGCCCTTGTCCTGATAGGCGAGCGGATGGGTGAACAGCTTGTACTTGTAGGCCGGAACCTGAGTGAAGCCGATGTTCCAGATGTCGCCGGTCTCAAACAGCGCCTGCTGGAAGGCGTCCAGCTCGATGCCGCGCCGATCTCCGCGATAGAGGAAGGAGAAGATGTACGGAGAGTTCCCGCAACCCTCCCGGATGGCGCGCGGCTGGAGCCACTCGCAGCCCTCCAGCGCTGCGGAGAGGTGTGCGTAGGACCTCTGGTACTCCTCGATGTAGCCCTTGACTCTCTCCAGCTGGGCGAGGCCGATGGCGGCCTGCATCTCGGTCATGCGGAAGACAGTGGCCAGGTGCGGAGGCGACTCACCGAAGCAGGTGACGCTGCGGATGCGCGCGGCGAGTTCGTCGTCATCGGTAATCGCCATGCCCCCGTCGCCCGTGGTCATGTGCTTGCCCTGGCAGAAGCTGAACACGCCGATGTGACCCCACGTACCCGCGTACCGACCCTTGTACGGCAGGAACATGGCGTGGGCGTTGTCCTCGATGAGAACGGCCTTCGCCGCGTCGGCAACCTGCCGGAGGGCGTCGAGTTCGGCGGGCTGACCCCAGAGGTTGGTGACGCAGATCGCCTTGGTCTGGGGGGTGATGTTTCGGCGCGCGGACTCCGGGTCCATGAGCCACGTGTCCTCGCAGACATCGGCCCAGGTCGGATGCCCGTTCTGCCAGAGGACGGAGATGGCGTGGAACTGGACCAGAGGGTCGCAGACCACCTCATCCCCGGCGCCCGCCCCGGCGGCGAACACCGAGGAGATCAGCAGGGACATGGCGGCGTTGGCCGAGATGGCGTGCTTCACCCCATACGCCTCCGCAAAGGCCTGCTCCAGCTTGCCCTGAAAGCCGTCGCCGCGCCCGGAGAGGGCGCCCCGACTCAGGACCTGTTGCAGGTACTCGATCTCCACCCCGTCGAACCGGTCGACACCCATGGGAAGACGCTCCTTGTGCGTGCCAGGCTACCGGGCCCGAACGGGCACGCTGCCCTGCTCGATCTCCGCGACCAGATCCGCCACGGTCTGGAACTGCACGTCGAATTCGCCACGCGCAACGGCGAACAGCTGATGCAGCAACTGCTGTGACAGCCCGTCCTCCGCACCCACGCACTGCACGTGACACACCAGCAGGAACACGCCGCCCTCGGCGAACACGCGGCCGAGGTCCTCAATGGCGAGGGCCAGATGGCGCGGGATCTTCTCTTCGGTGAGGTACCACGCGTACTCGCTGATGATGGGCAGGTCGATGATCCGGTCGGTAAGCTGGTATGGGCCGGGGGGCACGTTCGGGTCCCAGTCACCCGGATCTTCGTAGCGCTCGATGATGTACGTCCAGCCCCGCGGATCGGTCACGGAGTTAGACACGTACCGCATTCCGGCCTCGGCCGCGGCGTCGTAGAGAAACGGCATCTGGGACAGCGCCCCGGTGCGCAGCGCCAGCGGCCGACGGCAGAAGGCCGACTCGAAGAGGCCGATGGCGGTCGTCAACCGCTCGAGGGTCACCTCGTAGCGCCAGTCGTGCCCAAACTGCGCTGTATCGCGCCGGAGGGCCTCATCAGGGTCGCCGCCCAGCGCCCGGATCATCGCCGGATAGGGACCAAACTCGCAGTTGTTGTGGTCGAGGCCGTGCAGCTGGCAGTCGTGCCCGTCCCTCTCGGCCCCCCGGAGCGCCTCCAGCCAGTCGGTCTGCCGGTCGAGGCGCCAGTCACCCTCGCCCCGGGGCACCACGAAGAACGTGGCGGGCACGCGCTCAGCGTCGAAGAAGCGGCGCGCCCGGTCGAAGATGGCGAGGTCCTGGATCAGCCCCCCGGGGTCGTCAACGGTGACGAGGAAGCGGTTCGGTGAAGGGCGGTCGATGGACGTACGGGCACCTCCCTACCGACAGGATCGGCGCGGCTTCGCGCGGATTCGCCGTTTGCCAACGAGGACCTCCTGCGGCCGGCATGTGCTTCAGGGCCGCACCGTCTCCACGGGGATGGCGGGCAGGACGCCGAGGGAGACGCGGCGGAGGCGGGCAGGGGTGCCCTTGTCAGAGACGCCCGTCGGAACGTCGGTGAACGCCTCCACAATGACATGGCCCGCGTCGCCGACGCGCGCGATGTACGGGTCGGCCTGGAGGGTCAGGATCAGGCCGTTCGGGCCCAGGGTAGTTTGCTCCAAGGTCACGCCGCGGGGTCTCGCGCTGGCGACGAACTGCACGCGGTCTAGAGGTGTCTGACGGCGATCCGGGAGCATCCCAGGCGCCTGGACCTGCACCTGCGCCCGACCCCCGAGCGGTACCTGCACCCGAGCCGCCTCGGCCAGCGTGATGCCCGGGACGCGCGGACGCCACACGGCGGGCACGGGCCGCGCGCCGGTGACGGTGACGAGGAGCTCCTCCTGGGGCACGAGGTGCCGGTAGAGGAAGGCCTGCATCATGTCCTCGGAAGGCGCCACCGTACGGGCGACCGCGACGCCGTCGATCTCGCCGCGGGCCGCAAGCTGCAGGGGGAACGTCTGGCGCGCGGCCCCCCGGGGCGCGGTGAGGGTGGCCTCAACCGACTCCTTGTCGGCCGGGATGTGCCACTGGCTAAGCGTGAAGCCGGGCGGCGCGTCGGTCAAGGCGACGTCGATGTCCCCCGCGAAGCCGTCTCTCCGGACCGCGCGGAAGGTGAGCGGCGTGGAGCCCCCCGGGGCGACGTTCACCGTGGAGGGCGTCACGCGGACGCTGAAGTCCGGTTGCGGGGGCCCCAGGCGCAGCCGGTAGGCGAAGGCCTCGCCGCCCTGGCGCTGAGTGTCAGACACGTAGACCAGGTAGGTCCCGTCCTGTGGCAGCTTCACGCGCAGATACGAGTCGGCCTGGTGGGTGACCAGACCGGTCTCTGGGTCCGGGTGGTCGTCATTCAGCCCAACGACGGCGCCCGTCGCATCGAACACGCGCAGGGCCGAGTCGAGGGGCGAGTGCAGGCGGCGCGCCAGGATTTCGGCCACGATCTCCTCGTCGGCTCGCCCCGTGAACCGGAAGGCATCCACATCCCCCGGCCGATCGATGCGCCCGTTCACGGTCAGCGGCAGGACCACATCCTGCGCCGCCGGGGCGTCGTTCGGCTCGACCTCCAGAGCCTCGGGCAGGGCCCCCACGGCATAGGGCGCCTCGGCGCACAAGCCCTGCTCGCCGCCGAGGGATGCGTACCGCAGGGCCGGGCCGCCGGGGGTCGTGTCGAGAGACAGGGCGTTCTGAGGCAAGTTCCAGCCGCGCACCTCGGCCTCGGTTGCGGCGCCGGCTTGGCCGCCCAGAGGGAACATCTCGGTCACGAAGGGCAGCTCCCCCACCGCGATCCGGTACACGAAGTCATCCCGCCCCCGGTAGATGGCGTCATGGACCTCCAGGCCATAGACGCCGTCGGCAGGTACGTCGTAGAGCAGCACCGGGTCCGGATCGAAACGGAAGTCGTCGTCGTAGGCGACCTCGGAGCCGGACGGATCGCGCAGGGTCAGCGTGGCCTGGAACCAGCCGGGCACGGCGTCCGCGAGGTACGGGATCAGCCGCCGGGCATCGAGGCGGATGACGAGCCGCTGGCCCTGGCGCGCCTTCAGCCGGAAGCGGTCCACGTCGCCGGGGGTGATCTGCCCGTTCACCAACGTCGGCAGCTCGAGGACGCGGGTCTCGAAATCCCCCGGGATCAGCAGGTCGGCCTCGCACACCTCGGGCAGTACCCCGACCTGGAACCGCATGGGGTTGCTGAGGCCCAGAGGAGTCGCCAGCCGCAACTCCCGGTCGCCGGGGGCCGCCTCGGCGTCGATCGTGATCTCGAGCTCCACCTGCTCCGCGATCTGGGCGTTGGGCTGCTTCTTGGGGTCGAAGAGCCGCGTGCGTAACTCCCCCACCTCAGCGGCGCTACTCCGGTCGAGACCCCGCAGCCAGGGGTGATCGGGCAGTGGCGGCTCGCCGGCGTCCTCCTGCGCGGCGGCCTCCATGACTCTTGCACTCCACTGGCGGCGGACCAGCTGGTAGAGGCAGCGCCACGCATCGCCCAGTTCCGCGTCGTTCAGGGGGCGGACGTACTCCACGACGGTGGCCCGCACGCCCTCCCCTGAGACGTAGACGCCCTCGGGATTCTGCAGCGACTGGCCCCCGACCGCCACCCGGAAGGTCGTCCCCCGCTGTCCGCCGGCCGGGTAGACGTAACCGATGTGCGGCCCGGGCTGGGCGGTCGCCGCGGCCCCTACCAGCACAGCCGGGAGCACGGCCATCCAACCCCTGCAACAGCGTCGCATCCCGTGGTCCTCGGGCTACATGATCTCGGCCAAGCGACCGCCGCCCTGCGCGGCGGTCTGCTCGGCGGCCATGACCTTCACTTCCAGACCGCGCGGGTTGGGCATCGGGCCCTCGGGGTCGATCCCGAGGAGTTGGCAGATGCTGCCCAACAGGTCCTGCGCGGAGACCGGACGCTCGGCCACTTGCTCGCCGGTCGCGTCCGAGGCGCCCACCACCTGCCCGCCCCTGAACCCACCCCCCGCCACGAGGGCGGAGAAGCACTGGCCGTAGTGGTGCCGGCCGCCGCCCCAGGGGGCCTCCCAGGCTACGCGAGGTGTGCGCCCGAACTCCCCGCAGCACCAGACGATCGTGCTCTCCAGCAGGCCCCGGTCAGCGAGGTCCTGCAGGAGCGTCGCGAGGCCCGCGTCTAGCTCGGGGAGCTTCCAGCCCATGGTCTCGAAGTTCTGCTTGTGCGTGTCCCAGCCGCCGTAGTTGATCGTGACATACGGCACGCCTGCCGCGACGAGCCGTCTCGCCGCGAGGCAGGATTGGCCAAACGTGTTCCGGCCGTACTGCTGCCGCAGCTCGTCGGTCTCCTGAGACAGGTCGAAGAGCTTCCCGGCGTCGCCGAGGATGAGGTCGTAGGCGTTGGTCTCGCATGCGGCGAGCTTCGCGGCCTGGGGGTCGTTCGGCAGCGCCGCTCGGAGGGTGTCGAGGGAGTGCAGCAGGTCGCGGCGGCTGCGCTGGCGTTCATCGGTGATATTGCCCGCGACGACGCCCTCGACGATGAAGCGCTGGGCATTCGGGTCGCCGCCGGTGGCAAAGGGCTTGTAGCGCGGACCCAGGAAGCCGGCCTCATCGAAGCGCCCCTGGGGCTGGGTCAGCACCACGTACGGCGGGACCAGCCCCACGTACCCGCCCTCCTGCCCCATGAAGCGAGACACGAGGGCCCCGATCGAGGGGAACGCGAGACGTCCGCCTGACTCGCGACCGGTCTGCACGATGTAGGCCGCGGTCTCATGCCCGTTGTTGCCGTGGGTCACGCTGCGGATGAGGGAGTACTTGTCGGCCTGCTGGGCGAGGCGCGGCAGCAACTGACCGACGCGGATTCCCGCCACGTTGGTCTCGATGGGCTGGCGGAAGGGACCGCAGAAGTCGTACCCCGCCTCAGGCTTGGGATCGAAGGTATCAAGGTGCGGGGGGCCGCCCCACATCCACACCTGGATCACCGCCTTGGCCTTCGTGGCCGCCGCGGCCACCGGTTTGGGGCGCTTGCCCAGCTGCGCGCCGACCGCGCCGGGCCCCAGCAGCGCGGCTCCCGCCGCACCGACCAGGGCGCGCTTCAGCGCGTCGCGACGACTGACGGCATCACTCCGGTCCCCTGCACTCATCTCCGCTCCCTCGCTTCCCGCGTTGTTCAGTGGCGGTAGAGGAACTCCATGCTGTTCACCAGCGCCCAGGCCAGGTCGGTGGCGGCGTCTTCGGGGCTGAGGTCAGGCGTCCCGTAGTAGGCTTCCGCGGCGGCTTGCTCGGCCGACGTCGGGGCCCGGGACAGCAGGATCAGGTAGACCTCGCGGATCAGCTGGGCCCGGTCGCCCCGGGCGGCGATCGCGGCGCGCCGGAGGTGGGGACTTCGCGCGACCCGCCGCTGCACGTCGGTCGAGTTCAGCAGGTACAGTCGCTGCGCGTCGGAGGGCTGGTTGCTACGCTCGGACTCCAGCCCCGTCGCCCGCGGCGGGCGCCCGAAGAGCTCAAGGAACAGGCTGGTGATGCTGCCATCGGCGAGCGCGATCGAGCGCTGATCCTCCGGGATGTAGGTGAACGGCTCGGGGATCGGGCTGGCGTAGCTCTGCCCGGTGCCGCCGACCCAGTCCAGGGCATCGATGAGGACCTCTGCATCCAGGCGGCGTACGGGGTAGTAAGCGAACAAGGCCTCGGCCTCCGGCGCCTCGGAGCGCGGCAACGCCGACTGTTGGTACGTACGGGAGTTCAGGATCAGCCGGAAGAGGTGCTTCAGGTCGAACTCCGAGGCCACCAGCTCTTGCTCCAGGTAGGCGATCAGCTCTGGGTTGGCCGGCGGGTTGTCGGGCCGAATGTCATCGGGCTCGTGGACGATCCCGCGCCCCATCAGCCAGTACCAGACCCGGTTCGCGATGCAGCGGCTGAACCACGGGTTCCCCGGCGCAACCAGCCAGTCCGTAAAGGCGATCCGAGGGTCATCACCCACAGCGACGGTCGCCTTGGCGCCGTCGGGGAAGGTGAGTTCGAGCGGGGTCGTCGGCTCCAGACTCAGGTAGACGATCTCTTCCTTCCACTCCTCGGTCTTCTTGTAGGCGACGCGGGAGAAGAAGGCAGCGAGGTTGTCGCGCTGCTCGGCGGGCCAGGCCGCGAGGCGCGTGCCCATGAACGTCAGTGCTACGACCTCGGCCAGGCCGGCGGGCTCCCGGCTCTGGGCGGCGCGGTAGAAGTTCACCGGCGGTACGCGGAAGTTGCTGCCGCTGGAGGTCAGGAGCTCGCGCGTGAACTCGTCGTACGGCCGGTTCTCGGCGACGACCCCGCGGATCCAGCGATGGTAAGCCTGAACCGCATTGGGCCAGAGGTTGCTCGGGAACTCCGCCTTCACTCTCAGCAGGTCGCACCACTTCAGCGCCCAATAGTCGGCGTACTCCGGCCGCTCCAGCAGTGCGTCGATCAGCGCGGCCCGCTTCCGGGGGTCCGTGTCCTGCAGGAAGGCGCGCACGGCCTCGGGCTCGGGCAGTGTGCCGATCACGTCCAGGTGGACACGCCGGACGAAGACCTCGTCCGAGCACGGTCGAGCGGGCTCCAGGCCCTTCGCCTTCAGGGCCGACAGCACGCGGGTGTCGATTCCGCTCTCCGGGGTCGACCAAGTGTCCGATTCGAAGGGAGCGAGCGGTTGCGCGATGCCCATCTGCACGACGCAGACCAAGGCCAGGACCGACACCAGGACCGGGGCCTGGGAGGGCACGGGCGCTCGCGGGGGGCGCGTCGGCATCGGCGGACCTGCCGCGGGGCGGGATGGGTGTGCGTCCTGAACAGTAGAACACCGGCCGAGGGGCGAGGTTCGGGGAACAACCGGGCCTTCGCGGTGTCAGCAATCGCAGAAAGGGGGTAGGCAGATGGGATCAACCTGCCTTGTGTCGGCGGGGACGCTGCTCCTGGCTCTCCTGGCCGCGCCCGAGGTGTCCGCTCAGGCGAAGCTGACGGCGACGGTGGAGGAGTCAGGCCTGATTCGGCTGTCGCGCGGCACGACGGCGCTGGCCACGATCGAGCTCAACGCGCACGGGCCCGAGTGGAAGCACGCGCCCCAGACCGACGCGACCGCCAAGGTGACGGATCTCCCTGACCGGGCTGGCAAGCAGGCCGTCGGCGAGCTGCCGATCCCGAATGCGGACGGCGGGGCGATCCGCTTCACCGAGACGATCCGCACGATCGCCCAAGGCTTGCGGCTGGAGTATGACCTCGAAGCGACCGCCGCGATGCGGCTGAACGGGCTGCAGCTGTCGCTGGTGCTGCCTGTGGAGAGCTACGCGGGGCACGAGGTGGTGGTCAGCCGCCTGGAGGCCGACCCGGAGATCATCGGGCTGCCCCTGGAGCCAAGGGAGCAGGGGTTTCAGCTGTGGTCCGGCGAGGGGGCGAAGATCGAAGTCGCCAAGGACGCCGAAGGGGCCGTGACGGTGGAACTCCGCGCGCCGACCGACGTGGTGGTACAGGACCTGCGGCAGTGGGAGCAGCAGGTGTTTGAGGTCCGTTTCCCGGCCATCATGGAGGACCAGGGACGCGAGGTCACCCCCGACGACCGGTTCCACCTGGACCTGACGGTGACGTTCCCGGAGTCGATCACCCTCGCGGGCCCCTAGAGCGCCCACGCCCCGGAGGTCTGAGCGTGGCTTCACCCGAGAGCCAGGCGTACCTGGCCCAACTGCGTCAGAACCCCGCCTTCGGGTCTCAAGGCTTCGACCTCGCCGCCTTGCGGGAATGCATGGCCACCCGGCGGGAGCCGACCGACCCAACCATCGAGTGCCGCCCTGTGCATGTAGGCGACATCCCCGCCGAGTGGGTGCTGGCGCCGGGCGCGGATCCCGACGTGCGGCTGCTGTACCTCCACGGGGGCGGCTATGTATCAGGCTCGGGCGCGTATTACCTGCCGCTGGCGGCCCACCTGTCGGCGCAGGGGGGCTGCGCGGTGCTGCTGCCCGACTACCGACTGGCCCCCGAGCACCCCTTTCCCACCGGGGTGGAGGACTGCGTTGCGGCGCATGAGTGGCTGCGGGCCTGCGGACCGGCCGGCAAGGCCCCGGCGCGGGCAACCTTCATCGCGGGAGATTCGGCCGGCGGCGGCCTGACGCTCGCCACGCTGCTGGCGCTGCGGGATCGGGGCCTGCCGCTACCCAAGGCCGCCATTCCAATCTCGCCCTTCGCCGACCTCACCCTCAGCGGCGAGTCGATCCGGTCGCAGGCGACGCTCGACCCGATCATGGACCCGCGCTGTCTCCCCGACTTCGTGCGCCTCTATGCCGACGAGACCGAGGTCCGGAGCCCGCTGGCGTCACCGTTGTTCGGCGACTACGCCGGGTTGCCGCCGCTGCTGATCCAGGTCGGGGAATATGAGATCATCCGCGACGATGCCGCGCGCGTCGCCGAGCGGGCCCGCGCCGACGGGGTCGAGGTGACGCTCGAAGTGTGGGAGGGGATGTTCCACGTCTTCCAGTCTCACGAACCCCTCCTGCCGGAGGGGCGCGAGGCCGTCGCGCGGATGGCGGAAGTCATCCGGGCGGGTTAGGACACACCGGGCCCCAGCGCGCGCTGGAGGGCCGCAGACAGCTCCTGAAGCGTGTAGGGCTTCGACAGGACCTCCTGGATGCCCAGGTGGGCCAGGCGCTCGGGGGTCACGTCTCCGCTGAACCCCGTGGCCATCAGCACGGGCAGCGTCGCGCCGCCCTGCCGCGCTTCGGCCACGAAGGCCAGCCCCGTCATCCCCGGCATTGTCTGATCCGTGACGACCGCGCGGAAGCCCTCGGGCTCTGCGCGCAGCGAGTCAAGGGCTTCCTGGCCGCTGCTGACGACCGTCGCCTCGAAGCCGAGCCGTTCGAGCATCCGTTGGCCTATGGCGCGGAGAGCGACCTCGTCGTCCACAAAGAGGATGCGCCCCGTGCCCAACGTCGGCGCCGCGGCTGCGGGCGGGGCTTCCTCGACCGGAGCTTCGGTCAGGGGCAGGTAGACCCGGAAGGTCGTCCCGCGTCCCGGCTCGCTCTCAACGGCAATGGCCCCGCCATGACTGGCTACGATCCCGTAGCTGGTGGAGAGCCCGAGCCCGGTGCCCTCTCCGGCGGGCTTGGTGGTGAAGAAGGGGTCGAAAACGCGCTCGCGGGTGGCGGCGTCCATACCGCAGCCCGTGTCTGAGAGGGCCAGCATCGCGTAGCGCCCCGGGCCCGGGGCGCCCAAGGCCTGCGCCTGGGCGGCGTCGAGGTCGGCCGCCTCCAGGCGGACCCCCAGCACACCGCCCTGTGGACGCATGGCGTGCTCGGCGTTGGCGCAGATGTTCAGGATGACCTGCTGCACCTGGGTCACGTCCGCGTACACCGTCAACCCCTCCGGCGTGAGGGCGGCCTCGATCTCCACGGTCGCCGGCAGCGAGGCCCTCGCGAACCCCAACGCATCCTCCACGATCGACTGCATCGAGGCCGGCTTGCGCTCCATCGGGGCCTGACGGCAGAAGGCCAGGATCTGCCGCACGAGCTCCTGCGCCCGCTGGGTGGCTTCGAGGATGCGCGTGAGGTTCTCGGTCACCGGCGTGCCGGGCTCCAGCTCGGCCAGAGACAGCTCGCTGAACCCCGAGATCCCCGCGAGGACGTTGTTGAAGTCGTGGGCGATCCCGCCCGCCAGCACCCCGATGCTCTCCAGACGCTGAGAGCGCTGCAACTGGGCTTCAAGCCGCTGCTTCTCCACCTCGGCCAGCTTCCGGTCGGTGATGTCGAATACGAAGTGCACGTACAGCTCGTCGTTCAGCGGCAGCCAGCGCCCCTCATAGAACCGCCCTCCGTACTCGGCCTCCACGAACCGGGGCTCGTCCGTGGCCCATGTCTCCGGCGCCAGGCAGAACGGACAAGGGGCGTCGCGCTGAGCGCAGGACGCGAAACAGGTCGCACCCAGCTCCGCTCCCAACTCGCGGGCGAAGACGTTGGAGAAGACGATCTCCCGCGTACCCTTCTTCAGGACCAGGGCCACACAGGGGAGGTTCTCCAGCAGCCGCTCGCGCAGGCCAGCCTCCTGCGCCAGAGCCTCCCAGGCCCGCCGACGGTCGGTGATGTCTTCCACGATCGCCAGCACCGCATCTTGCGCGTCTGCGCCGTATTGGCAGCGAGAGACCGTGATCCGCGCCCACACGACGTCCCCGTCCTTGCGCAGGTAGCGCACCTCGCGCTGGTACGACCCGCGCTCCCCCTCCTGGAGCTCGCGCCAGGGGGTCCGATCAGGGTTGAGGTCATCGGGGTGGGTGAAGTCCTCCGTCCGGTTGGCCAGGAACTCCTCCCGGGTGAGGCCCAACATCCGCAGCAGCGCCGGATTGCAGTCCAGGTGCCGGCCGTCCATCGCGGTCACGGCGATCCCCAAGGCGCTCTGCTCGAAGATCACGCGGAACCGCTGCTCGCCCTGCAAGTGCCGCAGCCGCTGCAGGCCGATCTCGCCCAGGATCTCGGTGAAACGACGCATGACCTGAAGGTAGGTCTTCAGCCGCTCACGGCTCCAGACCGGCACCCGCGAGACGGCTCCAAGGTAGGCCTCCTCGTCGAAGCCGTACTGTCGCGCCTGCAGCCGGAAACGCTCCAAGTTCGGGGGTTCCAGGAAGAACTGCCCGGTGAACAGGTTACCGAGGTGCGCGCCGTCGATGATGATGGGGGTTGCGTTGTCCACCAGGCCGTGCGGGCACTCGTAGGTCACCGTCGGGGCGCCCTCTTCCAGGTGCTCGCGAATGTACCGATCGCTCTGGCGACACTGGGCGGCGCTCACCGGATGGGTGCGGTGGAACTTCGTGCAGACATCCTGCCAGGCCGTGGCCGTCAGGACGTTGCCGTCCGGGTCGATGATGGCCGAGGGGAACGACAGGAGGGTGTCGAGGCTGTCCTGGAGTGCCTGGAAGCGCGGGATGTCGATCAGGTCTTCCAGTCTGTAGTCCATCGTGCGATCACCTCCTGGCGACAGCGGCGGGTTGTCGAGCGTTCGCGCATCAGGCCCGGCGGACCTCCTGCTCGGCGGAACCACGGGTATTGTGGAACCGCTGGGGTTGTGGTACACTACGGCCCTGCGTTTCGCAGGGAAGTCCGGCCGATCTGCGGAGCCTAACCGGGCCGGGGCGGTTATTCACGTCCCGGCGGTCGTGGGACCTGCCACAGCGGCGTGCGCTCGAACTGCGCGCGGGACGGCTGTACCACGGCGGGGCCGCGCACGGAGGAGAGAGCAAGCCATGAAGCGGACCTGGCAACCGAAGCAACGACGGCGGCAGCGCAAGCACGGTTTCCGCGCTCGCATGAGCACCCCCTCGGGACGGCGCGTCATCAGCCGCCGTCGCGCGAAGGGACGCGCCCGGCTGGCGGTCTAGCGGCGGAACTGACGTTGTGGCGCGCATCAACCGGCAGTCCATTCTGAGACGCAAGAGCGACTTCGACCGGGTGTTTCGTCAGGGCCGGCGGCACCGGGGTCGGGCGGTGTCGGTGGTGTGCCTCGAACGGCCGGAGGGGGCGCTGCGCGTCGCCTTTGTGGCGGGGCGCGCGGTGGGGGGCGCCGTGGCACGCAACCGACAGCGTCGGCGCGTGCGGGAGGCCTGCCGGCGTTTGTGGGACCGCATCGCGGACCGCTCGTACGATGTCGCCTGCGTGGCGCAGCCGCGAGCGGCCGAGACGGGGTTCGCTCCGCTCTGTCGCGAGATGGAGACCCTCCTGCGGCGCGCCGGTGTGCTGCTCGCCGACGCCGAAGCCCCGGCGCAGGCGTCGCGATGAGCCGCGCGGCGTTGTGGCTGATCCGATTCTACCAGCGGTGGATCTCGCGGTTCCTGCCGCCGATGTGCCGGTTCACGCCCTCGTGCTCCGAGTACACGGCGCAGGCCATCGAGGTCTACGGTTTCTGGGCGGGCGTGTGGTTGGGCGTCCGGCGCATCGCGCGCTGCAATCCGTTCTGCGAGGGCGGCGTGGACCCCGTGCCCCCGCGTCGGCTGCGTCCGACCCCACCGCCATCCGAAGGGAAGGCCTAATCAAGCATGAGAGCCCGCCTACGGCGGCTTGCCGGCCCGATGCCGATTGCTGCTGCGCTGCTGGCCCTGGTTGTGGTTGGGGTGGCCGCTTGGTGTCAGGGGACCCCTGAAGCGCCTGCCACACCGAAGGAGGCGACCCCTGCCCCCGCCGAGAGCGCGGCTCTGGCGGGGAAGCAGAAGGGCCTGCCGCCGGAACTCACGGTCGATCCCGCCGACCTCGACGCCGAACAGAAGGCGCTCGACGCGGCGATGGCCTACCTCCGCAGCCAGCGGCCTGCCGGCGGGGTGCCTGGGTTCTTCTCGAAGATCGGCAAGTCGATCACCGGGTTCTTCTCCGGGAAGAGCAAGCCCCAGCCCACCACGCTCCCAGCGATCATGGCGGCCGGTGGGAACTGGAACGGCAAGCTCGTCTCCATCGAGGGCCTGCTCGCAGTGCGGGACGACAAGCTGGCCCTGATCGTCGGAACCTACCGGGCGCCGCTCACCAAGCTCCCCCACACGACCATCGACGGATTTGCGGGAGAGGCCCTCGACGGGCTTCCGGCCCGGGCCGAGGGTCTTGTGATCGTGGGTGAGCAGGGACCCGAGATCAATCTGAACCGGCTCGATCCGGCCCCGACGCTTACGCCCGTCCGGCTGGCGCGCTGCCACGAGCTGCGCGACACGGCCTCGGACTACCAGCAGGCGGTCGAGCTGTACCTGGAGGCCTCCGCCGACCAGGCGGTCCACCCGTGGACGGGCTTCGCCGCGGCCCATGGCGGACAGATCGCTGCGGACATCCTCCGGAACCGCAAGCACGCCACCAGCCTGTACAAGCGCGCTTGGGACCTCGAAGGCCGGGTGAAGAGCACCCGCGCGAAGCAGCTGCCGGTAACCTGGGTGCAGGACGCCCAGAGCGGCGCCTGGGACACCCAGACGCTCCGCGCAGCGGTGGGCGGCCCGCTGAACAAGCTCAACAGCCAGGGGTTCTGGTATAAGTTCGTCGAGGCCTTCGTCACGATCTCCGGCGGTAACGCCGGAGTCGGGCTGATCCTGCTGGCGGTCGGCACGCGGCTGCTGTTGTACCCGCTGACCAAGAAGCAGATCAGTTCCGCTCGCGACATGCAGAGGCTGCAGCCGCAGATCAAAGCCCTCCAGGAGAAGCACGGCTCCGACAAACAGAAGTTCAACGAGGAGTTCTGGAAGCTCTGCCGCGACAACGGGGTGAACCCCCTCGGCGGCTGCCTGCCACTGCTCGTGCAGATGCCGGTCCTGATCATGGTCTATCGGGGCATCCAGGCGTATGTGGTGGAGCTGGGCAACCACGACTTCCTGTGGGTGCGGAACCTGGCGGACCCCGACATGCCGTTGCTGGTCCTCTACACGATCAGCATGATCGCGTTCCAGAAGCTGACCATGAAGACGCAGCCCATGTCCGACCCTCAGCAGCAGCAGCAGCAGAACATGATGGTCTGGATGATGCCGCTGATGTTCTTCATGTTCTTCCAGGGGCTGCCCTCAGGCTTCATCCTGTACTGGCTGGGCACGAACCTGATCTACCTGCCTCAGCAGTACTTCGGAACGCGGGTGAAGCCGGAGGAGCAGACGGGTGAGAAGACCGTGACTCTGGCGCCCCGATCGTCGGACTCCGAGGGGGGTCCGGCGGCTCCGGCCGGCCCCTTCGCATGGCTGACGAAGGCCCTGACCGGCGAGAAGACGAAGGAAGAGGAGCCGGCGGCGCCGGTGAGCTACGAGGAACGGAAGACCGCCGAGAAGCGCAAACTACGCCGTCCGACGCGCAGACGGCGCCGTCCCTGAGAAGGCGCCGGTCCACGCACTTCGCCTCGGCCTACGCCACCACCAGAGGATGAATGTCTATGGAGTCCATCGAACTCAGCGGGAAGTCCGTGGAGGAGATCCGGAGCCAGGCGGCCCAGGAGCTGGGGGTCCCCGAAGACGCGCTCGAGGTGGAGGTGCTGGAGGAGAAGCGCGGGCTGCTCGGGCTACTCGGCGGCAAGGAGCTCCGCGCGCGCGTTACGGTGACTGCGGCACCGGCCCCGGCGTCCCAGCCTGAGCCCGAGCCGTCCCGGGCGAGGGAGGAGGCGCCGCCGGAGCCGGTCGCGGCCGAGGAGGCGCACGATGACGACTTGGCACGCCTGGCGAATCGGGCCGAGCAGGTGGCCAACCAGATCTTGAAGCTGATGGGCATCTCCGTCCAGGCTGAGGCCCGTGAGGTCAGTGACGACGAGATCCACGTGGAGCTGTACGGCGACGACATCGCGCTGGTCATCGGCAAGCACGGCGACACGCTGGATGCGCTGCAGCTCCTGGTCGCCATCATCGCCAACCGGGGCGAGGAGACGACCGCCCGGATCGTCCTGGACGCCGAGTCCTACCGGGACCGGCGGACACGGGCCCTCGAAGCCGCCGCCCACACCCACGCCGCCAAGGCCAAGCAGACGGGGCGCGAGGTCGTCATCCGCGACCTGAAGGCCTTCGAGCGCCGTGTCATCCACCTCGCCCTACGCGACGATCCCGAAGTCGAGACATACAGCGAGGGCGAGGGCCGCCACCGAAGCCTCGTCATCTCCCCCGCCTCCGGGCGAGCGTCGCTGAGCCGGGATGAGGAGGACGAGGAGCCGACGAACGGAGACGTCTGACTCGGAGCATCCCCTTGCGCGCGGCGAAGGTACTCGACGAGCTTGGCGCGCTGCTCTTCCCTCCAGCCTGCCAGGTCTGCCGGCGCCTGGCCCAGCCCCTCATCTGTGAGCCCTGCGCGGCGGCGTTCGAGGTGATCCAGCCGCCCCTGTGCCTGCGGTGCGGCCGCCCCTTCGACCCGCGCGGACACGCCGGCGAACGCTGCGGTGGATGCCGCAAGGACGGGCGCCGGCTGACCTCAGCGCGCAGCTTCGGGCTACACGTGGGCACGCTGCGCGAGGCCGTTCACGCCCTGAAGTTCCGGGGTCGCGTCCGCGTCGCCCCCGCCTTGGCCGAGCGCCTCGCGGGGCTGGTGGGAGGCCCTGTGCCTACCGCCCTGCCGTTCGCGCGCCCACCCGACGGCCTCGTGCCTGTGCCG
>Ga0233425_10006504_pt1 | contig 17259 bp, 14 predicted proteins | sample Watercolumn_Towu_2_FD_181712 | JGI IMG/M metagenome (GOLD analysis project Ga0233425, IMG submission 181712) | Freshwater microbial communities from Lake Towuti, South Sulawesi, Indonesia - Watercolumn_Towuti2014_140_MG | ecosystem: Environmental > Aquatic > Freshwater > Lake | place... | reverse complement strand
CCCACTGGAATAGCGGCCATTTCCACGAGTTGGTCTCGCGGCGCACCACGGCCACCGTGCTGACACACTGGAGCGCCAGCACATAGAACACCATCAACGTCACCGCCATCAGCGTGGTATAGACCGGACGGCCATCCTCGCGCACTTGTCCGCGCAGCGTCTGGGCAAGACTCGAGACCGCCGCGTTCGGGTCATCGGTGGCCCCGACGTTGTACACGACCGACATGGTGCTTACGAAAACCTCGCGCGCGGCGAACGAGGCCACGATGCCGATGCCGATGCGCCAATCAAAGCCGAGCGGCTTGATCAACGGCTCGATCAGCCGCCCCAGGTAACCGGCGAAGCTGCTCCGCAATCGCTCGCCCGCTTCCTGTTGGTCCAGTTCCTCGAGGAGCCGTTGACGGGCAGGGTCGGGGGTGGGCGCGACCTGGCCGGCCGAGGCGGCGGCGGCGCGCAGTTGCTGGCGTTGCGCCTCGAACTTCCGTCCGATCGAGTCATCGCGCGGGTAGGTGGCCAGGAACCAGAGCAGGATGTTGATGCCCAGGATCACCGTGCCCGCACGCCGCAGGAAGAGCCGCGACCGGTCCCACATGTGCCGCAGCACCACGAGTGCCAGCGGACGTTTGTAGGGCGGCAGTTCCATGATCAACATCGGCGTTTCGCCTTTGAGCAGCGTCCGTTTGAAGACCCATGCCATGAAAAGGGCGATGACGATCCCCAGGAGGTACATCCCCAGCATGGTGAGGCCCGTGAGCTTGAAGAACCCGAAGACCTTGCGCTCGGGGATGCAGGCCGCGATCAGGAGCGTATAGACGGGCAACCGCGCCGAGCAGCTCATAAGTGGGGCCACCAGGATCGTCACCAGCCGGTCCTTGGGTGTCTCGATGGTCCGGGTGGCCATGATGCCCGGAATTGCGCACGCAAACGAGCTGAGCATGGGGATGAAGCTCTTCCCGTGCAGCCCCACTTTGCTCATGAGCCGGTCCATCAGGAAGGCCGCGCGGGCCATGTAGCCGGTATCCTCGAGCAATCCGATGAATAGAAACAGCAGGCAGATTTGCGGCAGGAAGACGACCACCGCCCCGACTCCCGCAATGACGCCATCCACCAAAAGGCTGTGCAAATCTCCGGGCGGGATCAACCGGCCCACCTGACCGCCTATCCAACCCACCCCGGCCTCCAGGCCCTGCATCGGAACCTTGGCGAACGTGAAGATGCTCTGAAACATCACCGCCATCACCGCCACAAAAATCACCAGCCCCCACACCTTGTCCGTCAGGAGCCGGTCCAGGCGGTCGCTGAACGTCTCCTGGAGCGCGCCGGACTCGGTGACCACGGCCTGGTGGATCGCCGCCACGCGCGCGTACCGCGCCTCGATGGGGACGCTGCGCCAATCGACGCCGGCGGTCTCGAGCCGCTGGCGGGAGGCGCGCACGGTTTCCCCGACCGCCGTGCCCTCGTAAGCCGGGTTCTGGGCCAGCGCGCGCTCGTCACTGAGCAGGAGCAACGCCTCGGCGCTGGCCTGCCGCTGGCGGCTCGGAAAAGTGCGCGCGAGCAACTCGGAAAGCCCGCGCCGCTCGTCGCCCCACGGCGCCGGCAACTCGCAGAAGGAGCGGGGCGCTTTCTGCTCCGCGCGCGCGCGGCTGCTCGCCAGGATGTGCTCTCGCAGCGGCGGCACCCCTTCGCGCAGGCTGGCCACCACTGGGAACACCGCCACCCCCAGCTCCGCCGCCAACGCTCCGGCGTCCACCAGATGGCCGTTCTCCTTCGCCACGTCCATCATGTTGAGGGCGATCACCGTCGGATAGCCCAGTTCGATGACTTGCGTGGCGTAGTAGAGGTTGCGCTCGAGGTTCGACGCGTCCACCACCACCACGATCAGGTCCGGCGCCGCGACTTCCGCCAACCGATGCAGCAACACGTCCCGGGAAATCTGCTCGTCCAACGATTGCGGGCTCAGGCTGTAGGTGCCCGGCAGGTCCAGCACCGTGATGGGCGTCTCAGCTCCTCGGCCCTGCAGCCGCCCTTCCTTGCGCTCGACCGTGACGCCCGCATAATTGCCGACTTTCGCCCGCAGGCCGGTCAGGGCATTGAAAAGGGTCGTCTTGCCGCAGTTGGGGTTGCCGGTGAGGACCACCATGAAGGGCCTGCCCGTTGCCGTACTCCGCCCGGAAGACCCTCCCGAAGGAGTGTTTTCCGGCGTGGCTCCTGGCTGCTCGGTGCGTTCCATTGGCATCGCTGCGGCTGCGTCCGTCGGCCCCCGTTCGTTTCGGCGCTGGGCAGCCTAACTCTTGGGGCTGACCCAAATCTGTTCCGCCTCGTGACGCCGCAGGCTCAGATGGTACCCACGCACCTTGATCTCGACCGGGTCACCCAACGGCGCGAACCTCACCAACTGCACGGAGGTGCCCACCAGCAGGCCCATTTCGAGCAAGCGCCCACGGCCTTCCGGGGGGACCTTGATCTCAGCAACCGTGCCGCTTTGCCCCACCGTGAGACTGGTCAGCGGCTGTGACGGGGCGGCCATGACCTAGCCGCCGTGGCCTGACGGATGGAGAGGTTCGACGAGGATCGTGTCGGCCAGCTCGTTGCTCAGACCCAACCGCACGTTGCACACCTGGCACACCACGCTCCGCTGTTGCAGCAGCAGCTTGACGCGCTGCTCCTCGCAAAAACCCATCTCGCGCAGCCGTTGGCACAACTCCGGCGAGGCGCACAACTGCTTGATGCGCACGGACGTGCCGGCGCGCACCTGGCTTAATGGGCACGCGGGGGCGGCCACCGCCTTGCCGTTCACAGGCGGTTGGATGGAGCGCATGTCTTGACTCACTGCGAGGCAAGGTAGCGGAATTGAGACTCGGTTGCAAGAAGGTTTTCAGACCGCCCGCCGTGCGATCGGTTCCCGGCCAACCGCCGGTTTCGGCGCCTCTTCCCCCGCCCGGTAGAGAAAAGTCTTCCGTTTCGGCGGGAATTCCCCTTTGATCCAGCGCCATGAAAGATTCATTGCTGACTTGCATCATCGTCGGGTTGCTCGTGGCTGCCGCCGCCTGCCTCTGCGGCATCGTCCAGGCCGCGGACGCCGACAAGAAACTGCCGGACGGTGTCTATGCGGAAATGGAAACCTCGAAAGGGAAGATTCTGCTCGAATTGGAGTACCAGAAGACGCCGTTGACGGTCGCGAATTTTGTGGGCCTGGCGGAAGGGACCAAGCATTACTCGAAGGCGCGCGGCGAAGCGCCCAAGTTCCAGGGCAAGCCGTTTTATGACGGGCTGACCTTCCACCGCGTGATCCCGGACTTCATGATCCAGGGCGGGTGCCCGGAGGGAAGCGGCCGCGGCGGTCCGGGTTACCGATTCAAGGACGAATTCGATCCATCCCTCAAACACAGCGGTCCCGGCACGTTCTCGATGGCCAACGCCGGTCCCGGCACCAACGGCAGCCAGTTCTTCATCACCCATAAGGACACGCCGTGGCTGGACGGCAAGCACTCGGTTTTCGGGCACGTCGTCGAAGGGCAGGATGTCGTCAACAAAATCGAGAAAGGCGACGTACTCAAGACCGTCAAGATTCTCCGGATCGGCGACAAGGCCAAGCAATTCAAAGGAGACCAGGCGGACTTCGAGCGGCTCGCCAAGTAGCGCGCGGGACGGCCTCAGGCCATGATCTCCTGGGAGATATCGATGCGCTCGAACAGGTCGCCGAGCATCCGCAGGCCCAGGTAGCCCTGGAATGCCAGCACGGCGGCGGCGGCGACCGATGCCACTGGCAGCAGGAGCGGCAGCGCCAGCCAGTGGCGCGCCAGGAAATGGACGCCCGCAAAGGCGGCTCCCGGAAGCAGCAGGGCCAGCGCGGTCAGTACCAACTGACCGAGCAGGAACAGCATTTGGTGCCCGACGGCATCGAAGCCCTGTCCCGCACCCGGCTCCGCCCGGAACCAGGCCGGATAGAAGAGCGCAGCGCCGTTGAACAAGAGGAAGGAGAACAGGTTCAGTCCCGGGGCGATAATCATGGCACTAACTCCGAAAGTGATGCGCTTCGTCAGGTCGAAGCTACGCGGGCCCTCGGGGAAGAAGAGTGTCGCCAGGGTGATGAACGCGCCTTCGACCAGCGTCAGGACCACGGTCGGCGCCAGGACCTCCCCCAGCACGAGTTGCCAGCCTGGCAAGGGCCAGGTCTTCAGCACATCTGCCAGGCGCAGGTCCTGGCGGAAGTCGAACCGCATGAGAGCTGGCCCGAACACGACGACCATGGGCGTGAAGGCCCACGGCATGATGCCCAGCCCCATGGCCCAGGCGGGGCTGATCGAGAAACTGCGGAAAAACCACATCACCAGGAAATAGACCAGCGCCAGGATGGCCCAGGTGCTCAGGTTAAACGCGAACTCCGCCGCGATGAAGTTCTTCCACACCAGGGCGGTGAAGCGCGGGCCCTCCCGGCGCAGCGCGAAGGGGGCGCGCACGCCGCGCGCCTTCTCCCTCGCCATGTGCCAGTCGCCGGACTGAACGGCGGCACGAATCTGCGCCATGCGTTGCGCCTTCTCGAGGGAGGCCTCCTGGAAGGCCGCTTCCGAGTGGATCACCCAGTAGTAGAGCAGAAACAACACGCCCAGCGCTGGCACGGCGGCGGCCAGGAAACCCGGTCCGTTCTGGGCGAAGACGGGGCCCAGAACCAGCCGGAATGGAATGAGGAGCCAGCCCAGCGGCTGCGCGTACAACACCCCGCGGGCGTACCCGCCTACCGCCGCCCACCCGCCGGACGCGCCCCTGGGGAACGGTGGCAGCGATTCCCAACTCCACCACAGGGTGAGGCCACCGAGCACGAGCACGATCGCCAGCACCACGAACCGTCGTTCCCAATGGCTCCGGCCCCGGTCCAACAGCAGCGTGCGCGTGAAGGACGCGCCCAGGGCGTGCAAGTGAACGGTGAGCAGCACGAACCACCAACCGACCAGGTGCATCCACGCCCCGCTGCCCGACCGGTATCGGCCTGAAAACAAGCCCATCAGCGCCGCGCTGAGCAGGATGCCAAGCTGCACTTTGGCCAGCTTGAAATGGATCAGCCCGCGGCGTGTCACCGGCGCCGGGAACAGGAACGCGATTTCCGCCTCGGTGAAATCCAGCGCCGCGCGTTTGGTGGGCAGGAGCCAGTCCAACACCACGAAGAGGATCAGAAACAATGTGCCGCCCAACTCGAACACCGTCCAGACCTCGGCGGGGAGCCGGGTGGCTCCCAATGGATTGCCTGCCGCGAACATCCAGAGCATCCACCCGATATAGACCGCGCCCAGCAACGCCCCGAGCAGGTATTTGACCTGGCGCATCCGCCGCAGGCGCAGGCGCATCCGGTTCTTCCACGAGCAGAACTCGAGGTATGCCAGCGCGGCCATCATGACTCAGGCTCGCCCGTCGCACGGAAGAACACCGTCTCGAGTCCTTCCTCGGAGGCCGTCTGGCTGAATCGCTGCCGGATTTCGGCCAGCGTCCCGTGGGCCACGACCTCGCCCTTCTTCAGGATCAGGACGTGCGAGCAGATTTCCTCGACCAGGTGCAACAGGTGCGAACTCAAGATGATGGCTGCGCCCTCGCGTGCCCGGCGCAAGATCGAATCCTTCATGCGGCGAATGCCGCCCGGGTCCAGCCCGGTCAGGGGCTCGTCGAACAACAGCACCCGGGGTTGATGCAGCAGACCGCAGGCGATGGCCAGTTTCTGTTTCATGCCGCGCGAGAGCTCGCTTGGCAACTTCTCGGCCTTGTCGGCCAGTTCGAGCTCGGCGAGCAGTTCGCGCGCGAGCGACTGGTGATCGCGAACCTGGTAAAGCCGGGCGGTGAACGTGAGGTGTTGCTCGACCGTGAGGTAGTCGAACAAGCGTGGTTCATCGGGGAAGTAGGCCAGGAGCTGCTTGGCCGCCAGCGGTTCCCGGGCCACGTCATGTCCGGCAACACGCAGAGCTCCCCGGGTGGCCGGGATGATGCCGCCCAGGCAGCGCAACGTGGTGGTCTTGCCCGCGCCGTTCGGGCCGACCAACCCCATCACCTCGCCGGGTCGCACCGAGAAGGTGAGGTCGTTGACCGCCACGAAGTGGCCGTACAGCTTGGTCAGACTCTGGACTTCAATCATAGGCGCGCGACGCGGGCTTGAACTGGGGCCATGGCAACGACGCACGGCGCTGGGCTCGCATCGCTCATGACTCGGGTTCGGTTGCTGGAACCAAGCATGGTTGCTCCCAGCCTCGGAAGCCAGCGCTTTTTCCAGGCCGGCCGCGCTCGCCGTGGGACGAGGCGTGCTCCGGCGCTACCCCGGCGCGCTTTGAGAGGGGACATTGGCCTGGAGTCCTGGAGTCGTGGGACTCGAATTGTCTGGATCATCGATCCGGACCGCGAACGCGTCGAGGTTTGCCATTCGCCGACCGATCGTTGGTGGATTGAGCCGGCCGGCGAGTTGGAGGGCGAACAGCTCTTGCCCGGTTTTCGCTATCCGGTTGCCGATTTATTCAACGAGTGGGACTGGGAGTGAAGCCCTGGGGCAAGCGGGCCGCCGCCTTCCCCGATCAGCCGCCCGGCGCGCGTTTGACTTCAGCCGGCGAGGTCGTCAGCCGCGAAGGGCAATGGGACGAGCCGCACCCGGCTCTCGCCCGCGGCCGTGCGAAGCGTCAGTTCGGCGCCGGGCTGGTTCACCTCGCGGCGCACATAAGCCAGGGCGATGTTCGCCTTGAAGGCAGGCGATGCCAGCGCACTCGTCACGCAGCCGGCCATCTTGCCGTCCTTCGACAACTCGTCGCCCTTGGCCGGGAGCGGCGACAAACCATCCGCCAGCCGCAACCCAGTCAAGGTCCTGGTCACCTGCCCGTAGGTGCGGATGCGGGCGATGACCTCCTGGCCGATGTAACAGCCCTTCGAGTAACTGATCGCCCGGTCTTCGATGCCTGCTTCCGGGGCGAGGTTCGACTCGTCCATGTCCACCCCGAACCGCGGGATGCCGGCTTCGATGCGGGCGGTCTCCAAGGCCGTCCAGCCGCAGGCGCGGCCATTGATTGCTTTGGCCGCCGCGAGCAGGCGCTGCGCCGCCTGCTCGAGGTTCGCCACGGGCACGAAAAGGTCGAACCCCGTTAGGGGGCGCGCGTCGGCGGTGAGAGGCAGGCTCACAGGCGCCCGCGCATGGCGCGCCACATAGACCTCTCCCAGAGGGCTGCCTGCAAGCTGGCGGAAGCTCAGCGGGTGTGCCGGCAGCTCGAGCCCCGGTTCGAATTCCCGGATCACATCCTCCGCCCGCGGCCCTTGCACGCTCAGGAGGCCGTAGTGCGCCCGCACGTCCACCGCCTGCACATCGTCCGCGATGATGTATTTCTCGAACCGCTCGATGACCGTGCTGGTCAGGCCGGGCTCGAAATCGAGCAACAACTCGCTCTCGAGCCGATAGATGTTCAGATCGCTCTGCATCCGCCCTTTCGCGGTGATCAACGCGGCGTAGCAGCCTTCGGCGGTCTTGAGCGTCTTGACGTTGTTGGTGACCTGGCCGTTCAGAAATCGTTCCCGGTCCGCCCCAACCAGGCAGACACGGCTCCGGAAGCTCAGATCGACCACTCCGGCCGTGCGCACGAGAGCAGCGTGCTCCGCCGTAGCGTCCCCATAGTGCTCGACTACTTCGAGGCCGTTGACCGCGGCGAAGCGCGCCCCCGCCCCCTCGTGAAACTCGTGCAACACCAGGCTGCTCATGCGTCGATGCTACCGGGGCGGCGCGGTCAGCGCCACCCTCGAAACGGCCCAAGGGCCTCTCCGGTTCCATTGGCGGAGATGCGCTTCTCCCGCCTGCGGCCGCCCGATCGTCCGCCGGACCATAATTCGGCTGAATGCTCCCTGCCTTGTGCGCGTCCAATCACTAACGGTCCGGCAGCGGGCCCGGAAGCGCCCGGCGCCGGACTGGGGCCGTATGGCCTGGACCCGGGCAACCATCAAGAGCAGCGGCCTTGCGTCGCGGCGCATGGTCCGGTAGAACCTCGCGGGGATGGGCGCTTGCCCATGAGCGCAGGCTCGGATCCGGGCCACAGGGTTTTCCCGCTCACGCGGCCATGATCGAATGGGACGCGCGTCGGCTGATTGGCGATTGACGACATGAAGAAATGGTTTGTTACGGTGCTGGTGGTGGCGGTCGGTTGGTTTGGCTACCAGCAATGGCACGGCTGGCGCGCGAAGCTCGAGCAACTCGGGGGCGTGGGCCGGCCCACGACCAGCCCCGTCATTCAGACCAACATCAGCTTTGCCGTGAACGCGGCCGGGGAAATCGGCCCGGTCGAGCAAGTCTCGGTGCGGCCCGAGATCAACGGGCTCATCAACAAGCTGCCGGTGGACCTGGGCGACACGGTCAGGAAGGGCGACCTCCTTTTTGGGTTGGATGACAAGGAACTCCAGAACCAGCGCGCCTCGATTGCCACCGAGGTGCAGCGCGCCAAGCTCCAACTGGAACAGGCCGAGCGCAACCACAAGCGCGCCGAGGAACTCTTTGCTTCGACGCTCATCTCACAGGAACTCTACGAGAACACCAAGACCGAGTACGAGCTGGCTCGCAACTCGCTCGAGCGCGCCCAGAAGGAACTGGCGGTCATCGAGGAGCGGCTCACCAAGACCCAGGTGATGGCGCCCTTCGATTGCACGGTGCTCACGCGGCCCGTTTCGATCGGCCAGGCCGTCTCCGGCTCCGGCGGGTTCAACAGCGGCACGGAGGTGCTGACCATCGCTGACCTGAACTCGATGATCATCAACGCCCATGTCAACCAGGCCGATGTGCCGCGCATGAAGGTCGCCCAGGAAGTCGAGGTGACCGTCGAGGCCGTCGCCGACTTGAAGATCACCGGCACAGTCGAGCGCATCGCGCCGCAGGCAACCATCAAGAACAACATCAAAGGCTTCGCGGTGCGGGTGCTGCTCAAGAACGTCGATCAGCGCGTTCGTCCCGGGATGACCGCCAACGTGCGCATTCCCGTCGCCGAGGCCGAGCACGTCCTGGCGGTGCCGCTGGCGGCCGTGTTCACCGAACGCAACCCCGACACCCAGCAGATGGAGCGGTTTGTGTACGTGCAGAAAGGCGAGAAGTTCGAACGGCGCGATGTCCAGATCGGCGTCTCGGATTTCTTCTATGCCGAAGTGCAAAGCGGACTGTCGCCAGGCGACGTGGTTGCCCTCGAATTGCCCAAGGAAGAACGGGAGAAGCAGGCGAAGAACCTCGCGGGGATGCGGCCCGGCGGGGCGGAGAACACGGGGCTGCGCGCGGCCGGCAGCGCGCCGGCGATGCGGCCAGGCGCCCCGGCCGGACCCGGAGGCGGCGTCCGCCCCGGGACACCGGCCGCCCCGAGCAGCGCCGGCACGCCGCGTCCTGGCGGTCCCGGCGGCGCGCCGCCCAGCGGCGCCGGCCGCTAGACCCTCTGGTTGCCTCTCGCCATGGCCCTGGTCGAGCTTCGCGACGTCAGCAAGGTTTATCACCTCGGGGGCGAGGAGATCCGGGCGCTGGACTGTGTTTCGCTTGACATTGTCGAAGGCGAGTTCATCTCGATCATCGGGCCTTCGGGCAGTGGCAAGTCCACCCTGATGCACATCCTGGGCTGCCTCGACTCGCCCACCAGCGGGACCATCCGGCTCGACGGGATGATGATCCAGGACGCGTCGCCCCGCCAATTGGCCGCCATGCGCAACCGCAAGATCGGCTTTGTGTTCCAGTTCTTCAACCTGCTGCCCAAGCTGAATGTGGTGCAGAACGTCGAACTGCCGATGATCTACAGCGGCGTGCCGGGGCGCGAGCGCCGCCAGCGCGCCATGGCGGCGCTCGAGGCCGTCGAGCTGGCCAATCGCTGGCGGCATCGGCCCAGCCAGCTTTCCGGCGGGCAGCAGCAGCGCGTTGCCATCGCGCGCGCGCTCGTCAACCATCCGCGCATCGTCTTTGCCGACGAACCCACCGGCAACCTGGACTCGCACACAGGGGAGGCCATCCTCGCGCTGTTCCGCCGCCTGAGCCGGGAGGGCCGCACGATCGTGCTGGTGACGCACGACCCGGAGATCGCGGCCGTCACACCGCGCCGCATCGAAATCCGCGACGGCAAAATCGCGGAGAAGGTGGACCTGACCCTCGCCGGCCTGGAACGGCCAGGCGCGGCGTCGGCGGGCCCGCCACCAGCGTCCGCCGCTTAGCGTCATTCCTCCGTCATGAGCCCGCTGGCGATCCCGCCCTCCGCTGAGGCCCTGCGCCAGCAGTCCACGAACCTCGCGACGACGGTCGAGGTGGGCTTGCGGGAGATTTTGGCGCACAAGTTCCGGTCATTGCTCACGATGCTGGGCATCATTCTGGGAGTCTCGAGCCTCGTGGCGATGTCCGCCCTCGTCAAGGGCATGGAGAAGGGGGCGCGGGAGGCCTTGATTGCCATCGGCGGTCTCGAGAAGGTGCGCGTCGAGCCGCAAGAGCTGCCGATCGAGCAGCGCCATCTCAAGGACCAGGCCGTTGGCATCACCATTAACGACGTTTATGCCCTCCAGAACAGCGCCCCGCTCGTCACCCGCATCTCCCCCGAGATGCGCCAGTGGGGGGCCACGGTCAGCGCGAACGGGAAGCGCTTCCGCCCGTTCACCTGTTCCGGGGTCTGGCCCGTAGCCCTCGAGATGAGCGAGCACGCGATCGCCCATGGCCGCATGTTCAACGATCTCGACGACCGCATGGCTCGCAGTGTCTGCGTGATCGGCACGGCCACGCGCGACGAGTTGTTCGGCTCGCCCGAGCAGGCCGGCCATGAGATCATCCCGCTGGGCGAGACGGTCTATATCAACGGGCTGCCCTTCACCATCATCGGCATGTTCGAGCATTACGAGAGCGAGCAGGAGCGCAAGGCGCGCGAGTTCGCGCGGCTGCACCCGGCCGGCCAGGCCGCCAGGACGGGGCCGGCGCGCAGCCGGGGCTGGGGCGGCGGACGCCGCGGCAGCTTTGTGTTCTGGCTCAAGAACGCCACCATTTTCATGCCGCTCAACACGATGTGGATGAAGTTTCGTTCCGGCACACCGGCCGCTTCGAGCGGCGGCGGTTTCGGCGGGGGCGGGGGGGGGGGAGGCGGCCCCAGCGGCGCCACCGGCGATCCGCGGCTCTCGAATCTCGAACTCAAGATTACCAGCGTCGAGCTGCTCACCGAATCGCTCCAGCAAATCCGCAACATCCTCATGACCACCCACAAGGGGCTCGAGGACTTCAGCTTCCGCACGCAGGAGGAATGGGCCGAGAACATCAACACGTTCATCCGCAACGCGCGGCTCAGCGGCGGGCTCATCGCGGGCATCAGCCTGCTGGTGGGCGGCATCGGCATCATGAACATCATGCTGGCCAGCATCTCCGAGCGCGTGCGCGAGATTGGCATCCGCAAGTCCGTGGGGGCCACCACCGTCGATATCTTCGTGCAAATCCTCGTCGAGAGCGTGGTGATCGCCGTCGTGGGGGGCCTGGCTGGCCTGGCGGCCTCCTTCGCCCTGGTCCAGTTGCTCGCGGCCTTCTCGCCCACGGACAACGCCCCGATCATCACGTTCACCTCGATGGGCGTGGCGTTCGCCTTCAGCGTGGGCGTCGGCATTCTGGCGGGGCTTTTCCCCGCGTTCAAAGCCGCCCGCCTCCACCCGATCCAGGCGCTTCGCTATGAGTAGGCCGCTTGCCTCCACATGGGCCGCGGCTCCCGGGCTTCGCGCTCGGCTGCGCCACGCCCGCACCATCCTGGTTTCCGGCACCCGGCGCGTGTGAACCCGTTCACCACCATCCTCGTCGGGCTCAAAGAGGTCTGGGCGCACAAGTTCAGATCGTTGCTCACGATGCTGGGCATCATTCTGGGCGTGGCGAGTCTGGTCGGCATGGCAGCCCTGATCAAAGGCATGGAGAACGGGATGAAGGAAGCCATGGTTGCGATGGGCGGGGCCGACAAGGTGCTGCTGGACGAACAACCGGTCCCGACGGATCAGGAACACCTGGCGGACCAGGCGCCCGGCCGCACGATGGCCGATGTCGCCGCGCTCCGCCAGAACGCCCCCATGGTGCGGTTGATCTCCCCCGAGATGGCGGTCAATTACGTGGCCGCGACGCGCGGCGACAAGATGGTGGTGCCTTCCGAGGCCGTGGGCGTTTGGCCGGCCGTCCTCGAGATGAACCTGCATACGCTCGAGCATGGGCGGTTCTTCACGGCCCTGGACGAGGAGCGCGCGAACAGCGTGTGCGTGATCGGCACGGGCCTGCGGGACGATCTGTTCGGTTCCCCGGAGCAGGCCGGGCGCGAGATCATCCCCGTCGGCGAGATCATCTTCCTCAACGGCCAGCCCTTCACGATCGTTGGCATGTTTGCCCGCTACGAAGGCGAGCAGGAAAAGAAAGAGCGTGAGGCCGCCAAGGCCCGGCCCGCCGGCAAACCGGCCGGGCCGGCGCGCCTGCGCGGCTGGGGGCGGCGCGGTGGCTGGGCGTTCTGGCGCAAGAACTACACCCTCTATATGCCCTTGAATACCGCCTGGGTCCGGTTCCGCGCCGCCTCGGGCTACAACAATGTTCCGGACCCGCGCCTCACGGACATCGACCTCAAGGTGGCCAGCCTCGAGCAGCTCGAGCCCGCGCTGCAACAGGCGCGCAACGTGCTCATGCTCACGCACCGCTCGATCGAGGACTTCAACTTCCGCACCCAGGAGAACCAGTTGGAGAGCATCAACACTCAAATCCGCAACGCGCGGGTGAGCGGGGGGATCATCGCCGCGATCAGCCTGCTGGTCGGCGGCATCGGGATCATGAACATCATGCTCGCGAGCATCAACGAGCGCATCCGCGAGATTGGCATCTGCAAGGCCGTGGGCGCGACCGGCCTGGCGATCTTTACGCAGATTCTGGTTGAGAGTGTTGTCATCGCTTTGTTGGGCGCGGCGCTGGGCGTTGCCGCCTCCTATGGCCTGGTCGAGGTGCTGGGCTTGTTGGCGCCTACAGCCAACTCCCCGGTGGTCACCCCGGAAGCCATGCTGGTGGCCGTGGCGTTCAGCGCCGTGGTGGGTGTGGTGGCCGGGTTGTTCCCCGCGGTCAAGGCCGCCCGGCTCAACCCGATCCAGGCGCTGCGTTACGAGTGACCTTCAGGGCATTTTGCCGCGCTGATCGTCATCCCAGGGTTGCGAGGAACGAGCTACCCCGGGGATGCCCGGCGACTGGGTCCCTGCGCGCTCGAGGCGCCCGCCGATCAGCGGGCCGCCCGGGCGAAGGCGACCTGGTCGCGGAACCGTTTGTTGTCGGCCCGAATGCGCGCCGCAAGCGTCCTGGCGATGGCCATCAGAAACGGCGTTGCCAAATCCGGCGATTCGCGCACCAACCGCTGGAAATTATCCGCCGAGATTTTCAAAACGACCGAGTCCTTGTTCGCCACGACGTCGGCCGAGCGCGGTCCCTGGTCAAACAACGACGTCTCGCCGAAAAAATCCCCCGCGGACATGGTGGTGAGGATCGTTTCCTTCTCGCCAATCATGAGCCGCACGCGGACCTCCCCCTCGAGGACCAGGTACATCGCGTCTCCCGGCGCTCCCTGGCGCACGATCTCGGTCCACTGCCGCACATTCTGAACTTCCATCACCTGCGCGAAACGCCCGAGCTGCTGGTCGTCCATCTCCGCCAGGATTTTCACCCGGCGCAACGCTCCGGGCTTGACCCCCGGGATGAGCGGGCTGAACTCGGTGGCGCCGCCGCTGGCCGGGGCGGCGGCGGCTCGCCGGCGGAAGAACATCTGGAGTTCCTGGACCTGGGCGGCCTTCCCCCAGCTCTCGTCGCGCTCGCTGAAAATCCAGGTGTCGGCCGTCACTCGTTCCTCCCGAATCCAATCGACCAGTACGGGCAGTTCGACCGGGCCATAGACCACATTGTCCACGCCCCAGATCTTGTAGCCGACTACGGCGTCGTTGACTTCCACAACGAATCTATAAGCCAGGACGTGTGCGAAACGAAAGGAAAAAACTTGCTACATCCGCTCGGGGGTCGCGATGCCCAGCAGCGCCAGGCCTTGTTGCAGGAGACGGGCCGTTAGGTCGCAGAGCGCCAGCCGCCCGCTGCGCTCCGGCTCCGCGGCCTTCAGCACCGGGCATTGCTCGTAGAACGCGGTGAACTTGCCCGCCAGCTCGTACAAGTAGTTGCAGAGGTAATTGGGCCGGTATTCGTCCGCGACCGCCTCGAGCACGAACCCGAAGTTCAGCAAATGCCTGGCCAGCGCCGCCTCCTCTCCTGTCCCCAGCGTGAGACCCCGCTCGGCGCCGGCGCGCCAGCCCTCTCCCGAGGCGCCCTGCTCGGCCAGCCTCCGGAAGATGCTCTTGATCCGCGCGTGCGCATACTGGAGGTAAGGCGCCGTGTTCCCGTCCAGGGCGAGCATCCGGTCCCAGTTGAAGATGTAATCGCTCTGGCGGTTGGGCTGCAAGTCGGCGTAGCGAACCGCGCCCAGGCCGACGGCGCGCGCGATCTGGCGGCGTTCCGCGGGGTCCAGGTCCGGGTTCTTGGCCTCGACCACCCGCAAGGCCCGCTCCTCGGCCTCGTCCAGCAGATCGGTCAATCGGACGGTGTCGCCGGCCCGCGTGCGGAAAGGCCGGCCGTCCTCACCCAGGATCGCCCCGAACCAGACATGCGCGAGCCTGACCTGCGCCTCCGGGCGCCACCGGCGAAAGATGGCGAAGAGCTGCTTGAAGTGCAGTTGCTGGCGGCCATCGGTGACGTACACGATCTCGTCGGGCCGCCATTCCTCGAGCCGGTGGGCCAGGGTGGCGAGATCGGTGGTCGTGTAATTGGCGGCGCCATCGCTCTTGCGGATGATGGCCGGATGGGCCTCGAGGCCGGGCTGGTCCTCGAAGAAGACGACCGCCGCGCCCTCGCTCTCGCGGGCGATGTTGCGAGCGAACAGGTCACTCACCACCGCTTTGAGCCGCGGGTTGTAGAAACTCTCGCCCAATGTGTGATCGAACGCGACCCCGAGACGCGCATAGACCGCATCGAACTGGCGCCGGGACAACTCGATCATCTTCCCCCAAATCGCCAGGTTCTCGGCGTCGCCGCCCTGGAGCCGCACCAGTTCCTGGCGGGCGCGCTCGAGCACGGCCGGGTCGGTGTCGCAGGCGGTGTTGACCAGGCGGTAGAGCCGCTCCATCTCGGCGATGGGGTCGGCCGCCAGCGCGGCGGGGTCCAGGTGCTCCTTCCACCCGGCCAGCAGCTTGCCGAACTGGGTGCCCCAATCGCCGATGTGGTTGTCCGTGATGACCCGGTGCCCGAGCAACCGCAGAACCCGCGCCAGGCTGTCGCCGAGAATGGTCGAGCGAATGTGGCCCACGTGCATGGGCTTGGCCACGTTAGGTGAGCTGAAGTCAATGACAATCGTGCGCGGGCGCGCCGGGCGGGCGAAGAAGAAATGCTCGCCGCGCAGCGCGGCGCCCAGGACCTCCGCCAAGGCGGACGAGCGAAGCCGGAAGTTCAGGAAACCCGCCCCGGCGACCTCGACCGGTTCACACCACTCCCGCACGTCCACGCGCGCCGCCACGTCCGCCGCGGCTTGCCGGGGATTCAGCCGCCGTTCCTTCGCCAGGCCGATCACCGCCGCGCACTGGTAGTCGCCAAAGCGCGGGTCCGGGCACGGGCGCACCTGCACGCTTTCGAGGCTCGCGCCGGGAAACACCGCGGCCGCCGCCTCATGAAGTCGTTGTTGGATCAAGCGGTGCAGCATGGCCTGGCAGAAGTTGATGCGGTGGGCGGGCAGGGGAGCGGTTGCTCCCTGGGGTGCGCGGATTCTTCAGTGGCGCGGTTGGCGCGGCGTCGAAGGACCCGCGCCTGAGCCGCAGACGGCGGTCATTTCGCCGTCGAGTTGTCCTTGATGACGCGGTACATCTGCGCGGCATCGGGCGCTTGCTCGAGCGCCTGCCGGAATTCCCGCCGGTGGAGCAGTTTGGCGATGTCCGCCAGCGTGTGCAGGTGCTTCTGGAACTGACCCTGCGGCACCAGGAACAGCATCACCAGCGTGACCGGCTGGTTGTCCAGGGCGTCGAAGTTCACCCCTTTCTTCGAGCGCCCAAACGCCCCAACGACATCCTGGATCAGGTCCGTCGAGGCGTGCGGGATGCCGATGCCGAAGCCGATGCCCGTGCTCATCGAGTTCTCGCGTTTGCGCACCACCGCCACGATGGCCTCGCGATGTTCGGGCCCGATCTTGCCCGAGCTGACGAGCCGGTCGATCAGTTCATCGATCGCTTCCCAGCGGTTCGCGGCCTCGAGGTCCGTGATGATCTGCTCCGGTTGGAGGATGTCGCCCAGCGTCATAGCATGTCGTTGACCACCGCATTTCGCCCCAACCGGGTCCGGTTATCAAGTGGGAAAGAGGCGCCGGTGAGGCGGGCCAGGCTCAGCGGTATCCTGCAAGGATACCATCTTGGAGCCCAGGGTCGCGAGGAACGAGCCACCCCCCTGGGTAGGTCGTTCCTCGCAACCCAGGGCTTCAAGCTGGGCTCCCTTCGGGATGCCCTTCGTCCCCGCGCGGTCACCCTGGGTAGCTCGTTCCTCGCAACCCAGGGCTTAAGGATGGGCTCCCTTCGGGATGCCTTCGCCCCCGCGCTGATCACCCCAGGGTAGCTCGTTCCTCGCAACCCAGGGCTTAAGGATGGGCTCCCTTCGGGATGCCCTTCGTCCCTCGCGCGGTCACCCAGGATAGCTCGTGCCTCGCAACCCAGGACTTCAAGCTGGGCTCCCTTCGGGATGCCCTTCGTCCCCCGCGCTGATCACCCTGGGTAGGTCGTTCCTCGCAACCCAGGGCTTCAAGCTGGGCTCCCTTCGGGATGCCTTCGCCCCCGCGCTGATCACCCTGGGTAGCTCGTTCCTCGCAACCCAGGGCTTCAAGCTGGGCTCCCTTCGGGATGCCCCTCGTCCCCGCGCTGATCACCCTGGATAGCTCGTTCCTCGCAACCCAGGGCTTCAAGCTGGGCTCCCTTCGGGATGCCCTTCGTCCCCGCGCGGTCACCCTGGGTAGCTCGTTCCTCGCAACCCAGGGCTTAAGGCTGGGCTCCCTTCGGGATGCCTTCGCCCCCGCGCTGATCACCCTGGGTAGCTCGTTCCTCGCAACCCAGGGCTTAAGGATGGGCTCCCTTCGGGATGCCCTTCGTCCCTCGCGCGGTCACCCTGGGTAGCTCGTTCCTCGCAACCCAGGGCTTCAATCTGGGCTCCCTTCGGGATGCCCTTCGTCCCTCGCGCGGTCACCCTGGGTAGCTCGT
>Ga0233425_10006503_pt1 | contig 17264 bp, 9 predicted proteins | sample Watercolumn_Towu_2_FD_181712 | JGI IMG/M metagenome (GOLD analysis project Ga0233425, IMG submission 181712) | Freshwater microbial communities from Lake Towuti, South Sulawesi, Indonesia - Watercolumn_Towuti2014_140_MG | ecosystem: Environmental > Aquatic > Freshwater > Lake | place: Indonesia... | reverse complement strand
AGCGCCGCTCCAAAACAAACTTCCCAAAGCCACAAACGAAACGTGCCAGTCATGTCATGCCAACGCACACGGCAAACCTTTCGAGTACGAATCGGCGCTGGCGGCGATCGCGCATCCGAAGATTCCACCCGCGACTTCTCCGGAACCGCAATACAAGACCCCACTGAATCTGGCGCTAAGTCCAGATGGGCGCGAACTCTATGTCACCTGCGAGGCCGCCTCGTCGCTGGCGGTGATTGATGTTGCCTTGGGACGGAAGACGGCTGAGATCGCCGTTGGCGGCCAGCCGATCGATGTGGCGCTGACGGCTGACGGCAAGCGTGCGTTCGTCAGTAGTCGACTGGGTGACTCGGTATCCGTGATCGACACTGCGTCGCGCCAGGTCGTCGCCACCCTACCGGTAGGAGATGAACCGCACGGACTCCTGGTTGACTCCGCCCGTTATCTGCTCTACGTGCTGAACACGTCCTCGGACACCATTACGGTGGTGGACACCAACACGCTGCAGCCGGTCAAGCGACTCGCGGCGGGCCACAGCCCATGGGATCTCGCCATGTCGCCAGACGGCTCGCGGATCTACGTGACAAACATGTACTCCAATTTCGTCCCGCTGAATTCGTCATCGGTTTCGGAAGTCACCGTGATCGACGCCGAACGAGCGGTACCCGATCAGCGGCCGATGGTCCACGGGGCCAACCTGATTCAGGGAGTGGCGGTGCACCCGCGCGGGCAATTCGCGCTGGTCACGCTCCTTCGCACCAAGAACCGTGTTCCCATGACACGCGTGGCACAAGGTTGGACCATCACCAATGGCCTTGGGGTTATCTGGTCCGACGGCCGTGTGGATCAGGTCCTGCTGGATCAACCAGGCCTGTGCTTCCCGGACCCGGCCGCCATCGCCATCACTCCCGACGGCCGACTCGCTTTGATCACCAGTTCGAGCACCGATCGCGTCGCGGTCGTGGATGTCGAGAAACTGCTCGCCCTGTTGGCAGGCGCGACCCCCGAGGAGCGTGCGAAGATCATTCCTAACCACCTGGGAAAATCGTCCGAATTCGTGGCGGGGTACATCTCAACGGGGATCAGTCCCCGTGGCCTGTTGATTACCCCGGACGGCCGGACAGCGTACGTCGCCAACGCCTTGGAGGACTCCCTGAGCGTCATCGACATTGCCGATCGCAAGGTGACAGGCCGGATTGACCTGGGAGGTCCGACGGAGATCACGCAAGTACGATTTGGCGAACGGCTGTTTAATAGTGCTAATATCACATTTCGTCGGCAGTTCTCCTGCCACTCGTGCCACCCGGACGGCCACATCGACAAGATCACCTACGACACAGAGCCGGACGGCATTGGGGTCGATCCGGTGGACAACAAGACATTGCGCGGAATCCTGGACACGGCGCCCTTCAAGTGGAACGGCAAAAACCCCAATTTCTCGCGGCAGTGCGGCGCGCGGTTATCCTCGTTCTTCACCCGGATTCAGCCATTCACTCCCGAGGAACTGGCCGCTCTGGACCGTTTCATCTGCACGATCCCGCGGCCGCCCAACTACTTCCGGCGATTAGGGGCAGAACTGACCGACGCACAGAGCCGCGGTCGTTCGATCTTCACGCGGATTACGACCAACGACGGCCGCGAGATACCACAGAACCAGCGTTGCACGACGTGCCACTTCCCGCCGCTGTACACGGACCGCCGGCTGCACGACGTGGGAACGAAGATGGCCAATGACACGAGCGGACTGTTTGACACCCCGCACTTGACCAACATCTACGACTCCGCCCCGTATCTGCACAACGGTATCGCGCCGAAGCTAGAAGAGATCTGGACTCGCTATAATCCCAAAGACACGCACGGCATCACGAACGATATGACCAAGGACCAACTCAACGACCTCATCGAGTACTTGAAGACCCTGTAGCGAGTTCGAATCTGCCGCAACGCCTTCGGACTCCTCGCGATATCCCATAATCCCATTCATCTGGCATGCGCCAGTCGTATCCTCCTCGGAGATCGCCCTATGTCCTTCACGCGCATTCTCGCTGTACTCATCACAGCCGGTTGGCTCAGCCCCCCCGTGTCGGGTGCTGAACCTGCCGCGCCCCCATCCGCGAGCCCACCCCCGATCGCCGCCGCACCGGATGAGTTACCGTACGTTTATACCAACTGGAAACACTTCACCGTGGAAGACGGTTTACCCAACGACCACATCTTTGCGGTCCGAGCGGACGGCAACAACGTGTGGGTCGGAACCGAAAATGGCCTGGCACTTATCGACAAGAAGCAGGCCAAGGTCGTGCGCAGCTGGCAAGAGAAAGACGGCCTGCCGTTTCAAGCGGTCACGGCGATCGAAGTCGATAAGAAGACGGGCGATGTCTGGCTGGGATTGTTCGGCGGCGGCCTGGCGCGGTACAGCGCCGGGCGGTTTGAACACTTCCACCAACTCAACAGCGGCCTCGTCAATGACGTCGTCTACGGTCTCGCCATGCAAGGGGAAAACATCTGGGCCGCCACAACCGCCGGGTGCAGCCGTTACAACACGACCACGGGCGAATGGAAGATCTTCAACGAGAAGAACGCCCCCATGGAAGAGATCTGGAACTACGGCGTGGCCTACGATGGCAAGGACAAGGTCTATCTGGCGGTATGGGGTAGCGGTTGCCTGGAATTCGATCTGAAAAAAGAAGCTGAGAAACGAGGCGATCCCTGGAATGTCTATCTCGACCCGGATGGCGAAATGGAGATCGACCTCTATCGCGATGACGGCATCATCCACGTCATTATCACGGGCGTGAGCCCCGTGAACGATGTACTATGGTTATCGTCGTACTTCGGTTGCTGCCGTTACGACGGCCGGCATTGGCGGGGGATCTACGCGCACGAAACCGGATTGCCAAGTGACTTCACGAACAATGTCAAGGCCCGCAGCGAGAACGAATGCTGGTTTGCCCATGACAAGGGACTGGGAGTATTCGCGGACTTTCCCACCGAGACCGTTGTCACCTACACGCGCGACCCGCAGACGTTGCGTGGGAAGGCCGACGTGTTTCGCTGCGGCAAATTACTGAAGACCGTGGACATGGAACGCGCTGTCCCGCACAGTTTCATCATCAACGTCGATCACGACGGCAACGACACTTGGGTCGCCACCGGCAAGGGATTGGGTTGGGCCATCGGCGACAACTACTACAGCGGACTGAAGAAGAACCCGAGTTGGCTGGCACCGGCCCCGACTGAGAAATCAGTGGCTGCACAGTAGGTTCGGCGGCAGGTCCGTTCGCTGCACTCAAGGCACAACGTCTCGTTGATGGAAATCTGAAATCTCTCAAACAAGCAATTGTCCTGGTTGCGGAGATCCCCCATGCGTCATCACATTCTCTCTCTGGCAATCCTGCTGGTTCTGTCCAATGTGGGATTGGCCGCTGAAGCTACGACGAACGATCAGCCGGCCAAACAGCCGACGATCCCTGTGAACGCGGATACGCAGAAGGTCCTGGATGAGGTCAATTCGTTGAACGCCTACCAGGCCCCGAAACTGCCGCTGAAGACAGAGACCCGTTACGCAAACACAGCGCCGGAGTTGACGCCTTTTCGACATGTTGAGCCCTTCAAGCGGCACTTCCTGACGCAGATGGAATACACGGGAGCAGGTCGAGCTATTCCCGAGCCCAAGGAAGTGAAGACGGTCCGCATCGGGTTCTTGGGCCCCATCTATCCCACGGTCTCGGCCGCGACGGGAGGCCGAAGTCACGAGGAGAGCATGGGACAACAGATGCTGCGCGGCTGCCAGATCGCCATCGAAGAGGCCAACGCCGCCGGCGGTTATCTGGCCCGCAAGGTTCCCTTCGAATTGATGGTCACCAACGACAACGGCTTGTGGGGATCATCGGGCGAGGAAATCATCAAGATGGCCTACAAACAGGAGTGCTGGGCGATGCTGGGCAGCATCGACGGAGCCAACAGCCATATCGCCATCCGCGTGGGCCTCAAGTGCGAAATCGCCATGATGAACAGCGGTGACACGGACCCCACGTTCATCGAAACCAATATCCCGTGGGTCTTCCGCTGCATCAGTGACGATCGCCGTCAATGCTATCTGCTGGCCGAGTACTTCTATCGCAAACTGAACCTCAACCGCGTCGGCATCATTCGCGCCAGCAACCGGTACGGCCGGTTCGGCGTACGCGAAATCCGTGATGCCAGCCGGCGACTCGGCAAGCCCATCCCGGTGGAGATGGCCTATTCCATGGGAACAACGGACTTCACTCTGCAACTGGATCGGTTACAGGCAGCCAAAGTGGAAGCGGTCGTGCATTGGGGTGACGCTACCGATGGCGCGGCGATTCTAAACCAGATGCGGTCGCGAGGCATGTCGCACCCCTTCTTCGGTGGCGACCGTACCCTGCTCAAGGAGTTCACTGATCTTGCCAAGGAAAACGCCGAGGGCGTCGTCAGCATCTGCCCCTGGGACCCGTCGCGGCAAGACCCCAAACTCGAAGCATTCCGCAAGTCGTATCGGGAGCATTTCCAGGAGGAACCCGACACCTATGCGGTACACGCCTACGACGGAATGAACATGCTGATTTGGGCCATTCAGGTGGCCGGACTGAATCGCGCCAAAATTCGCGACGTGCTCGCCTATCGCACGGAGCCGTGGCCTGGCATCTCTGGCGATATCTCCTTGTCGGCCGTGCTGGACGACATGGGCGATGTGTTCCTTGCCAAACGCGAGAACGGGCAGTGGAAGTACTACGCGCGCGACGAACTCAATCTGCCCCCGCTCGAGACGGCCGTCCGATCGGCGCAGACACCCGCCAATTAGCCGGCGTCCCGGATTGCGGTTGCTCAAAGAAACACGGCGACACTGAGGATTTCCTGACCCGTTTGCCGAGTCACCACGTGCAAGCGACTTTCGTTTCCTGCGCACTGGCGCTCTGCCTGGCGTCGGCGGATGACCCGACTCCGTTTTTTGATGCGCGACAGCATCAGTCCGAGTATGCGGGGCCTGGACGCGACAACCCGCCTCCTACTGACTTGTCCGAGATCGCCGTCGGCTACTTCGGCCCCGCTGACCCTGGCGATCCGCGGGCCGGCGATATGTGGCGGGCGGCGGAATTGGCCGTGGAGGAGGCCAACGGAAACGGCGGCTTCCAAGGCACTCCCTTTCGGCTGGTCGCCGCCTGGTCTCGTGACCCTTGGGATGCGGCCGTCAAACAGCTGACCGAATTGGTTTTCCGACACCACGTCTGGGCGATTGTGGGAGGAGCCGATAGCGCCTCGTCGCACCTGGCTGAGCAGGTTGTCGCCAAGGCTCGAGTGCCCTTGATTTGCCCCGTCAGCAGTGACAAGACCGTCAACCTGGCGAACGTTCCTTGGACGTTCTCCGTAGTGCCTGGCGACCAACGGCTGGCTCCATTGCTTGCCGAAGCCGTGGCGCAACATCCGCGACCGCTGACTGTCGTGCGCCTGCTCACGGAAGATCACGACAGCCGGCTGTTCTCAAGCGAATTGGATCGGGCTCTACTGCGGCGCGACCTGGCAGTGAAATACGAGTTCGTGGTTCCGACACGCAACGACGGGACTGTGGTCGCCCAGGCCCTGGACACTGGACCGGACATGGTGTTGGTGATTGCCGGGCCCGCAGATTCTGCCCGCGTGGTGACTCAACTGCGCAGCCACGGCTTCGCTGGCCCGATACTGGGAGGACCTGCCCTGGGTCGCCGGCAGTTCCTGCTGGCGGCTGCCGACGCTGCTGACGGCATCCTCTTTCCGCTGCTCTACCAACCACAGGACAATCCGTCGGATTTCGTTGAGCGATTCCGCCAGCGATTTGGCTACGACCCGGATTACTCGGCCGCGCACACGTTTGACGCCGTGCGACTGACGCTGACCGCCATCCGCAAAGCCGGCCTGAACCGTGCCCGAATTCGCGATGCAATTGCCGGGCTCGGTCCCTACACGGGAGTAACCGGCAACATCGTCTGGGACGGTTTGGGCAGCAATACGCGATCTGCGCAGCTGGGAACTATCCGCGAAGGTCGCGTTCAATCCGTTGTAGCGCTGCGCGACCTTCCCTTGTCGCAGCTTCGTTCCGTTCCGCCGTGATCGGCCCCGTCCGCCCGCCACCCGGAGGATATACGGAATGACGGTAGGCGGAATACGCCTCCGTGCGCAAATGAGCCAACATTTGGTGGCCGCGCCGGCGTGTCCGCTCCGACCGCAAGGCCGCCAGGTCGACGGGACCAACCACGATTCTCTCCCCAGGTCCGCATTCTGCCTGCCGCACGATCTGGCCATCAAAGTCCACAATCATGCTGCCACCAGGCCAACTGAAGGGTGGATAGTTCTGCAGATTGGCTGCCTGATTGGCGGCAACGACATAACACATGTTCTCCAGAGCGCGAACACGATTGACCGTGGTCCACCAGTCCAGCGGCGGGACCGTTCCCCACGGATCCATGTAGGCCGAAACGCGGATCAGCACCTCCGCACCACCCAACACCAATTGGCGGATCGCCTCGGGAAACAGCCAGTCGTAACAGATGGCCACCCCTATACATCCGATTGGCGTTTCCGCCACGGGAAACAGCGGTTCGTCATAGTCAGGCAAATCGTGCGGACTCGTGTGCAGTTCCCACGGCACCCAAGTATGCACCTTGCGATATTTCAACAAGATGCCTTCCGGACCGATCAGGCACGTCGTGTTGAAGATGTGGCCGGGCCAGCGCTCGTCCGACTCGAGAAAAGTGCCCGTCTGAATATAGACCCCCAACGATTTCGCTTTCGCCACGTAACGGTCCGTGTGCTCATTCGGAATGGAAACAGCCAGTCGCGCCAAGAGTTGCTCGACCGTGGGATAGATCGGCGCTGCATGCGCGAACTCGGGAAACACGACCAGCCTCACGTCGAAAAACGGTTCATATCCCGTTACGGCGTAGTCGATGCGCTGCAACATGTGCGTCACCCGATCGGCGATCTCGGCGCGCGTCGTGGGATTGGGCAGGTCGATCTGGCAGGCCGCCACATAGTAACGATCATTCGTCATCACGTTCTCCACCCATGTGCACGGGTCAGGGTTCGAACGAAGACCATTATTGCCAGGAGAACGCATTTCGAGGATCCGACTCTTCCCGTCGCGGACTTCCCAACAGAGTGACGCTGGAGAAACGAGAGCGGTAACGTGATCGCCCGACGGGACTTCGCCTGGACGCAAGCCAGCCAAGGCGGATAGAATCACCTGCACGAACACTAGTTTGCAGGTATATTTATCCATCATGCGCAAGCCAACAGAGAAGTCACCCGACAGCCTTCAACGAGCCTTGGAGATCTTTCGTCGGCACGGCGGGCTGCTGCGTACGAAAGACGTTATCGCCGCGGGCATCCACCCCCGCACACTCTACGCCCTGCGTGATCGGGGAACGGTGGAGACGCTCAGTCGAGGCATCTACCGACTGTCGGACGCCGCCCCTTTGGGGAACCCGGATCTCGTGGCCGTAGCGCTGCGAATCCCCCACGGCGTGATCTGCCTCGTGTCGGCACTCGCCTTCCACGAACTCACCACACAGATCCCGCACGAGGTCTCGGTAGCGATTTCTCGTGGAACCGAGCCTCCGCGCATCAGTCATCCACCGACGCGCGTGCTGTGGTTTGCCGGCAAGGCTTTCTCCGAGGGAATTGAGACTCACGTACTGGATGCGGTCCCCGTACGCATCTACTGTCGCGAAAAGACTCTGGCGGATTGCTTCCGTTACCGCAACAAGATCGGGCTGGACACCTGCCTGGAGGCCTTTCGTCTGTACCGGCAACAGCAGTGGAGAGACCTTGACGCGTTGACCAGGTTCGCTCACCAGCGTCGTGTTCTGAGCGCGATGCGTCCCTACCTGGAGGCGATTCTGTGACCAAACGCCTGGTTACCGATGTCGCCGCGTCGGTGCGTCAGCGATTGTCCAACAACGCGATGGCCACCCGACGCCCCTTTCAGGAAGTGCTGCAGCATTATGCCATGGAGCGGTTTCTGTATCGTCTCGCTCAGTCTCCCCATCTCGACAAGTTCGTTCTGAAAGGTGCCCTGATGCTCTCCGTGTGGCGTGCCCCAACGACACGCCCGACGCGCGACATTGATCTGCTGGGCTGCATGCCCAATGACCCCGACGCCGTCGCCTCGGTCATTCGCGAGGTCTGCCAACAACGGGTGGAACCGGACGGGCTGGTCTTCGATCCGCAAAGCGTGACAGGGCAGGTCATCAAGGAAGATGCTGACTATGAAGGTGTGCGTATTGCCTTCCGAGGTACCCTGCAGAACAGCCGGATTGCCATGCAGATTGACGTTGGCTTCGGGGATGTGATAGTGCCCGGAGCACTGATCACCGAATACCCCACGATTCTTGACCAGACAGCGCCCCGCTTGCGCGGGTACAGTCGCGAGACGACAGCCGCGGAAAAGTTCGAGGCTATGGTGAAATTGGGCTCCTTCAACAGTCGCATGAAGGACTTCTTCGACATCTGGTTGCTGTCGCGTCAGTTTGAGTTTGACGGCCAGCTACTGGCGCGCGCAATCCAAGAGACGTTTGCCAACCGTGGCACATCCTTGCCGGTTCGGCCGACGGCTCTGACCGCCGAGTTCGCGACAGACAGAACCAAACAGTCGCAATGGCAGGCATTTCTGCAGAAGTCACGACTCACGATGGCCCCCGCGAGTCTCGCACAAGTTGTCCAGTCGCTGGCTTCGTTCCTGGGTCCCGTCGTGGAACGCTTGCGGCGAAGCCGGACTTTCGCGGCGACCTGGCAACCGCCTGGCCCCTGGAACGAACACCCCGACGACGCGCCAAGGACTGGTCAAACCTGATCCGTCCGTCCGGAGAAGCGTCTAAGAACTTCCAGCGTGCTCAGTTGCTGGCCGCCGGGTTAACGGCACTGCCAACACGCTGTGAGCGCGCGTCAGTCCCAATTCCAGCAACGGCTGCGACCGGCGCCGGAATGGCTGACGCGTGCGGAGTCCCCCAGCCCACAAGTCGGCCGTCAATCCGCCGAGATCGCAACACGGTCAGGACTCGTGCCTCGATTGTCAGTCGGAATGAGTTCAACCACGTCTTGGCTCCCGGCGAACCAGAGACAACCATAGCACTCCTGCCCGTCAATATGCCTGGCACTCGGAACAGAAGCCCCAGAGTCAGAGCCCTCGCCACCGACGAAAGGCCGAATAGTACCAAGTACGAGGCCGGTGTCGCGCCCAACGCTGCCAACACGCTGGCACCAAGCAGGCCTCCGGTGACCATGGCCGCCGAATTGCCGAAATTGTACAGAGTGAGCAGGCTTGTACGTTGCTGCCGCGGAACGGCTTCCAGGAACAAGATGGCCATTGCCAATTCATAGGGCGCCCAGAGCGCACCGGCGATGAGTTGCACCGCCACGAGGTACCAGAAAGACGTGCCAAACAACCAGAGCCCCGACACCGGGATAATGCCCAGCGCCCCAACGAACAACAGCCGGTGAGTTCCAAATCGAGCTGCCAGACGGCCCCAAGCGGGAAGCGTCAGGACTTTCCCCAGGTACCCCAGTGCGACAAGCAACATGTAGTGAAAATAGGTGAATTGCAGCTCCGAAAGCATGTATGGGGCAAAGTAGGGACCCGACGTGTACACCGCCACTTGGACAGCTATGAAGTAGACTAACAAACGTGAATCGGGCGTGTGGCGGAGCTGCATCAAAGTCCGCAACAACCCAACCTCAGCGGTGATCCTCTCGTCAGACGGGGTGTCGGACTGAGAGGCCAAATAGCGGGATGATAGGCCGCGACACGCGGATGACAGCGCGAATAGCAGTGCGAAAGTCCACAGCAGCCACGGACCCCCGGAAGTCGCCTGCAGCAGCAAGCCCCCGACTACAAATCCTCCCATGATGGCTGCCTGACAAATTCGCACTCGGCGAGCAAGAAAGCGTGCGCGAATGCGCTGAGGAACCAAGTCTTCCATCCAGGTATTCCAGACCGGCGATGAGGCCAGACCCAGACCCCAGTAGAGACTGGCAGCCAGGAACACGAGCCACATTCGATGCACGCCTGCCAGAGGGACGACAACCAGCAACAACAGGCTGATGGCCTGTAATCGCGAGCACGCCACGACCCAAAGCCGACGCGACCGCAGCCAGCGCATGGCGCTTGGCGTAGCTAACTGCAACAGAGACCCCAAGAGGAGGGGAACCGTGGTAATGAGGCCGGCCGCGATTTCACCCATGCCGAGAGCCAATACGAAGGCCGGAAGGTATGTCTCCCCCATGCCGGTCATTACCCCGGCGGCGAGACCGTCCGCCACTGTAGCCCGCAAGTTTCTCCGCAGGGGCCGTTCCGCGCGCGAAGTGACTTCCGGTCTTGGGAAATGGCTGAAGACGACTTCCTGGGTCTGACCGAGGACCGACTGATGAAACAATGTCATGAAAGCTGAATACTGCAAACGAGACCTCTGTTCCGACCGCCCCCGGGGCGTTCCCCTACGGATCGACCGAAACCGAACAACACTTGAGTTCAAATCAACGCCTGGGCAGACGTCGTCGCGCCGACAATGCCCCACCCACAAGCCGGTAGGACACATTGCCGGGGGAATAAGTTCACCCCCGACTGGGCTTCTCCCCGGTGAACAAAGCAAGTACCTTGGGAAATTCGGTTCGTTCCGCAACTTCGACAACCAAGCCGGAATTCTGGGAGTAGGTCCATGGGGCTTCGCGAACGCACGCCACGCGCCAAGAAGATGAAACGTCGCCGCTGCCCAAAGTGCGGTGCGCACCTGAACCGTTTACTCAAGCGCTGCAAGCGATGCAGTCAACAGGTGAAACTGACCGCATAGGCCGTGATCGGCTTCGGCAAACGCTCATGCGGGAAAACCGGGTGATCCGCGGCGACGCGATCCCGTCCAGTTCACGGCGACGGTGCTGGCTTTCCCGGGGGTGCGGGAGTGTCCGCCAACCGCGCCTGCAGTTCGTCAAGGATCTTCTGCTGATCGGCTGAGGGCGAGCCTGACAACTCAATCAGACGCTGCGCGCAGCGGAGCGCGGCACGAACATCGTCGAGCGTGGTTTCCGCAAACAAGAGGGTTGCCAGGCAGGAAGCGGTCAGCGTATTCATCAGGTCGGCCTTGGCGCCCGGATCGCTTGGGGAAGCTTGGTAAGCGCATTCGAGTTGCTCCACAGCTCCGCGGGAGACTTCCCGCCACCGGTCAAGGTTGCCCAGCTTCTCGTAGATGGGCATTGCGTTGAAGTAGCTGACGCCCAGATCCCGCTGCGCCTGCATGTTCGAGGCATCGGACTCAGCGTTGTTCCTCGCAAGCGTAATGGACTCCTCGATCGTCTCGGAGGCGGGCTGGAGTTGGTCCAGGAGCATCTGAGTACCAGCGACCTTGTTCAGAACAACCGACAGGCTGCGTTTCACCTGCGTATTGACGGGATCCTCCCGCAGCAACTGGCGAGCCAGCGTCAGCGCTTCTGTGTAGTGAGATAGGGCACCGGGTCGGTCATTCGTCGCCAGCAGTGCATTTCCGACCTTGATGATTCCCGCCAGCACGTCAAACTTCGCCACGGCGCTCGTCGGATCGCGCTCCGCCATCGCTCGGGCAGTCGTCAGCCCAGCCTGATAGGCGCGGAGTGCCTCATCGCCTCGGCCCATCGTAAACGCCAGATCAGCCAGTCGATCCTGCGAGATCGACACGTCGCGCTGCCACTGCGTGTTCTCTGGCTCCTTGGCGGAGAGCGCGAGAGAGATCTTCAGCGCCGACCTGTAGGCCTCCAGCGCCTCCTCATTGCGGCCCAACTTGAGATAGACGCCACCCAGTTTGTCGTATCCGACTGACAAGTCGCGCAGTGCCACTGCGCTCTCAGGTCGCTGCGTCACGGCGAGTTCACCGAGCTTCATTCCGTTCTGGTACGCCGCCAGAGCTTCGTCCGTTTGCCCTGCTTGTAAGCGAACATCGCCAATGCGCTCCCAGCAGACCGATAAGTCGCGACGGGCCACGGGATCGTCGGGGGTTTCTTTGGCCAGCGCACCGGCAATCTCGAGTGCTTCCTCGTAGGCCTTCTGCGCTTCGTCAGTGCGGCCGGTCTTCAGGTAGACTCCGCCAAGTTTATCGAGGCCGAGCCACAGATCCCGGCGGCGCGCGCGATCCTGTGGAGCCTGCTTCGCCATGTTGCGCGTCATGTCCATGCTGATGCGGTAGGCGTCCAATGCCGCACTCGTGTCACCTTGCGCGACCCGAACATCTCCCAGGCGATCGTGGGCCACGGAGACGTCGCGCTGGTACGTCGTGTCGGTCGGATCGCCGGCGGCAAGCTCTCGCGCGATTCTTAGTCCCTCTTCGTAGGCAGTGGCGGCTCGCTGCGTGTCTCCGATCAGCATCCATCGATCGCCGATGGAAATGATGTTGACGCCGCGTTCGCGCTGAGCGACAGGAGTATCTGGTTCCAAGGCCAGGATACGATCCAGCAGGTTCATATTCTCTTCCAGAATTCCCTTGAGAATCGGCAGGGTTCCCGGCACGTCGCGCAATCGCAGCGGCACGTCGTGCGTCAGGCCGCCAATCGCCGCCAGAGCCAGCCGTTTCTGGGCCAGCGCCCGGTCGCGCTGTCGCGCCGCTTCGCGCCACTGCTGGACAGCAAGACCGCCCAACACCAGCGTGGTAGCCGACACCACGACCGCCAGCAGGGTTGCTCGCCGCAATCGGCGGGCTCTCGTTTTCTGCGCTTGATGGTCGCGCTCGAGTTCACGCTGCCGCTGCCTTTGCTCGTGACTGCGCAGAGCTTGAGCCAAATCCGCAGCCCGGCCCCAGCGGTCCGCGGGCGACTGGGAGACGCACTGGCGGATGTCGTCGCGGAGCACCTCACTTTCGATCTGTTGTTCCCAATCGGCCGTCAGCGGCCGTTCCAAGTCGCCGACCGCGATTTGGTAGAGCGTCATTCCCAGACTGAAGATGTCGCTTTGTGCCGACGCCCTGCCTCCGTGCCGCAACTCCGGCGCCAGGTAATCCCACGTTCCCGACACGCCGCCGGCGCGAGAAGCATAAATGCTGCGCAATAGGTCAGGGTCCTGCGCGGCGCCAAGCCCGAAATCCACCAGCTTGGCACGCAACTCACCATCTTCGCGCCGCGTCAGCAGGATGTTCGCCGGTTTGATGTCACGATGAAAGATCCCTGCGGCGTGGACCGTGTCGAGCGCCTCGGCAATTTGGGCCACGATCTCCAGGCGAGCGGGCAAGGGCGGTGCGGTGGCGAGCCACTCGTGCGAGGAGGGCCCGTCCACAAACTCCATTTCCAGATAATGGGGCGGGCGTTCTCCTTCTGTCACATCGTAGACTTCGACGAGACTCGGATGCGCGTACTTCCGCAGTCGCTTCAACAAGCGTGCCTCGCGCTTCAGTGCGGGCAACCGGTCGCGCCGAAAACAGAACTTGAAAACTTGATACGACTTGTCGCTGAGGTTGAACGCCTTCCATACCTCCCCGAATTCGCCCTGTCCGAGCTTGCCCACGAGTTGCCAGTTGGTTTCCGGTACGACAATGCCCGCCGCCGGACGCCATCCCAACTCCTCCAGACTCTTGTCGGCGGGCCAGCCTTTCCCGCTGGCTGGCGGCGAGCGCAACGGAGCCGATCCTTCCTCACCGACTTCGCATACCTCGTAATCGTCATCGACCCCTTTGAAGCGGTAAGGTCCGTGGTTTCGCCAGGCCAATCGCGCGAACCCGGGAAACTCGTCGTGGCGCAAGATCGCGCGTGCGTCGTCAAACACCGATCGGCTCAAGAGCACCTGCCCCGCGTCGGACAAATCCATGATGCGTGCGGCGGTTGACACCTGCAGGCCGTAGACGTCCATCAGGGTGGCTTGCGCGCCATCCTTCTGCAGGACAACCTGCCCTTGGTGAATGCCCGCACGCATCGGCGGCAACTGCGGCTCCGACTGCGTCTGCAGCCGCATGGCCCGCTGCGCATGAATGGCAAACTTCACAGCCTCCGAGGGCGCAGCGAAAACGATCAGCATCGAGTCGCCGGCCGTCTTGATCTCGCGGCCGTCAAAGCCGGCCAATACCTGGCGGATAATCCCGTAGTGCCGATGGACGAGTTCTGTCGCGCGCAGATTTCCCAATTGCGTCTGCAGGCGTGTGGACCCCACCAGATCACTGAAGTAAATCGTTAATACCTGCGTCTCGTGCGTGCGGCGGAACTTTTCGAGTTCCGCGCGATCCTCATCGGTCAGGCGGACGGCCTGCTCCCGGTCCTGGCGTCCCGAATCGGCATTGGCTTCGCTGTTTGAACTGTCCACCACTGGCCACTCCACAAGACAAGTTCGGCTTTGCGTTTCTTGCCGCACACCAGTATCTTACTAGCGTTCCACGGAGGTAGTACCGGACCGGGCAGGGAATCGGGCCGACGTATGAAGGACAGCAGTCTGCCGCCGATCCACGAAGAAGATCCGAGGTCCACCGGCGCGGACGATTCCCGCTATACCCTGCTGGAGATCTGCGGCCAGGGCGGTTTCGGTGCTGTCTGGCGCGGCACTGACAACAAGTTGGGACGAGAAGTCGCGGTCAAGCGACTGAATGAACGCCTGGCCCGCGATCCCGAGGCCCGGCGGCGTTTCGTCCACGAAGCGAGGCTCACTTCAAGCCTCGAGCACCCCGGCATCGTACCGGTTTACGATCTGGGACGGGAATCCGCGACCGTGCCCGAGTACGTGATGAAGCTCGTGCGCGGCGTCACGCTTGGCGAGGCAATTGCCCGCTTCCACGACATGCCGCACGCACCGGGGGAACGGTCGTTGCAGTTACTAGGTCTCTTGAACTCGTTCCTGGCAGTCGTCCGCACGATGGAGTTCGCGCACGCCAAGGGCGTTGTGCACCGTGATCTGAAACCGCAGAACATCATCCTTGGTGAGTTCGGTGAAACCGTCATCCTCGATTGGGGACTGGCCAAAGAACGCGGGTCTGTCGATACCGGCAGCTCGTCGATGCTATCTCGCCCCGGCGCCGCACCTGACGTCACACAACCCGGAACGGTCAAGGGCACGCCCGCTTACATGGCACCCGAGCAGGCCTCTGGAAGAACGGAGGAAATCGACGAGCGTACGGACGTTTATGCCCTGGGGGCCATTCTCTACGAGCTACTGACCGGCCACATCCCTTTTGAAGGGCAGACGGCCGACGACATTCAGCAACGTGTCCTCGACGAAGAAGTCAGACCGCTCCGCCAGTGGGACGCGCGCATTCCGCGCCCTTGGGAGGCAATCTGCCTTAAGTCGCTGGCCAAGTCGCCAGCCGATCGGTTTCCGTCGGCCCGCGCGCTGCGCGAGGACATCGAGCGGATTCTCGCGGACCAACCCGCGTCCGCTTATCGCGAATCCCCCTGGGAACGCTTGACACGCTGGGCCCGCCGGCACCGAACATTCACGCTGGCTGCTGCCGGTACTTTGGGCGCAATGGTGGTTGTGTTGGCAGCCACCTTGGCCGTCATCGCCGAATCGCGTGCGCGTGAAGCGGCAGCACGACGCGACGCTGACTACCAGCGTGACGAAGCGAAACGGCAGGCGGATCTGGCTTCCCAGCGTCTCGATCAGGTCCTGCACGAGACCTACAACGTTGAGATGTTACGTGTCCGCGACATCTGGCGATCAGAGCCAGCCGAGGCCCTGGCGGCACTGGACGATCAGCGGCGCTGCCCGCCTGCGATGCGAGATTTCACCTGGGGGCTATACCATCGTCTGGCAAATCGCCAGCGCTGGTCGGCGACTCGACATAAAGGATTCATCTCCGCCATCGCAATCTCTCCCGATGGACAGACCATTGCCAGCGGAGGCGCGGACCAGATCATCCGACTCTGGGATTCGGCATCGGGAGCCGAGCGACGACAGCTGACCGGCAATCGAGGCTGGGTCATTGATCTCGCCTTTGCTCCCGCAGGCGAGACACTCGTGTCGGCTGGTGCCGACGGGACGATTCGTCAATGGAACGTCGCCGACGGCAAGCCGCTGCGCGAGATTGCCGCGCATGAATCGCACGTGAATGCCTTGGTATTGATGCCGGAGGCAAATCGTGTCGTCTCCGGCGGGGCGGACGGCCACGTCAAGGTCTGGTCGCTGGCGGACGGGAAACTGTTGTCGCACGCCAAATCCGTCGAGGGGGAAGTACTGGATTTGGCATATCTGCCCGCAACCCGGTCAATCGCCTCGGCCGGCGATGATGGAATGATCCAGATCTGGGACCAGGATCTGCAGAAGAGCCGGCCTTTGGTGAAACACACGGCGGCCGTGCAGGCCCTGGCTTCCATCCGCGATGGCCGGCAACTGGCCTCGGCCAGCCACGATGGAATGATCCTCCTGTGGGATGTTGCCTCCGGAAGCGTAACGCGGAGTATGCCGGGGCACCACAACCGCGTCTCCGCGCTGGCTGCCACCACCACGGGAGGCCTGTTGGCTTCGGCCAGCTGGGACAAAACGGTTCGTTTGTGGAACTTGCAGGCGGACGACAGTCCGGTAACCCTCAGCGGACACACGGCCACCGCGCTTTCGGTCGCCCTGGCACCCGATCGGTCCTGGCTCGCGTCCGGCGACAGCGAGGGACGCATCGTCAACTGGACGACCGACCCAGGAGCATCTCAGGCAACGTGGCGCGACGAGCCAGCGGTGCTCGCGCTGGCGTTCGATGACCGCCAGGAAGAACTGTTCTGTGCCGGTGGCGACCACCTGCTCGTCGCCCCGCGTGGCTACATTCATCGCTGGAGCATCACTCAATCGCGGCTCGACGACAAACTACTGGGTCACACGTTGACGGTCACCGCGCTCGATGTGGCTCCAGCGCGGCGATGGCTCGCGTCCGCCAGCGCCGATCGCACAATTCGTCTTTGGGACCTGGACTCACTGCGCGAGTTAAGGCACGTCGGAAGCCACGACGGATACGTGTGGTCGATCGCCTTTGCACCCCACGCGCCGTGCCTGGCTTCGGGCGGCGACAAGGTTGTGAGGCTCTGGGATGTCGCTTCAGGACGACTTGTGCGCGAATTGGCAGGACCAACCGCCATGGTTCAGCGCGTGGCTTTCGATCCATCAGGCCGCTGGCTCGCCGCGGTCGATTGGGGCAGGACCGTGATTGTGTGGTCGGCCGGTGACGGCCGTGAGGTCTGGCGCTGGAAGAACAAAGAAGCGGGACTGCCGTTTGTGGCTTTTGCCGGCGAAAGGCGCCTGATCACCTCCAAGAACGAAACTGCGCTCGCCGCTTGGGAACTGCCTGGGGGAA
>Ga0233425_10006502_pt1 | contig 17264 bp, 12 predicted proteins | sample Watercolumn_Towu_2_FD_181712 | JGI IMG/M metagenome (GOLD analysis project Ga0233425, IMG submission 181712) | Freshwater microbial communities from Lake Towuti, South Sulawesi, Indonesia - Watercolumn_Towuti2014_140_MG | ecosystem: Environmental > Aquatic > Freshwater > Lake | place... | reverse complement strand
ACGAACATCACCGGCTACCTGGTGATGGACCTGAGCCGCTCGATGGGCTACACCTACCGCCAGCAGTTGACCAAGTTCGACTATTCGATCTGCTTGGCCGCGGCGTTGTGCTACTTGATGATCCACCAGCAAGACCCCTGCGGGCTGCTGACCTTCGACACCAAGATCCGCAACAGCCTGCGGCCAAAAACCCGCCGCGGGCACCTGGGCGACATGCTCTCGCTCCTGGCCAATCTGCGGCCGCAGGGCGCGACCGACGTCGCCCAGAGCCTCGTGCAAGTGGCCGCCATGCTGCGGCACGCCAGCCTGGTGATGATCTTCTCCGATCTGCTGGCCGAGCCCGGCCCGATCCTCGACGCGCTCTACCGCCTGCGCCACCGCGGGCACGACGTGATCCTGTTTCACGTCCTGGACGAGGCCGAAACCCGGTTCCCCTTCAAGGGCATGGTCGAACTGGAAGAGCCCGAGTCGCAGAACCGCCTGACGCTCGACGCCGACGGCTTCCGCCGGGACTATCTCAAGGAACTGGAGAACTTCCGCGACACGTACCGCCGCGAGTGCTACCAGGCGCGGATCGACTACGTGCCGTTGGACACGAGCATGCGGTTCGACCGGGCGCTGCTCGAGTATCTCACGAACCGGGCGGCGCGGGGATAGCATGGCCTTCGTCAACTTCTCCCTGATCTTCGGTTCCGCGCTAGTGGCCGTGCCGATCGTGCTGCATCTGATCATGCGGCAGAAGCCGCAGCGGTTGGAGTTTCCGGCGCTGCGGTTCATCCAGAAGCGGCACGAATCGAACCGCCGCCGGCTGCGTCTGCGGCACCTGTTGCTGTTGCTGCTTCGCGCCGGGGCGATCGCGTTGATGGCCTTTGCGCTGGCGCGGCCGAGCTTGCAGATGGGAGGTTCGCTCGGCTCGCAAGAGGCGCCGGTGGCCGCGGCGCTGGTCTTCGACACCGCCCCGCGCATGGACTACAAGAGCGAGAACCAGACGCGACTCGACGCTGCGCGGAAAACCGGCCTCTGGCTGCTCGGGCAGCTTCCCTACGAGAGCCAGGTGGCGGTGGTCGACGCCCGGCCGGCCTCGGGCGTGGGCCTGGGCGAGTTGGCCGCCGCGCGCGAACGCGTGCAGAAGCTGGAAACGGCCGTGCAATCGCAGCCGCTGGTCTCGGCCGTCGAGCGGGCGGTGCAGATCGTCGGGCAGAGCGATCTGGCCCGCAAGGAGGTCTACATCTTCACCGACTTGTCGCGCTCCGCCTGGCCGCGCGACAAAGCGGCCGAACTGCAAAGCCGCATCCTCGACGCCGCCGGCACCGCGATCTACGTGATCGACGTGGGCGCCGAGAATCCTGTCAACGTTTCGCTCGGCGAAGTGCGGCTCTCGGCGCAAGTTCTCTCAGCCCGCAGCAGCCTGACGATCGAGAGCGAACTCTCGTCTGTCGGCGGCGCCGAGGGCGAGAAGCGGACCGTCGAACTCTACCTGCTCGACGGGAACGGCCAACCGCAGAAGCGCGGCGAACAAACCCACGCGCTCCGCGCCGACCGCGGACAGCAGATCGAGTTCCGCGTGGCCTCGCTGGAAGTCGGCACGCACCAAGGCTACCTGCAACTCCTGGGCCAGGACGGGCTCGGTTGCGACGACAAGCGATACTTCAGTGTGGTCGTGAAGCCGCCGTGGCGGATTCTGGTCGCCGCGCCTAAGCCGGTCGCGCGCTACGCGCTCTTCCTTACGCAAGCCCTGGCGCCCTCGGAGGCCCGCAAACGTGGCCAGGCCCGTTTCGATTGCGACGCGATCGAGCTTACGGAGTTGGCCGAAAAAACGCTCGACGACTATTCGGCCGTGTGCCTGCTCGATCCGACGCCGCTCGAGCCGGCCGCCTGGCAGAAGCTCCGCGATTACGCGATGGGCGGCCGCAGCGTGGCGATCTTCCTCGGCCGCAACGCGAAAGCCGAAGCCTTCAACGAGCCCGCGCCGCAGCAACTGCTCCCCGGCAAGTTGTTGCGCCAGGCTCGCTGGCCCGACGGCGATTGCTATCTCGCCCCGCGCGATTACCAGCACGCAATCCTGGCCCCGTTTCGCGGTCGGGCGGGCGCAATCCCCTGGGACGCCCATCCCGTGTTCTACGCCTGGCAACTCGACAAACTGGCCGAAGGCACGAGTACGATCGTCCACTTGAACCAGGATTATCGCCCCGTACTATTGGAACGCGCCTTGGGCGCGGGCCGCGTCTTGACCATGACCACGCCGGTGTCCGATCAGCCGAACGACAAGGCATGGAACTTGCTGCCCGTGGCGTTGCACGGCGGCAAGCCCTGGCCCTTCGTGATGTTGGTCAATCAGATCGCGTCGTATCTGGTGGGCAGCAGCGAGCAGCAGTTGAACTACCTGGCCGCCGAGCCGGTGGTACTGCTGTTGGACCCCCAGAACCGCCGCGATGCCTACCTCGTGACCGGGCCGGGGGAGACGAGTTTCACCGTCTCGGCCAAGCCCGACGAGCACCAACTGGACATCACCGCGCCCGACCAGGTGGGCAACTTCCGCGTGCAATCGAGCGGCGGGGCCGAAGGGGTCGATATGGGCTTCAGCGTCAACCTCTCGCCCGATCAGACCGACCTGCGGCGGATCGGCGAGGACGAGTTGGCCGAGGCCTTCGGGCCGCTGAAGTACCGCGTGGCCCGCACGCGCGAGCAGATCGACCGCGACATCAACACCGGCCGCGTGGGCCGCGAACTGTTTACCCCGCTGATTCTCCTGCTCGCCCTGGTCTTGCTGGGCGAGCACGTGTTGGCGAACCGGTTTTACAAGGAAGGCGGAGGGCGGAAGGGGGAGGGATGAAGGATGAAGGATGAAGGCGGAAGGTGGAGGGTGGAGAGGGGAACGAAGGATCGCCGTGCGCCTTCCGCCTTCTGTCTTCCGCCTTCCCCCTTCCACCTTCCGCCTTCCCCCTTCATCCTTCATCCTTCATCCTTCATCCTTCATCCTTAGCCCCCATGCTCCACCTCTACTTCTACCCCATCGCCGACAGTTACGCACCGCTGGCGATCGCGGCTGCACTGCTGCTGGCGGGGTTGTTGGTATTGGGGCCGAGGCGCGGGCGATTGACGCGGCTGCAACGCGGAGTCCTGTTCGCCCTCCGCGCGGCGGTCATCACGGCGGTGGTGTTGGCCATGCTGCGGCCGACGCTGGTGTACACGGAGATCAGGAAGCAGCCGGCCACGCTGGCGATTCTTGTCGACCGCTCGCGAAGCATGGCGGTCGAAGACGAGACGGGCGGCAAGAGCCGGTGGGAAGCGATCCGCCGCGCGTTGGACGCCGCGGCCCCGGCGCTGGCCAAACTGGGCCGGGATTTCGAGATCAAGGCCTACACGTTCGACGGCCAGACGCACGCCGTGCAGGTCGAAGACGGCAAGATCCTGCTCGACGGTCCGCCCGACGGCCAACAAACGGCGATCGGCGCGGGCCTCGACGACGTCCGCCAGCAGGCGGGCAGCAAGCGCCTGCTGGCGGAGATCATCCTCACCGACGGGGCGCAGCGGGCACTCCGTCCGCGGCAACTCCCGCCGCAAGACGCCGCCGCGCGCCTGCGGCAGCTTGGCTATCCGCTCTACGCCGTCCCCTTCGGCCAATCCCGCGGCCTCGGCCAGGTCAAAGACATCGCCGTGAAGCAGTTGAATGTCGGCGAGCGGCCGTTCGTCAAGAACAAGTTGAGCGTTACCGGACAGATTCAAGTCGACGGCTTTGCCAACCGCGACCTCCCCGTGCGGCTGCTCTTCGAGACCGCGCCCGGCAAGATGGAGGAGGTCGGCCGGGAGATGCTCCGCGCCAACTCCGGCAGCCAGTTGCTGCCGTACAAGTTCGACTACGCGCCGCAGGAGGAGGGCGAACGCAAGCTCACGGTCGAAGCCCTGCCGCAGAACGGCGAACTGGTGACCACCAACAACGAGATGAGCACGTTCGTCAACGTGCTCAAGGGCGGGTTGAACGTGCTCTATCTGGAGGGCGACTTCCGCGTGGAGCAGGTCTTCCTCCGCCGCGCGCTGGCCGCCGCGCCCGGCGTCCACGTCGATTTCGTGCGCGTCGATCCCCGCCGCCCCGAAACGCGGCCCAAGGATTCCGAAACGCAGCCCGGCAATCTGGCCGAGAGCTTCAAGCCGGGCAAGTACGACGTCTACATCCTCGGCGACCTCGACGCCACCGTCTTCCGCAACAAGGAATTGCAGGATTTGGCCGAGGCGGTCAACCGCGGCGCGGGCCTGATGATGCTCGGCGGCTTCCACACCTTCGGCGCCGGCGGATACTACGCCACGCCGCTGGACAAGCTCCTGCCCGTGGCCATGGATCCGCTGGACCGCCAGAAGCCCGACGACCCGAACCTCCGCACCGACCGCCACTTGCCGGCCCCGGTGCAGATGCGGCCCACGCCGGAAATCGGGCTCCTGCACTTCGCCCTGATGCTGGCCGGCACGCGCAAGGAGAACGAGGCGCAGTGGAAGCGGCTGCCGCCGTTGGACGATCCCTATCGTTTCCGCGGCGTGAAGGAAGATGCCTTCGTGCTGGCCGACGACGGCAAGGGGACGCCGTTGCTGGTCCAGAGCGGCACGAACCGCGTGCTGGCCTTCGCCGGCTACTCGACCTGGCGGTGGTCGATGCGCGGTCTCGCCCCGCTGCACAAACGCTTCTGGCGGCAGGTCGTGCTCTGGCTGGCCGGCCGCGACGAAGCGCCCGAGGGAGACGTCTGGGTGAAGCTCGACAAACGGCGCTTCGCGCCCGGCGAAGCGGTCGTCTTCACGGCCGGCGCCAACGGACCCAGCGGCGAACCCTTGAAGGACGCCAACTACGAACTGCACATCGTCGGCCGCGACGGCAAGCGCCAGCCGCTGCAGTACGACGTGAAAGGCAGCCAGACCGGCGGCACGTTCCGCGAGACGCAAGAGGCGGGCGATTACGCCATCGAAGTCAAGGTGACGCACCAGAAGGACTTCGTCGGCACGGCCCGCGCCCGGTTCCTCGTCTTCGCCCAAGACCTGGAACTCGACAACGCGGCGGCCGACGTCGATCTGCTCCAAAGCATCGCCTCGCGGACCGGCGGCGACCTGGTCGCGCCCGAGCAACTCCCCGACCTCATCGAGCGGTTGCTCGAGAAGAGCGCCGACCTCGACGTGCCGCAAGAGACGAAGAAGACCCTCTGGGACACCTGGTGGATGTTCCTGGCCGTGGTCGTGTTGTTGAGCGTCGAGTGGTTCCTCCGCAAGCGCTGGGGGTTGGTGTAGGGCGGAAGAGCCTTGGCCGTTGACGATGGGCGTGTGCCGCGGGCGGTCGCCGATGGCCGAAAGCCACGCCGTGTTGGCGACTATCTCACAACCTTACAGCCTGGTAGTGCCCTTTGAAGTTCCTTAACGCCATCGTCGGTGATGTACGTGGCACCAACAAGCCGAAGGCTCTTGAGGTGCTTCAAGCCCTTTATACGATCCAGTCCGGCGTCTGTAATCCAAGACCCCTCTAGGAGCAGGTACTTCAATCGCGGCAACCCATTGAGGTGCTCAAAGCCCAACCCTCTTATATGAGAATTGTAACCGAGGTCCAAGACTTCGAGGTCCGTTAACCCTTGCAGGTGCTTCAAACCATCATCTGTCAGGGATGCAAAACAAAGGTCTAGCTCACGAAGTCGGGTCAGCCCTTTAAGGTTCTCCAGCCCGCTATCTTCCACTTTAATGCAGTCAAGATTCAGCTTCTTAAGCTGGTGCAATTCTCTAAGGTGAACCATCGAGGCGTCGGTGAGCTTCGAAGCTGCAAGATTCAGGTTCTCAAGCTGCTTGAGCCCCTTCAGGTGTTCTAACCCAGGTCCGGCGACAAGGGTGCCTGCGAGATTCAAGTCTCGTAGTTGCGTCAGCGGTTTAAGGTGTTCCAGGGCTTTGTCGGTAAACCAGCTCGATGCAAGGTCAAGTATCCGCAGTTGCTTCAGTCCTTCAAGGCTCTTCAACCCCGCGTCCGTAGCCGACGTATTGTGGATCGTAAGTTCTTGCAGTTCCAATAAGCCCTGAACGTGCTCTAATCCTCTGTCTGTGACGTGAATACCCCAAATTCGCAATTTCCTCAGATGCGGCAGTCTATCAAGCTGCTTCATGTGGGCGTCGGTTGGGTTGAACTTCCCAATAAGATCGACAGCGATCACGGGATTGCCGGGAGCGTTAGCGTCTCGCTCGACACTTCCACCCAGCTTCTGGATTTCGGCAATCGCTTTCTCCTGGTCGCTGTTCGGTTTTGCCGCCCACATCCAGCGAACAGGAGTCAGCAGCAAACCCAACACGAGCATCGGCAGCACGATTCGGTTCATGGAAACCTCCCTTCGGCGTGCGATCCTTCGGCTTGACCACCCAACCAGCGACACTCCGCGTCAGTATACACCCCCGCCACGCCCCCACAACATTCCCCCCAGATGCAACGTCGGAAGGCAATCTGCGGCCGTCTCGTTTGCTGATGGAATCGACGCGGGGTTGGTTGCGGCGCTGCCTTGTTGGTGTCCTCGCGCATGTTCCCAGCGTCGGGCACATCTTCGGGGCGAAGGCCCAGCCGTTCGCCCAGCCCAGGGCAACGCCCTGGGAAACGGGATGCACCTGCCAAGCAACCGGCCCTACGGGCCAACCGTTCTTGTGGCGACAAGGCGAATTGTTGGCCCGTTGGGCCGCCGCACGGTTGCGCGTGGCACCGAATTCCCAGGGCGTTGCCCTGGGCTGGGCGAACGGCTGCCCCTTCGGGGCGAGGATTGACCTCACTTCTTGTCGGAATCCTTGTCGTTGCCGGCAGGAGGCTCCTCTGCATCATGGCCGGTTGTCGGCAGCGGGCAACTGCACCTCGATCTTCCGAATCTTGTCGCGCCAGCGCGTGATTACGACCGGTTGCTTGGGCTTGAGGTTCTCGATCCGGCTTTCCCTGCCCTCCACGCTGACGACCGTGTCTGCCTGCACGGGAATCGTCTCCTGTTGGCCGCCCTTCTTCTCGACGACAAGATCGGTCCCTTCGACTTTGACCACCACGCCCTTGACTTCCTCCGGCGCGAGGTAGTTGCCGTAGCCCACGACGATCGTCGAGCCGACCAGCACGGCCAGCGCCAGGGTGAGCAGCCGAATCGTCCGCGGGCTGGCCCCCTTCCACTCGCGCAGGCCGATGCCCCAGAGCGTGCTGAAGATGATGATGCTGGCCATGTGGATGGTCCAACTGGAGAACTTGAATTCTCCCATCTGCGACTCGCCCATGGTGTAGAAGAAGAACTGCATGTACCACGTCGTGCCAGCCAGGGCGCAGAAAAAATAGTTGGCCCCGAGCGGAACCTTCGCGGATGACTTCTTGGCCGCCGGAATGTGTTCGACCACTTCCTCGCTCGGCGCGTCGATGGCCGTCTCGATGATCGTTTCGTCTTCGCGGCCGGGAAACGGCTCGCGCGTGGCGCCGCTGAGGTATTGGTATCCGGTCTTGTTTCGCACGTTCAGCAGCACGCACCATAAGAAGTTCGTCGTGAAGCCGCCCAAGAGCACCAGCACGAGCACCGGCAATCCTTGCCACAGGGCGTCGGTGCCGTAGGTCTGCGTGGTGATTTCCTTGATCGGCCCGCCGGCGTCGAGGCCGTAGGAGAACGAGGCGCTCATCACGCCGGAGAAGGTGGCCACCAACAGGCCCTTCTTGAAGTTGAACTCCTTGATGGCCGACTTCTTCTCGGCGTCCGACATCTCGCGTTCTTTTGACATGCCGGCCATGCCGGCGACGGCGATGCCCAGGAGGCAGACACCGACGCCCGCCAGGATCACGAGGCCCGAGTCGGTGCTGAGCACCTTGCTGACGAACTCGCCGTGGAAGATCGGGGGCATGAGCGTGCCGAAGGCCGCGCAGTAGCCCAGCGCCACGGCCATACCCAGCGACATGCCCAGGTAGCGCATCGTCAGGCCGAAGGTCAGGCCGCCGAGGCCCCACATGGCGCCCCAGAAATAGCACATGAAGGCGGCCGAGCCGGGCGTTTCACGAAGCACGGCCAGCAGGTTGTTCGTCAACAAATACCCGAGCACCCACGGGGCGATGATCCAACTGAAGAACCCGCCCACGAGCCAGTACGTTTCCCAGGCCCAGCGCCGCACGCCGCGGTAGGGGACGTAGAAGCTGCCCGAGGCCAGGCCGCCCAGCCAGTGAAAGACGACGCCGAGGAAGGGGTTCATGCGTGTCTCCGCGACAGGACGTTCCGTTCGTAATCCTTGACGCGCTCGAGCCAGATCGCGCCGACGGGTGCGCCTTGCGTCAGGCAGTAGTAATCCCACACGGCGGCCGCGGGCATGGTCTTCAGTTCTTCGACGATTGCCAAGCGGGCGGTGAAATCGCCTGCCGCCTCGCGCGCCCGCAACAAGTCGATCGGCTCCAGCAGTGCCAGCAGCAGGGCCTTGAGCATCGCGCGCGTGCCGATCACCCAGGCGGCCACGCGGTTGATGCTGGCGTCGAAGTAGTCGAGCCCGATGTGGACGCGGTCGAGGTACGCGCCGCGGACCAGTTCCTGGGCGATGGCCTGCAACTCGTCGCCAAGCGTGACCACGTGGTCGCTGTCCCAGCGGACGCCGCGGCTGACGTGCAGCAGGATTTCGTCGAGCCAGCAGAGCACGGCCGAGAGCTTGTCGGAGATGACCTCGGTCGGATGGAAGTGGCCCGCGTCGAGGCACAGCAGCTTGCGGTTCCGTATGGCATAGCCCAGGTAGAACTCGTGCGAGCCGACCACGTAGCTCTCCGAGCCGATGCCGAAGAGTTTTCCCTCGACGGCGTCGCGGTTCCAGTGTTGGTCCACCGGCGCGGCGAAAATGGCGTCGAGCGACTCGGCCAAACGGACGCGCGGCCCGCAGCGGTCGACGGGCGCGTCTTTCGAGCCGTCGGGTATCCAGACGTTCGTCACGCAGGGCGAGTCCAGGCTCCGGCCGATGACCGCGCCGATGCGGCGGCAGGCGATGCCGTGCTCGATCCAGAAGCGGCGAATGCCCGCATCGGCGTGCGAGAGCGTCTGGCCGTCGGCTGCCTTGGGGTGGGCGAAGTAGGTGGGGTTGAAGTCCATGCCGATACCCTGCAGCTTGGCCCACTCGATCCAATTGTCGAAGTGGGCCGGCTCCAAGGCGTTGCGGTCGACGCGGCGGCCGTCCATCTCGGCGTAGCAGGCGTGCAAGTTGAGGCGATGCTTACCGGGGATCAGCGACATGGCCACGGTCAGGTCGGCCCGCAGTTCGTCGGGCGTGCGGGCCTTGCCGGGATAGTTGCCGGTGACGGCCAATCCGCCCCCCAGTTCGCTGCCGGCGTTCTCGAACCCGCCCACATCATCACCCTGCCAGCAGTGCAGGGAAATAGGGATCGTCGCCAGGCGCTGCACGGCGGCCTGGACATCGACGCCCAACTCGGCGTATTGCTCGCGGGCCAGCGCGAAGGCTTGCTCGATGCGTTGATTGCGGTCGGACATGCAGTGCTCCTTCTTCGCCACAAGGTCTGTCGCTCTTCCGCCGACTTCACCCACCCTTCGCCCACTTCGGCACCTTGACCCCGCTGGCCGAATCCTGACCGGGTGCGTAGGGTTTGAGGTCCAGCACCGGCGTGTCCGCGTCGGCGTCGATTCCCTCAAGCTCGATGATGTTGTCGTTGACCGACACGATCCGGCAGAGGCTCAGGGCGATCAGGTTGGGGCGGACCGGCGCACGGCAGGCGAAGACGCCGGTCAGCGGGTTGTTCTTGTCGCCCCGCGGATGCACCTGGAGGATCGACCGCTTCTGCGGCACGTCGTTCTTGTCGAACCACCAGATAACCTGCACGTGCGACCACTGTCCCAACCCGAGCAGCCCCGGCTGGTACTTCTTGTCCAGCACGATCAAGCTTCGCCCTTCCGGCTTCTCGACGCGGCCGATGGGACGCACCGTGAACGCGGGTTCCGGCTTCGGTGCATCGGCGGCTTGGACCATGCCCGCGAGCAGCGCGGCAACGATGGTGGCGGAAACGGCACGGTTTCTCATGGCACTACTCCTCCCGATCTGGCCTGGGTTGAATTGTCCCCGCGCTCTACTGATAACGCGCTGAGCCCCGAAAAGCAATGCCACAACAACGAGTCCGAGCCGGGGCCGCGTCGGCCCGGGACCGGGTGGTAGTTTCCAACCGCCTCCCCGCCGAACGCAGTCGGCGGGCGTTTCACTGCCAACTGCCAACTGACAACTGACAACTTTCACCCCATCTGCCGCCCCATCGCCTCGGCCACGCGGCGGCAGAGTTCCATCAGGCCCTCGAACTGCGCGAAGTCGAGCGATTGGTAGCCGTCGCTCAGCGCGGTCTCGGGATCGGGGTGGACCTCGACGATCAGGCCGTCGGCCCCGGCGGCGATGGCGGCGGCGGCCATCGGCGCCACGAGGTTCGTGTGCCCGGTGCCGTGGCTGGGATCGACGACCACCGGCAGGTGCGTCCGCTCGTGCAGCCACGGCACGGAGGCCAGGGCCAGCGTGTAGCGGGTGTGCGTCTCGAAGGTGCGGATGCCCCGCTCGCAGAGCATCACGTGCGGATTGCCCGCGTTGAGAACATATTCGGCCGCCAGCAGCAGCTCGTCGAGCGTGGCGCTCGGCCCGCGCTTCAGGAGCACCGGCTTGCCCTCCGCGCCCACGGCCTCCAGCAGCGGGTAGTTCTGCATGTTGCGGGCGCCGATCTGCAACACGTCGGCATAGCGGGCGACCAGTTCCACGTCGCCGCTGGATATTACCTCGGTGACCACGGCCAGGCCGGTCTCCTCGCGCGCGGCGGCCAGCAGTTCGAGCCCCTGCTCCTTCAGCCCCTGGAAGCTGTAGGGACTGGTCCGCGGCTTGAAGGCCCCGCCGCGGATGGCGGTCGCGCCGGCCGCCTTGACCGCGCGCGCGGTGGACATCATCTGCTTCTCGTTCTCGATCGAACACGGCCCGGCGATCATGCCCAGGTGGCTGTTGCCCACGGCCAGGCTGCCGGCGCGGACGACCGTGGACTCGGGCTTGACCTCGCGGCTGGCGACCTTGTAGGGGGCGAGGATCGGCACGACCTCGGCCACGCCCGCGCCGCTTTCGAGGGACTGGCGGAACTCGTCGCGCTTCTCGCCGATGGCGGCGATCACGGTCCGCTCGGTGCCGAAGATCGGATGGGCCTTCAGCCCCAGGCTCTCGACGCGCGTAATCATGTGATCGATCTGCTCCTTGGTGGCGCCCTTCTTCATGACGACAATCATGCTCGGGTGGCTCCTGTGTTAGTGGTGAGTGGGTAGTGGGTAGTGGGTAACAAAAAAAGCCCCGAGAACCTTGCGGGTCTCGGGGCTTTCGTATGCCGTTGGGTTGTGCCTAGGAGCTACAAACCACCTCCGGCCCCGCGACCTTGGGGGCTAAAGTAAAACCAATAATAGGCGGTGAAGCTACGGCTCATGCTCTTCTCATCGACGCCCCACGCCGAGTGGGACGGTGTTTCATTTCATTTTCGGTCATCCGGCGGAAAAAGCAAGAGGCAAAATCGACGAATATGCCCCCAACGGCCGTCCGGCGCTCCGTCCAGCGGTGCGTCGGGAGTGGCCCTACTCTTGATAAGTTCCTCCCAGACGGTACTTTACGTCGATAACGAGAACTGGTATCCTGCCGGCATGGATGGTATCATGGAAGGCGGGCCCAAGATTGGGCCAGGCGGGGTTCGCCGCGACCTTTTCTTGCGACACCGTAGTTTCCCGGTACTCTCCGAAGGATGCGGTCCCAAACACGCATAGGGCGGCGTGGGCATGGGTGTGGCCAAACCAAACGCTGAGACGTTTCTCGATCTGGTCGAGCGGAGCGGGCTGGTCGATCAGGACCGCCTCGTCGCCGTCCTGGACGCAATGCGCGGGCCCGACGGCTCGCCGCCGACCGACGTCGACGCCATCGCCGCCGAACTGATCGACGCCGCCCTGATCACCCGTTGGCAGTGCGACAAGCTGCTCGAAGGCCGGCACAAGGGCTTCTTCCTCAAGCGTTACAAGTTGTTGGGCCTGTTGGGTTCCGGCGGCATGAGCAGCGTGTACCTGGCCGAGCACGTGCTCATGCAGCGCCGCGTGGCGATCAAGGTGCTGCCCAAGCACCGCGTGGCCGACACGTCGTATCTGGCCCGCTTCCATCGCGAGGCCCAGGCCGCCGCCGCGCTCGACCACCGCAACATCGTGCGCGCGTACGACGTCGACAACGACGGCGACATCCACTTCCTGGTGATGGAGTACGTCGAGGGGCGCGACCTGCAGCAGATCGTCAAGGACGACGGGCCGATGGACTATGCCGACGCGGTGGAGTACATCCGCCAGGCCGCCGAAGGGCTCGCCCACGCCCACGAGGCCGGGCTCATCCACCGCGACGTAAAACCGGCCAACCTGCTGGTCGATCAGCGGAACGTGGTCAAGGTGCTCGACCTGGGCTTGGCCCGCTTCACCGACGAAGACCGCGCCTCGTTGACCGTGGCCTACGACGAGAACGTGCTGGGCACGGCCGACTATCTCGCGCCCGAGCAGGCGATCAACAGCCACGGCGTCGACGCGCGGGCCGACATCTACAGCTTGGGTTGCTCGCTGTATTACCTGTTGACCGGGCACCCGCCGTTTCCCGACGGCACGCTGCCGCAACGGCTGATCGCGCATCAGAAGCAGGCCCCGCCGAGCATCTACAAGGACCGCCCCGACGCGCCCAAGGATCTGGTGGCTATCTGCACGAAAATGATGGCCAAGAAGGCCGACGGGCGGTATCAGTCGGCAACGGAAGCGGCCCTTGCACTCGGGGAGTGGCTCACGGCGCACGGACACAAGTCGGCCAGCGGCATCGGCAGCACGGCCGCGCCTGCGGCCAGCCAGGCGGTCCGCGTGGCCAACGGCTTGCCGCCGGTGCGGGCCGCCTCGCGGAGCGTGCTGCCACCGCGGCGCGCCCCGGGCGACAGCGGGCCGGGCAGCAGCCCCTCGTCGGCCCCCAGCCGCCCCGTCACCGCCGCCGACACGGCCACGAACCGCGAGGGCCAGACCGTCAAGGGCCCCAGTTCCGGCCTAATCCGTGCGGCTGGCGGTTCATCGGCGTCGGGCGTCGGTTCGGCGAGCGGATCGAAGAGGCCGCTGCCGAAGGCCAAGCCGCTCGACGAGCCGGCCGAGACCGACTTCGCCATCCACCTCGATGATTTCTCCGTTCCGGGGAACCTGGTCCGCAATCCGCTTACGTCCGAGCAGATCGAGGCCCGCCGCCGCCGCCGCCAGCAATCATCGAAGATGATTTGGTACGCCATCGGCGGCGGTTTTCTCGTGGCCATCGCCTTGCTGGTCGTATTCCTGCTGACGCGGCTGTAAGTCCGCATGACTACGACCGAATCAGCTTGCCGCAACTGCAATCCCTGGCCGCACCGGCTGGCGCGGGCGTTGGCCTGCGGCACGTTCCCGCTGATTTGGATGGGCGGACTGGTGACCTCCTTCCGCGCCGGCATGTCGGTGCCCGACTGGCCCACGACCTACGGCCACTGGTTCTACCCGGTCCAGGAGTGGTTTGCCGCGTATCGCGACTTGTTCCTCGAACACAGCCATCGCGTGCTGGCGCAGTGCGTCGGCCTGACGGCCATTGCGCTGTCCGTGCTGTTGTGGCGCGGCGATGGCCGGAAAGGCATGCGCTGGCTGGCCGTGGGCGTGCTCGGCGGGGTGCTCTTTCAAGGGACTCTCGGCGGGCTTCGCGTACTGCTGGACGCCGACAAACCGGCCCCGTGGGAGTGGCTGGCCACATGGATCGAGTGGCTGCGGCAGTTCGTCGACGGCACGCTGCTGGCCAAGATCCACGGCTGCACCGCTCCGCTGTACTTCGCGCTCTGCACCGTGGCCGTCGTGCTCACGTCGCGGCGCTGGCGCGACGCCGAGTCCGTTGGGGCGGCAGTACCGCCGCCCCCAACGCATCAGGCGAGCCCCGGGCGTAAGCCCGGGGATAACGCCAACTCGCAATGCGAACCATCCCGGGACTTACGCCCCGGGCTCGCCTTGACTGTAACGCTGCTGCTCTATTGCGACATCGTCCTCGGCGTGCAACTGCGGCACTACGTAGCAGACGCCGATCCGTTCTGGTTCCAACTCTGGGTCTGGTTGAAACTGATCGTCGCCGGCGCGGTGCTCGTGGGCGTGGTCTGGCTGCTCGTGGGGCAGGTTGCCAACCTGCCTGGACGCCGGCAGGTTGGCAACCTGCCCCACGATACCGGCCGTGCGTTTCTCGTCCGCCGGGCGAAGTTGCTTTTGGGCTTGTTCCTGCTGCAGGCCGCCTTGGGTGCGGCGACCTGGGTGACGAACTACGGCTGGCCGGCCTGGTTTACCGAGTACGTTTGGGGCCTACAATACACGGTGGTGGCGAAGGGCAAGCTGCAAGCGCAGTTGACCACGCTGCACGTGGCGTTCGGCTCGTTGACGACCGCCGCCGCACTGAACTGGACCCTTTGGTCGCACTGCCTGTTGCGAGGGCCGCGTTCCCGGTGAGAGACTACTGGACGCTGATACGGCCGCGGATCGTCGCCCTGGTGTTGCTGGCCATGACGGCCGCTGCGTGGACCGCTGCGTCCAAACCGCCGCCTTGGCCGCGGTTGCTCCACGCATTGCTGGGTGCAGCCCTGGTGATCGCCGGGGCCGTGGCCTTGAACCAGCGGCTGGAACTTCGCGGTGACGCGATCATGCTGCGGACCGCCGCGCGGCCGCTTCCGGCCGGACGGCTCGGCCGGCGGCAAGTAACCGCCTTCGGGCTGGCCCTTTCGGCGGCTGGACTCGCCTATCTGGTGATCGCCACCGGCGACTGGCCGTTGGTGGGTTTGACGGCGCTAAGTTGGTTCCTCTACGTTTGCACGTACACGCCGCTGAAGTCGCGTTCCGCGTGGCAGACGCCTATCGGCGCGGCCGCCGGCGCCATGCCCGTGCTGTTGGGGGCCGCGGTCGCCGAGGCCCCCTTTAGCGCGATGGCCCTGTCGCTGTTCGCCGTGGTCTATCTGTGGCAGATACCGCACGCGATGGCCATCGCCTGGCTGTACCGCGGGCAGTTCGCCGCCGCGGAGGTCAAGTTGGCAACGGTGATCGATCCGAGCGGTCGGACGGCCGGCGCTCTGGCGGTTGCCGGCGCGGCGGCGCTGCTGCCCGCGAGTCTCTTGCCGGTGTTCTGCGCGCTCCGCGACTGGCCGTATGCGGTCAGCGCGGCGTTGCTCGGCGCGGCCTACCTGGCCTTCTCGCTGCAATTCTCCCGCCGGCCCGACGATACGACTGCCCGCCGGCTGCTCCGCGCGTCGCTAGTCTACTTGCCCGTGCTCTTGGGCGCGTTGATGATGTCGGGCTGATATTGCACGACGTCCAGCAGCGTGATCGAGATGAAGACCGCCACGAACAAGAGCGCGACGATGAAGATGATCGCGTTGAACGGGTGGTCGTAGCGGAGGTGCATGAAATACAGCACCACCAGCGCCCCTTTGACCGCGGCGATGCCCATCGCGATCCACAGACTCCAGGCGCCGAAGTCGATCGGGCTGCTGGCCGCGTAGACGGTGAGAACCGTCAACGCCATCAGGGCCGCGAATACCGCCGCCAACACCGGCAGCGGCGCCACGTGAGCGATGGTTGCGTGGCGATGCGAGGCACTCGTTTCGCTTTGATCGGTCATTGGGCTAGTGCTCCGTCAATCACCGATTGACATGTTGGGGTGGCAGTTGTACCGATTGACATGTTGGGGTGGCAGTTGTACTGCCACCCCCTATTCCTTTCCGCAGGGGTGGCAGTACAACTGCCACCCCAACGCACTTCACCAATGCCCAGCCGACCGGCCACTAGTGAATCAGGTACAGCAGCGGGAACAAGAATATCCAAATCAAATCGACCAGGTGCCAGTACAGGCCGACGTAATCCACGGGGCCGAAGTATTGCGGATTGAAGTGCCCCTTGCACGAGCGAACCAGCACCCATGTGATCGCGCCCATGCCGGCCAGGACGTGCAGGCCGTGCAGGCCGGTGAGCATGAAGTAGATGCTGAAGAACACGCCCGCGTTGCGCGGGCGGTTGGCCACCTCGGCCTCACTCGTCTCCGCGGCGGCGCCGTGCGATTCGAGCACCTCGGCCGCCTGCTGGTTGGGGTCGAAATGCCGCGCCCAGAGCAGGCCAGCCTCCCACTTGTCCTTGTACTCGACGTACTTGACGCCCAGGAAGCCGCAGGCGCAGAGGAGCGTCGTGGCCAGCAGGCAGATCAGGCGTCGCTGCTGGCCGAGCTGCGCGGACCGCACGGCCCAGGCCATCGTAAAGCTGCTGGTAATCAGCACGCCGGTGTTGACCGCGCCGAGCCACTTGTTGAGGAACTGGTGGGCCCAGACGAAGATCTCCGTGTGGTTCGCGCGGTACACGGCGTAGACGCAGAACAACCCGCCGAACAACAGAATCTCGGTCAACAGAAAGATCCACATGCCCAGCTTGCCCGAGTCGAACTGCTGCTTGGGCGTGTCGAAATGATGGGCCAGGAAGCGGGGATGTTCCGTGCCGGGCGTTTCGTGCGTATGGGGATCGTCGGTCATTGTCTTGCCGTATATCCGCCCACCTTGGAATCATACTCCAACTTGCCGTAATCGTACGGATCGCCGACGGCCGGCGACGTGGGGAAATTGTCGTGCGGCGGCGGCGAAGCGCACTGCCATTCGAGCGAGGCGCCGCCCCAGGGGTTGGCCGGTGCGCGGCGTCCTCGCCATAGGGACGCCGCCAGGTAGAACGGAATCACCGCCAGTCCCGTCATCAACACAAACGCCCCGATCGTGGACAGCAGATTGTAGAACGTAAAGTCGGGATGGTGCGGCAGCAGGGCCTCGTAGTCGTAGGTCCGCCGCACCATCGACTTGCCGGGCACGCCGAGAATGAACTGCGGGAAGAACGTGAGGTTGAAGCCCACGAAGATCATCGCGGCCGAAATCCGCCCCCACAGGTCGCGGTACATGCGGCCCGTGATCTTCGGCCACCAGTAGTGCAGCCCGGCGAGAAAGGCGATCATCGTGCCGCCGAACATCACGTAGTGGAAGTGGGCCACCACGAAGTACGAGTCGTGCAGCGGCACGTTCACCGACAGCGTGCCGAGGAACAGCCCCGTCAGCCCGCCAATGCCGAACAGGAAGAGGAAGCACAGCGCGAAGCACATCGGCGTGGCCAGGCCGATCGAGCCTTTGTACATCGTGGCCAGCCAGTTGAAGACCTTGATGGCCGAGGGGATGGCCACGGCGAAGGTCA
>Ga0233425_10006501_pt1 | contig 17266 bp, 11 predicted proteins | sample Watercolumn_Towu_2_FD_181712 | JGI IMG/M metagenome (GOLD analysis project Ga0233425, IMG submission 181712) | Freshwater microbial communities from Lake Towuti, South Sulawesi, Indonesia - Watercolumn_Towuti2014_140_MG | ecosystem: Environmental > Aquatic > Freshwater > Lake | place... | reverse complement strand
ATCACGAAGTGGGACCAGATCGACGAGTTCGGCTGGCGACACTTCGGCGATACGTTCGCCGATAACGAGGGCGCACCGCCGGAGATGGTGCGCGACTTCCCCGAGCACCACTTCGGCAGCCAGCCGATCAGCCACTTCGGCAATGAGTACGATGTGTCCTACGGAGTCATGCTGCAGGGCCTGCGACGGCAGGACCCGCGCTGGATGTGGCTGGCGGACGTGCTCTGCCGCCACTACGCCGACATCTGCATCTACCACAGCGACGCCGAGGGCGCCGCGGCCTACCGCCACGGCCCCTTCACCCATACCACCCACGCTACCGCCGCCTACCGCAGCACCCATCGCATGTACCCCTCCGAGGCGGAACGGTACCAGCTTCAGTACGCGTCCGGAGGCCCGAACGCCGGGCACTGCTATGTCGCCAGCCTCGCACAGCACTACTACCTGACCGGCGACCGCGTCAGCCGAGAGGCCTTCCTGGAGGTCGCCGACTGGGCTGTGAACAGCCCGTGGTTCACCGAGATGATGATGGGTGATCAGCGGGGCATCGGCAACCTGCTGATGACCCACGTCTACGCGTACGAGTTGACGGGCGACCGCGAGTACTACGACGCGGCCCTCGCGATGATCGACTACGTACAGGAGCCCTTCAGCGGCTTGGGGGGAACCCTCTTCGCAAAGGCCGCCGGGCGCTTTCTGGACATGAAACTGGCGAACGGCGAGGAGGACGCAGATTACCGGAAGGCCTTGAGCAAGCTCCTTCCGGTCGGGGACCTGTACCTCACCTTGCCTGCCGACAAGCCGGCGGAGTGGCTTGAGCTGACCTGCTTCGATGCCGAAGTGCTGTTCACATGCTACCTGCACGCGCCGCGCGACCACCCGAACCGGGAGCGCTACTACGCGCGCGGGAAGGCCCTGATGGACGCGGTCCAGGAGCGCTGGCCGGGCGCCTACATGCCCACGAAGAGCCTCATCATGTGCTTCGGTAACACGGGGGCGTACATGAAGGCGCTGGAAGTCCACGCCCGGGAGGGTGGCTAGCTCGCTGGTGTGTCGCTGGGCACGGCGATCTCGATGGACTCGTCCGTCGGCTCGCCCTCGGCGACCACCTCATAGGCCCCCGGGGCGTCGAGCGTCGCGCGGTGCGACTTCGGTTGGCCGTTCTCCGTCCAGCGATGGGTGATGACCACCGCGCCCCGGCCCCGCGGCGCGTCCTCGACGCAGTGCGCGTATACGCGGATGTTGTTGACCGCCGGATCGCCGACATACCGCACGTAGAGCGTCCGCGCCGGCTCGTCGAGCTTCACCTCGGGGTCGGCATTGTAGAACCAGTGGTTGCAGTAGGTGGGCACGTCGGCGCGGTAGATCTCCTGGAAGTCCGCTGGCTCGTCGACCGCGAACGCGATGCTGTTTCGGGTCTGCGCCGCGGCCTCCCCCTGGTGCGTGGTGAAGCTCGCTCCGGCCGTGAACCAGGCGATTCGCGTACCCGGCGGGGCCTCGATGCGCGCCGTGATCTCCCCCCGAATGCGCGCCGTCTGGCGCGTCGGCTCGTAGTCCCGCGGGGGCGCGACGAGGCACTTCAGCAGCTCCTCCGGCTGGTTCGCGTAGGGCCGAACCTCTATCACGCGCGTCGGCAGCCCGTAGTGGTCGCCCGCGCGGTACTCCACCCGGTTCACCCCCAGCCGCAGCGACGGCAGCGCCGCCGGCGCAACCTGTACCCACGTCGTGATCCGGAGGGAGCGCAGCACCGTCTCACCCGGCTGCCCTCGCAGGCCCACCCGCAGCAGATAGCCATACGCCCCGGCCACGTGCGCAGTCAGGTCGAGTCGCGCTGCGCCGGGCTGCACGTCCAGCGGCGCCCACGTCAGCCCGTTGTCCAGGGAGAGCGCCAGGTTCGCTCCGCTCGCGTCCAGCTCCACCACGGAGGCCTCTCGATCATCGTCGGTCGAGTCGAGGTCGCCGACCAGAGGGACGATGATGTACGGCGACCGCACCTCGAAGACGGCCTCGCCGTCGCCGGCGTCAGCGAGGGTGAGCCCCTGCGCAGCGGGCTGCACGTTACGCGAGCTGTAGACGCCGTCGGCGAAGTCGGTCGAGCGTTGTGTCAGGTTCGGCTCGTAGACGAAGCGCCCGTTGCCGTGGTTGTGAACGGTGAAGTGGCGATGGTTCGGCTTCGGCCCGCGCGGCTCGGACTCGATCAGCTTCCGCAGCCAGTCCTGCCCGTTGTAGACCGGGTCATGGTGCCAACGGCCTCCCTGTGGCGTCCACCAGCGGGTGAAGGTCTCCCCCTGACGCAGCACATAGTCCATCGTGTGGCCGGTCGAGTGGAAGTCGTGGTAGTAGTCGACGTGGGTCTTACGGTATATCCCGCGCGCTTCCCCCAGGGGATCGTTCGGAAAGAAGAGCACCCCCCGGCCCGTCCACAAGGCATCGTCCAGGCGGGCGTCCTCCATCGACGCCAAGCTGCCGTCGGGCCGTCGGAAGGCCGCCCGCACATCGATGTCGAGGTAGTGCCACCGGTCGTCGTAGAAGGTCTCGGCCGCGACGTGCTGCCAGTCCGTGATCGCCAGTGTCCGCGCCTCGCCGAGGCCGGCGTTCTCGCAGATCCCGGCCATCACCGGCCCGAAGATCGCGCAGTAGGCGTACCCGTACACGTTGATGATCTTCACCGGGTCTCGCACGGTGCGGTACTCGTTCAGGTCGTCGCTGCCCTCGAGCACCTCGTTCATGTGGAACAGCCCGGTACGGGTGTCCACGAGGTACTGGTACATCGCCCACGCCCGCGCATCGCCCGCCAGATCCCGCCAGCGCGGGTCCTCCGCGAAGGTCCGCAGGCTGTAGGCATCCGCATTGTGCGGCGTTACGACGCGCGGCGCGTACTGCATGGCGTTGGCGCCTCCCACCGACAAGAGCATTGCCACCACAGCAGGTAGGTGTCCCATGCCGGATGCCAGCCTCCCGTCTGGATGCACGAACGGCCAGTGGATTCGTCCGACCCGGCGCTTCGCGCGAGCGTGGCGCGGCCTGGCCGGACGTCACTCGGGTCTCGCCGTCCCGTCCTCCGCCAGCCGGACGAAGACGCTCTGCTGCTGCGGGTCGGAGATGAACTTCGGCCGCGCCCACCAGATCATGTCGGCGTTGTTCTCGCCCCGCGCGTCGGTGGCGATGGTGACGGCCAACGGCTGCCCGACGAACTGCCCCACCGGCACCGTCCAGGCGTGCATCGCCGTGTCCCACACGTGCCGCGCGTAGGGGTCGTCGCCCTCGTTCCAGTCCGGATTCGGTTGGGGGCTCAAGTCGAGGGCGTGCACCGGCCGCCCGTTCAGGTAAAGGCGAGCGATCGCGCCGTTCCCGTACTTCGTCTGGGAGTTGAAGACATACAGGCGCAGCGCACTGTCGGCGGTGGGCGCCTGCACCAGCCAGTCGAGGGTGACTTCACAGTCCGAGCCCCAGTTCAGGAGGCAGAACTCGGGGGAAGCCGTCTCCCCCGGTACGGGGAAGCCCGCCCGGTGCTCGATGATGAAGTCACCGCCCCGTTCGAGGCCCGTGGCGACGTTGATGTACCGGCCGCTCTCGCGCCCAGTGCCGAAGACCTCGCCGAGGCCCGGCGTCGCCGCGCCGCGCTCGAGGAAGGCGAAGTATGCCGGGAAGCTGACCTCGTAGGTCTTCGGCTCGGGAGGCGTCTTCTCGTCCCAGGGCGGGTTGTCCACCGGCCGGTCGTTCAGGAGCGTCTGCAGGAAGCGCGCGGTGGCCTGAACCGTCACCGCCCCTTGGGCCGGGGCCTCGGCGCTGACTGCCTCCAGCGCCAGGAGCGTGCGGTCTTTGGTCGTCTCGAAGCGGGTCACCCGGACTCCCTCGGGCAGCGCGGTGACCTGCACCCGCGTCCGGTCGTGAGCCCCGCGGTTCAGCGCATAGCGCACCGCCGGGTTCAGGCCCAGGACCCTCCCTTCACCGGCGGCGGGCCAGCCGGGGATCGTCAGCGGAGTCGCGAGCTGGTTCAGGCCCGTGACGCGCTGGTAGACCGGCTGACCGTCCGGCCCGGTCATCTGTTGGACCGTCGAGGTCGCCGAGTACCGGTAGAACCGGCCGTCGCGGTCCTGGTAGAGGCAGGCCACATCCGGGTCCCAACGCTCGGACGGGAAGATCGGCTCGAGCTGCCGCCCGGCGAAGAGCTGCGCGCGCTGCTTCATGTGGAAGGGCATCCCAGCGGTCGCGCGGAGCTCCTGCTCAGTCCCGAAGACCTGCCCCAGGCCGCCGAGGGCGTCCGAGCACGCGACGACGACGTGCCGGCCGAAGTCGCTCTCCGCGTTGATCACGGGGATCCAGGGCCGGGCCAGCGGTCCGTGGATGTACGCCGATACGGGGCGCTGGTGCTCCATCCACCACACCCGCGTCTCCTCATTGCCCCACACCTGCTGGTACCGGAGCGGCCACCGTGACGCGAAGGCCATGTTGTCGGGCGCGTACTCCGAGGCCATCGGGACCTCCGGGTTGCGGGCGAGCAGCTCCCGAAACTGCTCCGTGCCGCCCTGGGCGCCGAACTTGCCGTCGATGACGCCGTTGCCGAAGTCCGCCGCGGTGCCGCCCACATCCTCGTAGTTGGCGTCCGTGCCGGTGTCTCGGCGCCACTGCAGCATCATGTCGGTGTGGTACTTGCGCCAGCGGGGCTCGAGCGGGTCGAGGTAGAAGAGCTGCCCCTCCTGCGCCCCGTCGAAGGCGCCGTGGGGCTCCAGGTAGTTCCACAGGCTGCCGATCTTGCGTGTCAGGCCGAAGTCCGCGATGCGGTCCCGCTGGAACACCGGCGAATCGTAGTTCACGCAGTATGTGTTCACATAGGCCATCGTGCGGAAGCCGTACTCGCGCAGCCGCTTCACGCGCTCGGCATACCCCGCGCGCGGCGTCCAGTCGGGCAACGCCTGATCGAACTCCGGCGCCCGCGCATTCCACTCGTGCAGCAGCACCGTCTCCGGGTCGAAGGTCGAGGCCAGCAGCCGCAGCGCCTCGTCGGAGTAGCTGCTGTGGTCGACGATGACGCGAATCCGGTCCGCCCACTTCACGGCCGCCCGCTGCGCCATCTCCGGCGCGAAGGTCTGCGCGTACCACGTCCTGTAGGGTGTCAGCGCGTCCACCCACCCGCCCGGGAAGCTGTCGAGGCGCCACGTCACGGACCGGCATCCGCGCAGCGACTCGAAGGGCAGCGGGTTCACGGACTCGATGGCCGTGCTGAAGCTGCGGCCCGTCCAGTTCATGAGGTAGAAGGTGGTGGGGAAGCGTTCGTCCTCGACCCACAGGCCCAGGCTGCTCTGACGACCCTCGATGGCGACCAAGGGCGCCTCCCAGAAGGGAGTTCCGCCCAGCGTGATCAGGCCGGGCCGCCCCGTGTTGTCGTAGCGCACGCCGCCGAAGGAGGCGACGTAGAAGGCGTGGTCGGCGTGCAGGTTCACGAGCGGCGCCTGCAGCCCGTACACGCCGCCCTCCGGGCTCGTCCCCGAGGCCTGCAGCAGCAGCTGCCCGGTCTCGGGGTCCACGGTGGCCCGCAGGGTCAGGGTCTCCTGCGGGAACTCCTGCGTCCCGTTGGTCAGGCCGGTCCAGGTCGCCTCGACGCCGCCCGCGACCTCCCGGGCCTCGTACCGGCTGCCTGGCCCCGGGCGGTGCATCGTCGGGTAGGCGCCGCCCGGGGGGAGGTCCTGGTTCATCTGCTGATTCCCCCACGGTGAGTGGAGCCGCGCCATCGCCGCCGGGTCGCCGGTCAGATGCCCGAGACCCACCGGGACGTTCGTCTCCCTGAGAGCGCGGTCGGCATGGACCTCTCCGCTGACCAGGCTCCTCAGCCCGACGATCATCCCGTCCTGAATGGTGGCCTCCAGGCGAGGGGTGCGGAGGGTGAAGGACCGCTCCCCCAGCTCGACCTGGCCCACAGCCGTGGCGGGGATGATTGCGGCCAGTGCCAGGCCGGTCGCGAAGCGCAAAGCCGTCGTCGCCATCTCTCACCTCTCGGACGCCGAAGTCGGGCAGACCCCTACCGCACGATGACCCAGTCGAGTCGAGCGCCGCTTGGGGCGGGCGTGCCGAACTGAACCGTGAAGCCCGCGGCGGACTTGGTCGGGCTACAGACCGTCGTCGGCCAAGACGGCATCACCGATACCGCGTAGGCCGCGTCGGCCTCCGGGGTCGGGAACGCGACCGTCAGCTCGGTCGCCTCGGACGGCACCGGCACATCGATCCCGCGCAGGTTCGCGGCCGGCGTGCCGGTCGCCGAGACACCGCGCGCGCCCTTGAGGGGCTGACCGGAGAGGTCGACCGCCCCACCGGCGAAGGCGAAGTCCCCGGTCCTCGGATCGACGATCAGGCTGCTCGAGCCCACCACGTCATTGCGCCAGCGGATCGGTTGCGGGTGTCCGCCCGGTTGCCGGAAGAGGATGGCGGTGTCGAGGATGTCGCCCGCGAACTCGATCCCCGTACTGGCCGCCGAGCCAATGTGGAAGATGGTACCGAACGGCGGCTTGCCGTCCTTCCGCGTGTCGAGCTGCTCCCGCGAGCCGATGATGCCCCCGGCGCTGATGCAGTAGGGCACCTGCACCCGGCCCAACTGCTCGATCTCGATGGAGGCGCTGGGCATCGTGCTGGGGATCTGGTCGAACTGGCGAATCCGCAGCGGCCGCGGCTGCCACGGATCGGGGCCGATCGCTTGCTCGATCTCGTCGCCGGGCGCGAAGTCGAAAGCCGTGCTGCGGTCACCCGTCGCCGCGAGCTTCAGCCGGCGCGGCTGGTTGGCATCGAGCCACCCGCCCGTGGATTGCGTGTGCGCCCAGCCCTGGCTGATGTCGTACACCCAAGCCCCCGGGGCGATGGCGTACGCCAGCGGGCGGTCTTGGGAGTCGGTCGTGTAGTTGTCCTCACGGAACAGCGTCGGCGCCCCGGCCGCGACCGCCGACCAGCGCACGCGGAGGATCCGGATCGCCTTCGTCCCGTCCTCGTTGCGCTGGAGGTCCATGATCTGGTACCAGCGGTAGATGGGGCGACTCGGGTTTTGGGCATAGCCGCCGACGGAGGACGGGTCGTCTGGCAGGAGGCTCTCCGTCGGATCGGTCACCGCGAAGAACCGCCCGATGATCGACTCGTCCCACGGGCAGTCCGCCGAGCCCTCGATCAGGCCGCCCTGGTAGTTGAACACATTCCCCGGCCCGCCGATGACGCTGGGGTAGTCGCGCCCTTTGTAGACGCCCCCTGGCGAGACGATCCGAACCTGCCCCTGCATGATCCACTTGTCGCGGTTCAGGTTGATCAGCGGGCGGGAATTGCTGAGCGTGTGAGCCTGGACGACACCTGGCGCGTAGGTGATCTCGTCTCGACTCCAGTCCACCGCTTCGATCGTCGAGTGGAAGGACTCGACCTCGCCGACTGTCTCGGCGTTGTACACGATTCCGCCCTCATCGCCGAACCCCGAGAAGACATCCCCCATGTACCGGAACATGCCGCTGACCACGAAGCTGTCGCCCACGCCGTAGTTGTTGCGGATCACCGCCAGCTCACCGGGCGTCTGGTTGTCGCTGTTCGAGTAGCCGTTCACCTGCAGCCCGCTGACCACGTGCTTGTTGTAGACGAGCGCCCCGGCCGGATGATCGTACTCGAGGTCCGCGGTGAAGTAGTGCCGTCGGCGCTCCGCGTCCCAGCCGATGCGCTTCACGTGAATGCGGTCGTACGGCTCCGCGTAGCCAACCACGCTGCTCGTGACGTTCAGGTTCGCGCCGACCCAGATGCCCCGGATGTTGTCCACGTAGAGGCGCTGGTCGTCGCCCTGGGTCACCGCGTCGGTCAGCGTCGCCATGTACGACGAGCTGCCGCTGATGATGTAGTTGTCGATCACCTCCGCGGAGTGCCAGCCACAGTGCGGCAGGCTCTGGTCGCCGAGGTTCAGCACGCGTTCCACGCGGAATCCGGCCCAGGTCCCGTCCTGGTGCCTGCCGATGGGAGCCACGTGGTAGGCCAGGAAGCCCGCCCGCTGATCGATGATCGTGACCACCGGGCCCTCCTCCGAGGTCTCGCGCTCCGTCTGGGAGAGGTTGTCGATCTGCAGCGTTTCAGGGGCCCCTTCGGGGATGACCAGAACGCCGCCGCCGGACTGTAGGAGCTCGCCAACTGCGGCCCCCAACGCCTGCCGCGCCGCCGGCTCAGTCGACAGGTCGCCGTAATCGGAGAGCAGTCGGACCGACTGCGCCCACGCGGGCAGAGCGAACACCACAGCCATCAAAGACGGAGTGAGTCGCATCGGTGACACTCCTGAATCGGGGATGGGACTGCACCGTCGGCTACCGGCAGACACGGCGGTGGCGGTGCGCTCCAGGGCTTCGCGCCCGCGAAGGCCCGCCGCCACGCGGGCTTCACCGTCTGCGGCGTGTAGGCCTTCCCCGCGCCTTGTGCCGCCCAGCCAGGCGTTCGCCGCCGCGCGGCGGGCGGGTAGGTCCCGGGCGCCGGAACGCGGAAGTCGTGCCCTTGACGGTGGCAGACCTGCGCGGGACCGGAGGTCGGCAGACTCCGGAGCGGGATCACTGACCGCCGCTCACCCCCAACGCCAGGAGGCGCGCCTCGTGACACTCACCCACATGCTGCCTGCGGTGGCCCTGCTGTTGGTGCTCGGGTTGCTCCTGTCGGGCACGGCCAAGGTGTGCGAGGCGAGCCCGGGCGCCGATCCGGCCCGGGTGCGCGAGATTCTGTGGGCGTGGGGCAACCCGGAGATGGCCGAGCCCGGGGAGCACGGCGCCGAGACCTACGCTCAGGCCAGTCCGGCTCGACGGGCCGAGCTGCTGGGCGTCCCCAATGTCGTCATGGCAGGGCTGGGACTGCCCAACGACGACGCCTTGGCGGAGACGCTCACCGAGGAGGTCTCCCACTGCTCGCAGATCGTCTGGGAGATCGGTCCCGACACCGAGGGTGGCGGGCCGCCGTTCGTCTACGAGCACCGGATGGCGCAAGTGCGCAGTCTGGCGGCCCGCTACCCGCAGTTCCGGGCCGTGCTGCTGGACGACATGAGCACCGTGCAGCGGCAGAAGGGCTTCCAGCCCGAACACATCCGCCAGATCCGCCGCCTGCTGGGCGATGAGGTCCCCACCATCCGCATCAAGGGCGTGGTCTACACCATGAGCCTCGCCGAGGAGGGGCTCGACGAGTACATCCGGGAGCTCGACGGGATCAGCCTGTGGACCTGGCACGCTCGTGACATCCCTCGCCTCGAGCAGCATGTGGCCGAGGTGGAGCGCAGACACCCCGGCAAGCCCGTCGACCTGGGCATCTACCTGTACGACTATGGCGACGATCGGCGGATGCCCTTGGAGCTGCTGGAGCAGCACTGTCGGACCGCGCTGCGGCTCGCGCGTGAGGGGCGTATCGACGGCATCATCTTCCTGACCATCACGAACGACACGGAGGCCGTGGACTGGGTGAGCCGCTGGGTGGCGCAGGTCGGGGATGAGCCGCTGCGGCCCGAGCCGCGCGCCGCGACCGAACTCGCCGATCGGCCGCTGACGCTGGGAGATGGACACGACTGGCACTTCCTGCGGGGGACGTGGTCGGAGGACGCGGAGGGGATCATCCGACCGCCGAACCAGCCGAACCTCCACAGCCGCGCGCTCGCCACCGGTCAGGCCTTCGGGGACCTCGTGGCCGAGTTCGAGGTCAACACCGACTACCGGGAGACAGGATCGGGGATGGCCGGCCTCCTGCTGCGGGCCAGCGAAGTTGATCGCGGCTACCTGGTCTACTTCCCCTGGGGCGGGCAGCAGCTCCGCGCCAAGCACTTCTGGGCCGCGATCGCCCGACTCGACGGCGACGGCTTCCTCCACAACCTCGCGTGCGAGTGGGTGCCGGGAGTGCCCAGTGAGACCGACCGGTGGTACCGGGTGCGGGTGGAGGCCGCCGGCCCGCGCCTCACGGTCGAGGTGGACGGGCGCAGGGCCCTCGATGTCACCGACGCGACCTACCGCGAAGGCTGCTTGGGCTTCGCGGGGTACGGCTGGTACGCCTTCCGCAAGGCACGGGTCGTGGGGGACTCGGCCGCCGCTCCGCCGTGGGACCGAGACCAGGAGGTCCCGACCCGTTCCTTCACTATCGGCCTGACGAGCCAGGACATGCCCAGCGGCTGCGTCGCCCCTAACGGGGACGTGCTGATCGCTGCGGGAGCCCAGTTGGTGCGCTCGAGCGACCAGGGCCGCACCTGGTCCGAGCCCGTGGCGCTCCCGGAGAAGCTCGGGCCGGTAGGGGACTATGGCAGCACGATGTTCCGCACAGCGGCCGGGCGGCTCCTGGTGATGGTCTACCGCACGCAGGAGGCTGTGAAGCAGCCCGTGCCGGAGATCGCGATCGCCGAGTCCCTCGACAACGGAGCCACGTGGACGGATCCCGTCCCGTCGCAGGTCGCCCCCGGATGGCCAGCCTCCCCCGCGAACCTCGTGCCCTACGGTCCTCTGGTGGAGACCGCCGACGGCGCGCTGCTGCGGTTCCTGCTTGGGGGGGTGAAGGAGGAGGGGGACCAATTCACCGACGTCCGCACCTGGAGCGCGACCCACTGCAAGGCCTTCTGCCTGCGCAGCACGGACGGCGGGGCCTCCTGGTCCGCGCCCATCGAGATCGACCGGCCCTCGTGGGTAGGCACGCCCCGGGGGGAGATCCCCGGGTCCCTCGACCTGACCGAACCCACCGGTGTCGCCATCGGCAACACGGTCCAGGTGCTCGTTCGACCCGTCTACAGCCCGACCATGTGGCAGTGCTGGTCGGCGGACGCGGGCGCCACGTGGGACGCAGCCTCCCGCGTCACCTTCCCGGGCTACGCCCAGTCGATGGTGCGCACCGCCTCCGGCGCGATCCTGTGCGCGCACCGGTACCCGTTGTACTGCGCCAACGTCTCCCGCGACGGCGGACTCAACTGGGACGAGGGCACCGTCATCGACTACCCGATCTGGGGCATGGGCTGCGCGGTCGAGGTGGAGCCGGACGTGGTGCTCCTCACCTACATGAACGCGCAGCGCGACCAGCCGCTCCTCGCCCAACTGGTGAGGGTGACCCCCGACGGCCTGGATCCCGCCGCGGCGGACCGCTAGCTCTGTCCTTGGGAGAGAGGCGCCATGCCAAGACGCTCCTGGGCCCTTGCTGCAGGTGCGCTCGTGCCGCTGACGGCCCCGATGCCGCCGCACTGTGCGGGCGCGCCGTTGACCATCGCTACGGAGGGCCGGAGCGAGTACACAGTGGTACAGGCAAGGACGCCAGCGACCACGGCTACGTCTGGCAGGGCGGCACCGCGTTCTGGCCGGTCGAGGGAGACGAGGAGAGGGTGCTGGCGAGCCACTTCAAGCAGGGGCGGCTCACCCGCGAGGCGACCGTCCAGCTCGTGACCGGCACCGACAAGGCGTGGGTCAGCGGGCAGACCGCGTCGGCCCGGGGTCGCTTCGCCTGGGGCGGCAAGGTCAAGGGAGCGACGAAGCTCTACAAGCACGGCGGCGTCTCGCTGATGGAGTGCGTGGTGCCGTGGGTAAGGGCAGGCTAGGCATGAGCCACCATAGAGACGGCTTGCGTGACGTGGACAACCTGCTGGACGAGGGCAGGGCTCTGCTGTCGGTTCCCCTCAACAATGACGGGACGCCGGAAGACGCCCATGAGCGAGCAGCCCGCTTCTTCGTTCGCTCCCTTCGTCTGATAGAACGGGAGTTCGGTCACTGGAATGCCTATGGAAGGGTGCTGCGCGAAGTCGCCTGCTTGGGACTGGCATCGCACTCCCAAGTGAGGCAGGTCATCCTGGTTCTGGAGTTGGTCAGAGAGGAACTTGATGGCGTCGAGGCCTGACAAGCCGCCCGGATCCCGAGCATCCCCGAGCTAGGAGAGTGTAAAGTGCGTAAGATCCCATACGAGGATTCCTACAGCCACTGGGTGTCTGAGGGCATCGTCCAGTTCTTCAAGAGCATGGGCTATGCTGTGTTCCACGACACCGTTGGCCAGCCGACGGAAGCACTGGTGCCGCTGGACCGGCTCTACACCGTCGCACCGCCTGACGGCCGAGTGTACCTCTTCGCTCTGCAGATGAAGGTGCCCGAGGGGCAACGTCCTATGCACTGGCGGCTGGTTCGGGGGTCACGGGATGAGCAGTTCAGGCGAATCCGTCAGGACTTCAGCGACTGGATCTGGTACTGCCTGCCCTACTTCCAGAAGCCAACCTGGCACGGTGTGGCACTGCACCTGTCCCACTTCGCCCGTGCCACCAAGTTCTGCGAGAACGCCCAACGCGTCGTGTCGCTGCCTGGCAACTTCCTGCTGTCCACCCCGACATGTGGGCCACACTGCCCGATGTGCCACGAGTGGCTGCACTTCTGCCGTCACGAGCGGTGCTGCGAGCACCATGACGACACAGAGCGGCGGCGACTTGGGAGGGTGCTGCGGCACCTCGACCGACACGATGTCGAGTGCCTGTGTGCCTTCTCGTCGCCGGACTCCTGGGGTACGTTCCTCACGAAGCTCCTGTTAGGGCAGGCGGGGCACCTCATCGCCTGTCGAGACGATCTCCAGACGTTCATTGGGGACCACCTGCCCCCCGGCCTGCTGGAGGAGAGTGCCGTTGTCGTTGCAGTGAGTGCCGTCACTGGAGCCGTCTCCGTCGTCAGCGGGTTCGCTGGTCACTCACAGGAGAACCACAAGGACGACTTCCCACCATTCGATGACGACGCTGGTGAGTGGCCCGTGTAGATAGCGTTCAGTCTGTCAGGAGGGTCCAGCCTACGTGCCGGGCCCCACCAGCGCGGACGCGTTCGCGATCGACCGCGTGATCCTGGTCCAGGTGGACTGACTGACCGCCGGGTGCCGTAGACCCGAGGCGTCGCCGCATCACGTCTCCACCGAGGGAACCACCCATGCTCGGAATGTACATTCACATGCACTGGTCGTACCGGCACCCATACGCCGCGCGCACCTGGACCCCGGCGGACTGGCACAGCTACCTGACGGGCTTGCGTTCGCTGGGCTATGAGTGGGTGCAGGTCTGGCCGATGCTGGACGCCATGCCGCCCGAGCCGACCGCGAGCGACCTGGTCTTCCTGCGGCAACTCGGGGAGGTGATCCGCACCGCCCAGGACGAGCTGGGGATGAGGGTCGCGATCGTCTCCTGCCCCAACACGATCGGCAACGAGAGGTCCGGCGGCTACTCATTCGCCGAGCGGCCGTACTTCGCGTGTGAGTGGAAGATCGACCCCGGGGACCCGGCGGCGGTCGACGCCCTGCTCGCGGGTCGGCGGAAGCAGTTCGCGCCGATCAGCCATGCGGATGCCGTGGTGGTGATCGACAGCGACCCGGGCGGGTACAGTGGCTCCACCAACGAGCAGTTCGTGGACCTGATGACGGCCCAGATCGGCGTTATGCGGGAGCTGAACCCCGCCTCCGAGCTCATCTACTGGATGCACTTCGGCTGGGAGAACTACAACCGCTTCTGGGAACTCACGTCACGTTGGCAGCCGGGCGATCCCCCGGTCCACTTCGATCCTGAACCTCGCGTCTTCCAGGAGACACTGGCCCTGCTGAAGGACCGGGCTCCCGAGCCGTGGTCGGTGCTGGCCAACAACACGCCTTGGGGCCACCGAGAGGCGACCGAGGCGCTCGGGCTGGCGGGCCGGCGCTGCGGGTTGCCATACGGTCTCATCGAGGGCGAGCCCACCTTCCCCCTCGCGAACTGCAACCCGGCGCTGATCGCGAACACCATGCGCGGCTACGCTCGAGCGGAGTACCCCCAGGGCTTTCTGGCCAATGCCCAGACCCACGTGCTGCAACTTCCTCACACGTACCTGGTGGCCGAGCACTGGCTGCACGGGGCCGCGGCGCGGCCGAGCATGACTGCCTTCGGGGAGCAGATCATCCCCGGGCTGGGTGAGCTGATTGCCTCGGCGTGGGGGTCCCTGGAAGGTGGCGAGACCGGCCGGATGCGCGAGTTGGCCTCGAAGCTCCGTCGGCATGTGGGAGAGCCCCATGCGTCGGGTCCGAGCTCGGGCCTCCTGGTGGGGAGCGCCGACCGTTTCCTGGAGGACCTCGCGATGAACCTCGACGTGCGGGCTGGGCTGCACGAGGCGGCACAGGCCGGCTCGGACGAAGGGACGCAAGCCGCTCTCCGTGCGCTGATGACAGTCCTGCGCCCTTACCAGAAGCGCCTGGGCTTCGTCGATGCGTACGGCGGCCCGCTGCATGCGGGGCTCAACCAGCCGGCGGCACGCCTGGGCGATCCCCAGGTGAACGCCGTGCTCGCCGACTTCGATGACTGGCGCGACCCGTCGGTCCGGCACGGCATCCTGCCCCGGCTGCTGGATGCCGTCGAGGCGTGCTCCTGAGGAAGCCGCGCAATGGGCCCGTACCTACGCCTCCTTCGGCTTGAGGAACATCATGTCGGCGTAGTCGACCCAGCCGGCGCGCAGGTCCATGCGGAACCAGCCCTGGCTGTTCTTCGGATGGAGGCGGGTCGGCGAGCGCTTGCCGAACTCCTTCAGGTCGTACTGCGCCCAGGTCGCGCCGGCGTCGGTGGAGATGATGATGCCCGTACCCAGCGGCGAGGCGGGCGCGCAGTGGGAGGCCAGGAAGACGTTGTCCTGGATGATCATGTTGCCCGACTCGACCTCGGGGTTGAAGAGCAGCGTGTGCGCCTCGGGGCGGGTGAGATCTTCCGGCGCGCAGCGGAAGATGCCCCGATCGTACGGCTCGGGCCCGTTCGAGTCGCTGATCCAGTAGAGCTGCCCGTCCACGAAGGTGATGCCCCCGCCCTTGTAGCGGGAGTTCAGGTGGTCGGACACGAGCAGCCGCCAGTCCCAGCGGTCGGCCGCGGCGTCGTACGTGCCGCGCAGCCAATGGCACTCGAAGCCCTCGGGCTTGTCATGGTCGCCGGTGCAGGTGTAGAAGGCGTCCTCCGCCGGGTTGTAGGCCACCGTGTGGGTATGGCGACAGCAGAGCGGGTTGTTCGGATCGCCGAGCGGCGTGCCCTCGGTTCCGCCGCCCGGGGAGCCGTCATCGCGCGTATAGGGGCTCTGACCGAACGAGTAGGCGATCTTCGCCGTCTCGCCGCCGTCGGTCGAGTAGTAGATGTTCACCGGTGCCGCGCCGCCCACCACGTTGCAGTAGTTCCCCCATACCAGCATCTCCGTGCCGCGCACGTCGAAGCTGTTGATGCCGGGGACCGTGTGGTAGTACCAGCCCGGACGGTCGGGGTCCTTCGGCGTATGGGGGAGGTAGTCGGCCCCGTCCAAGCCCTTGACGATGATCTCGTCGCAGCTCCGCAGGCTGTCGGTGCTGAGGTACAGCCGCTCGCGGGTCGCGAAGACCACGTTCCCGTTCCCGAGGATGCAGCTGAATGTGACGTTCTCGGCGTCGGGGAAGGCGAGGCTGTGAGGCCAAGTATGCCCGCAGTCCTCGGAGAACAGAACGCGCCCCGGTGCCCGCGCGAAGGCCTTGTTGTCGCGCTGTGAGTCGATGTAGAGCCCTTCGGGCCCCGGGCGGTACCAGAAGTGTGGGGTCTCAAAGACGGGTGTCGATGGCATGCTGAGGCCTTCCCCCTTGTGCGGGCGCGATGTCGTGCGGTGTAGGGCCTTCTGCCCCGCACGTATCGCGACCTCTCAGCTGCGGCACACTTCGTAGACCTGTCGCGGGCCGAACTCAAGGGGCATGTGTTCCACCAGCTGCCGCCGCAGGTCGAAGCAGAGGTGGCATTTCGAGGCGTACTCCGGCCGCGGCGCGATGCCGAACCGCTCGGCGAGCGGGAGCAGGGCCACGGGGCCGCGCGCCGCGATCTCGCTGAGCAGCGGCGTCCGCCGGACATGCTCGGTGCGGCAGAGATCGACGAGGCGGCTGCGGTGGGTGTTGCCGAGGTTCACGCCGGGGCACCAGTCCGGCCGCACGAAGCCGTAGGGATCGACCTGGATCTCGTGAAGTTGGTCGATGTCCAGGTCGGTCGCGCAGTTCTGGGCCAACAGCTCCCCCAGAGGCACGGAGGGAACCAGCGGGGCGAGATCGAGCGCGGCGCGCCCGATGAAGTGGACGTGAGACGCGGCCGCCTGGCGGCGGCTCTCAACGTCATGCGCCGCGCGCTCTGCCGCCTCCGCCTGCTCCGGCGCAAGCTCCGACGGGAGGACGTTGTCCCGCCCGAAGAGCTCCCACGAGAGCCGGATCCCTCGGTAGACCCTTGCGGCCGGCACGAATTCCTGGTGGAAGCAGTCTACGCTGAAGTACATCCCCTGCACGCCCGCGTCGCGCAGCAGCGACAGCCGCCGAAGGGTCTGCGCGTCGGAGGTGCACCAGGAGCCGTTGGACTCCACGAAGGCCACCGGAACCCCCGCCGCCTTCAGGGCGCGCGCCATCCGCACGATGTGGTGAAAGTGCAACAGGGCCTCGCCGCCCGCAATCAACACCGCGCGCCCGAGTGCCGCGAAGTCGAGGCCGTACTGCACCGCCGCCTCGACGCTGACCCGCGCCCGGTCCTGGTCCGGGGCCGCCATCACCAGACAGTGCCGACATGCCGCACTGCAGCGGTAGGTCACCATGATCTGTCCGTTGTGGCTCGGTAGCACGCGCCGTCCTCCCGGGCGCCGCCGCCGCGGCCCTGGGCGCGGGGTTCCTTGCACGCAGGCAGGAGGCCTGCCGAAAGCTGCTATGGCTGCGGGCACGAGGGTGTCGCCGGTGGATGGGATCATCTTGCACTGAGGATACGCGCCTGTCACACGGCCGCGGTAGCATGGGGTGCTCGCAGACCCAACTGCGATACGAAGGAGGGCGGACTTATGGGTAAGCTGTGGGCCATAGCCTTCTGCTGCGGACTGCTGGTGGTGTGTACGCTGCTCTCGCAGCCGACGATTGCCGGAGCCCAGACCTCCGGGGCGGCCGTGACGCCGGGTACCGGCCACGGCGACGGCTCGACCGCCGCCGACAGTGAGTCGCGCTGGCGGCCGCGCCCCTGCCCCAAACCGCCGCCGCCGACCGAGCCGATCCCGGAGCCGGGTACGTTGGCGCTCATGGGCCTCGGAACAGCCGCGTTCTTCGGCCGTGTGCTGGCCAAGCGCCGGAAGTCGCGGAGCTGAGGGCCGCAAGCCGGCGGCACCTCGCCGCCCGACCGGCCCGGCCGTCTGCCGAGGCCGATGTGCGGCCACCTGACGTGCGGCGGGTCGGCGCCCTGGCCGCGGCTTGGCGTCCGTTCCCCGTGACTCGCCTTCTCCCCGACGGCCCGGGCTCGGGCCGTCGGGGCAATCTCCGCTGCCGCCGGAAC